>Ga0157359_1000970_pt1 | contig 11275 bp, 5 predicted proteins | sample AttcapACBM3_FD_111482 | JGI IMG/M metagenome (GOLD analysis project Ga0157359, IMG submission 111482) | Fungus gardens microbial communities from leaf cutter ant in Botucatu, State of São Paulo, Brazil - Atta capiguara ACBM3 | ecosystem: Host-associated > Fungi > Mycelium > Unclassified ...
ATAGACAGACTATAAGAATCTCAAATATTTCTGAGAACCATACAAGTTCAATAAATGGCAAGCAAGATGGTATTTGAAGTTACAAGATTATAACTTTATTTTATGACACATCTTGGGAAAGATAAATATAAGAGCAGATATTTTATCTAAAAAGAATTAGGTAGACACAAAAGATAACAACAAAGATATAAAAATACTCAAGAATGAGTTATAAACAAGAAAAATTCACATGAAATCAAAAGTAATAATATTTAGAGGAAACCAAGTAGTAGAAAAAACTATATTATTGAAGGAAATTCAAAGAAACAACACAAGAGAATATCAAGTATTGAAATAATTGTGTCACAAACTTCATTCAGTTTGTATCTCCACAATTAGTGGACTAATTTTCACAAACTAAGTTGTACTAGAAAGCCCCAAATAATGGCTATCTGCACATATGTGGAATGTACAAAAGTGATAACAAACAACTGAGATATCAGACCATCAGTAACTGTAAAAGCTTCATTTGCTAATATCTCATGAATGGTTGGACAGATTTGCATGATCAAACTTGTGTTGAAAAGTGCTTATCAAACTGTTTCCAATGATATATGGTATATCTCATAGCATATCAATGTAGTGATATAATTAGTTACCTTCTAAAATTAGCTTGACAGCTGCTATGACAGCTCCCATCAGGTACAAGTTTTAATTATGTGATGGAAATAGCTTGCACATAGACCATCACTATTTTGTATATATACCTCTATGTCTGAGAATTAGATCTCAGACTTAACAACATCAATTTTTATCATTTATCATTGACATCTGTATTGATCTCAATTATCATTTTCATCATTATTAAACTTTTAAATCACTCCTAAACCTCTGAGAGTGTATCCAAGGTTCAGATATCACAAATAAGTGAGTAGTTCATTTTGTGATAAATTGGAAAAAAATGATGGAATAATTTATATAGAAAAAAAGAATATATGTCTCAAATAACTGAAAAATATGAGAACAAATCCTATGAAATAACCATGAACTAGCAGATATAGGACACCCAAGACAACAAAAGATGCTCAAATTGATCAAGAAAAACTATTGGTAGCCAGAGATAAGAAACAACATCAAGAAATACAATCAAGGTTGCCAAAAATGCCAGCAAAATAAAGTGCAACACATGAAAAAGGTAAAAGAACTTCACCCATTACTTAAAGGACCATAGTAAGAAATCAGTACCAATATTAATCAATATCATTGAACCACTTCTCAAGTCAAATAACAAAGATGTAATTGTAGTGATAGTAGATTGATTTATCAAGATGATTAGACTTAAGACAACAACTACAGCAGTATCATCAAAAGACATGGCCAAAATCTACAGAGATGAAATATGGAAGATACATGAAATATTACAAAAGATTCTTAATAACAGAGTATCTCAATTTGCCTCATGGTTTATAAATAATTTAGAAAAGATATTAGGAACAAAAAGGATATTATTCATAGCATACTACTCTCAGACAGATGACTAAATAGAAAGAATTAATCAGAAGGTCGAAGTGTTTTTACAATACCATGTCAACTACCAACAGAACAATTGGATAAAATAGTTATCAGTAAATCAGTAACAGAATTCTAATATAATGGCAAGAAACATATAGCTATAAAATATACCCTATTTGAACTAAACTTTGGAAGACATCTATGAAAAGAGGACTTAACAGTGAAGATGGAATTACTAAAGCTGAAAAATTTCCTTAAGAGACTGTAAAAAAGTTGGGAAGTAGTGAAGAAGTCAATGGAAGTGGCAAAAGAAGTTATAAAAAAACAGTTTAACAAAAAGAGGCAGAATCCACAAGATTTGAAAGAAAATGACAATATGTGGCTGGAAGCTAAGAATATCCATTCAAAATGACTCTTCAAAAAGCTGGACCAAAAAAGATATAGATCTTTTAAAATCACAAAAAAATTGGCCAAGAAGTATTTTAGCTGAAGCTACTAGAAGAATAGGCAATTCACAATATGTTTAACAAAGACCTACTAACATAATGCAGAAAACTCCAGTTCAAGAGACAAAACATGGATATAGCACTACTACTAGATATTATTAATAAAGAAGAAGAATACAAAGTTGAGGAAATACAGAATCACAGAAAATGAGATTGTAGCATCTAGTTCTTGGTTCACTGGAAAGGTTATAGAAATGAGCACAATCAATAAATAGCAGAAATAGAGTTACCACATGCCAAGAAAACAATTCAAAATTATTGAATGAGGATTTCAGGTCAAAACTTATAAAAGAAAAGGGTAAAATCCCAAACCAACATCTCAAAGTTACATCAACACCAAGAAATTCATTCAAATAGCTTACCAATTCACCACTGCACCTACCTCCCTAGCCTTTACATTGCTCACACAGTCAACAATATGGATCTCATTGTAACCCTAAATCAAGAAAGAAAAGATTGGACCAGTAAATATCACAAAACAATTGGAGAATTGGAAACAATGGCAAATATCCAACTGTAAATTCAAGATCTGATCAAATTAGCTAATGTGGCAAATATTGAACTAGAAGATATTGAAATAACATTGCTTTAATCAGGAGAAACTTATAAAGAACAAGTGGGAGAAGATATATACAGTATATTAGAAGAACTTAGAAGTATCATACATGGGAATATGGAATGGCAAGCATATTATATACAAGTGCTTCTAGCTGATGAACTTAATCATTACAAAAACAAAGGAGATAAAAAAATCAAAAATCATATTAAAATAATATAAGACACATATCAAGAATCATATTACAGCAGTCCTTAACCAACAACAATGGATAAAGAAAAATAAAATAAAAGTGTCACTTAAGATGAAGAGATGTTCTTGTACAAACCATATATCATATCATCCAAATCTGAAAGATCAAAAACTCCTACTTTGGTTTTCATAACAGATGAAATTAACAATCTAGAAATGATATTGATGACAGGCATAGTTCATACCAGGAGACAAAAGCCTATGGGGTTGGCTCAGGAATGCATAAAGTGTAGAAACTCCATGTAATGAGCTTGATAATACAGATTTGTCAGAATAACTTTGGTTTCAGCTTACATGCTGTACTGTCTGTCTACTGTATAATCACAACTTTAGATGAGTGAATGAAGTCTGAAGTGAGAGTAAGTGCTGATGTTGGTGTATTGTCATTGAACACTGAGAACTAAGTTCAATAGAAGTTATCTTTGTTGATTATCAGACTAGCAAATTAAAGTGTAACTACTAGTCTTATATACAAGTCAGATAGTTAGGAGATACTCAGAGGTTTCAATATACAGCCTGGAGCAGAGGTTTCAGTGATAAAACACTAACAAAGGTTGGATAGGAGAACTTTGTTATGGAAAACTAAGTTTGATATGAGTATTTCCATTGTGAAAGACTAGATATATGAGTTGTTACATTACTGCCATGGGAATGTGTTGCAAGAAGGATGGCTATTATAGAAGATAGGCTTGGGTCAGAAATGTTATAATAACAACATCACTACAGGGACATATCTTCAGAATGGGTGAACTTGACATATAACACTATACTTCTACTATACTGGTTGTATATTTCAGAAGTGGACTTGGGGAATTAGTGAATTAGAACCACTGGAGGATGGTGAGATATATTGTTGCCAATACTAGTAAAGAATGTCAGTTTTAGTTGATTTTTAGGATAGTTAATATAGTGTAAACTACCAGATTATATACTAGGTATGTTATCTAGAATAATTATCTAGAATGGTGACTATTTAAACAAGTTTACTAGTGATCCTCAGATATCAAGAATAAAGGTCTATGAAGTTGACAAGGGTCCAGCAAGGACATTTGAGGGGAAATAGAGAGATATGATCTATACTAAAAGAGATTAGTAAGTGTAGGTGAGAGAAAGAGTATTATCTGTGGTTTGAAACAGATATGGTTAGAACAGGATATGACACATAGCTAAAGATGGTACTATTGCCAATTCTAAGTCTACATCCAAGCTAAGTCCAGTATCCAATAACATTGTTTCTAATATTCTTATGAACATTGTTGATAACAAAGTTTCTGCTGATGCTTTTACATTTTCCAAGTGGTAATCTTTGTTAAAAAGAAATCTATTTACTTATGACTGCAAGCCTATTAATTATTATTAAGGCTATAGGTCTCTTGACATAGCCAATGTAGTTTTCTTGAAGGGGAAAGTTAAATTTACCTTTGTTGTCATTATGCATGAGCCCTACTGTCAGAGTTGTAAGAAGGGAACTTAAGTCTTTTCTCATTTCCTCCCTATTTTCTATTTTCTTTTTCTTTTTCTATTCTTCTATTTTCTACTTTTAGCACCTGGGGTTAGGGTTAGTGATAACATAGATCACATGGCACAGAGAAGATTCTAGAAGGATGACATCATATCACATACAGACTTCATGGCTAACACCTGGTCATTTAGGGTAGGCTAGAAATAGCTAGCATGGACCATGAGAATTCAGTATATAAAGATAGACTATTCTGTACAGAGTTCTCCATTGAGTTCTCTTGTGTTACTCTAATACAAGGTTACCTCATAATCCAACTCTAAGGGTTTTGAGTTATAACACCTACATATACTAGAAGGCTCTCTGTTCTCTCTACTCAAAGCAATCAAAGTGTGTTATTACATCTTATTACAAACTTAAGATCTTAGAGTTGGTCAAAAAAGTGAACCTTGTATTGGGTTAACACAAGAGAACTCGATAGAAAACTCTGTACAGGATTGTCTACCTTATATACAAATACCTAATGGTCTGTACAAGCTATTTCTAGCCTACCCTAAATAACCATGTGTATCACACATTATATGATGTCATTCCTCCAGAACCTTCTATGTTCTTCTATGTGTCATGTGACTTGTGACCATGTCATCTGATGTGACCTGCTGTGTAACAGTGTGATCTTGTCACTCTAACCCTATTCCTAGTTCTAAAAATAGAATAAAGAAAAATAAATCGAAAATAAAATAAAAATGAGAGAAGAAAATAGAAAAATATCAAGTCCACTTCTTTCGTTCTTAACACATCAGAGTTTGCTTACATAGAAAAAACAGATGTCTTCAAGTAGGTTAGCATATTATTTATTGAGAAGAAAGCAGTTGAAAGTTGGATCATTTTAGATACAGTTCACATCTCATTATCCAAGATCTAATAATAGGCTTTTAGAAGTCCAAATAAGTAACTTTGTATTATCTAAGTATGTGAAATGTAAAAGTCAGAATAACCTTTAGCTTTAGCTTGTATGCTGTACCTTTACTAGCTGTACTAGTTGCATATTTCAGAAGAGACACTTAAAATATTGTTAGCAGATAAGTCTACTAAAAGGTGGGAGGTATGCCATAACTAACACTAGAAGATAGTGATAGTTTGAGTTTCAAAATAAGACTTTACAATATAACTACCAGCTTGTATACTAAGTATACTATCTAAGATAGTTATCTAGAAATAAAGATTGCTAAGCAAGTTACTCTAGTTCTAGTGATTCTTAGATATCTAAAATAGAGATCCATGAAGTTGTCAAGGGTCTAGCAAGAACATTCAAGGTGGAATAGAGAATGTGATCTATACTGAAAGAGGTTAGAGTATGTAGATAAGAAAGAGTATGTTATCTGTGAGTTGGAATAGATATAACAAATTTCTCTTCACTCTTATCATTTACTTGGATTTTGATATGTATCAGATAGATGTTGTTGTTGCTTACTTACAGAAGGATTCTGATAAAGAGATTTATATAAAAGTGTTAGATGTATGAAAAAGTTAGGCTCTAGATATTATTATTGAAGACTATGAAAAGCTTTGTATAGCTTGAAATAGGCTAAAAGGCAATAAAAGAGGTTGTATGAGGTTTTGACCAAGCTAGGTTTCATCCATACATTTACTGATAACTACTTATATATCAAGCAAAAGAAAGAGAAAATTGTTCTCCTTGTTTTTATTTATGTTGACAACATGGCAATTACTTTATCATTCCATTCAAAACCATGCTTAGTAATAACTTTGAGATTATTGACCTTAGTGAACTTAAGTTTATACTAGGAATCTTGGTTTTTGTAATTGTATGAATGTCAAGATGAACAAAATAGATGAAACTAGCTTCAAACAGATATTTGCAATCAGTTATATAGGAAGAAAGTTTGAATTAAGTATGAAAACTTATCTGGAAACAGATATGGATATCTATGAGATTAGATAAGATACCTGGATTGTGAATCAAGCTTGGAAGCTTATTCATGGATTGGCAATGTGATCTCAGATAACAATCTTGGCTTCAACTTATATGTTATATCCACTGTCTATCATATAGTTATAATTTTAAATAACAAGATATCAAAAGACTAACTAATATCTTAGTCAGAGAAGTGAGAGGATGAGTATTGAAAGATTCTGATCAGTTCTTAGTTAATTCTTAGTTAATTTCCAGACTAAATACTACAGAGTATTTACTTAGTCTTAAATACTAAGTCTGTAATCAAAACTGTAGTTATAGAATAGTATAGGAGATCATTAAAGAAACATTATAGAGATAATTTCTAGAATATAGAACAACCAAAAGTCTAGATGATAAGTTACCAGAAAATAAAATATAAACAAGTATGGATACAGAATTATATCTAAGTATAGTTAAAGTTCTAACTGAAAGTCAGGAAGTAAATGTCTTGGAAGTCAGTCTATGATAATAAACTATCTTATATTTCTCAACCAATTGGTATATATTTACCAAGTTCTTGCTCATTTTTGGTATATAAGATATCTTTTCTGTCTCACCTTTTCTTACTATACTATGAAACATGAGCTTTCTGTTTCTCTATCTCTCCAAACTGAAGCTGAAAAACATGTATATAGAGATTATGTAGATAATGTTCATTACTTTTCTCTTGTCAGTTCTCTTCTTTTTGTAACATAAACTTGCTTGAACATTTAGTTTGTAATGAGTCTAGTAGCTCAATTTAGTAAAAATCCTGGTATTATATACTTGAAAGCTACAAAGTGTATTTTATGCTATCTCAAGAGTATGGCAGACTTAAATCTAGTATTTGGACAGTGAATGAATATGTAACAGAATCACAGATACTTTTTCTTTTTTTATATTTTATATTGCTAAGTCAACTCTTCTGTTCCTATCTTCTATGCTATATTTGCAGATAACCTTGGCAAGTGTGAATTGTATCTAATATAACCATCACATATGATATTACATCACAACCTCTCAGCTAAGTCCTAATAAGGAAAACAGAAATATAAGTAATAAGAGAGACTAAAAGTGATATTATGCAGATAGTTGATCTTGGCTTTAAGATGAGTGTGGCACAAGTCTAAGTTGATTATCAAACTAAGGAACAGTATATGGTAGCTAACATTCTTAAATACAGAAGTGTAAATCTAATAATACTTTACTGCTATATATACTCTGGGTTATTGGACACTATAGGGATTGTTATTTGGATTATCATGAGATTGATAAAATAGGTGAGGTTTGGTCCCTAGGTTGATTAGAATAGAGTATGATTCATACTAGAAGAGAGTAGAAAGAGTATGGGTGTCAGATAGTATGTGACAAGTTTCAAGAGTAATAAGGAGACATAAAGAGGTTTTATAGGCATTAAGAGTATTAATTGTTAGTTTTAGAGGTAACTTCTTTTTCTATTAGAGATGTCTAGTAAGAGTCATGAGATTCAACAGAAATGAACAAGTAAGTATGTTTAATAGTTTACTGTCCTTAGAGTTATATTCTTCTACTTTAAGTATAGCAAACCTATCTACTAACAGTCAGAGTATATAAATTGATAGCTGCTCTATATAAAATTCTTGTCTATAGTATTATTAAAACTGTCCTAGTCTTCAGGCTCTAATTACTACACTGCTTTTATATTCTTAAATGAGTTCAAATTCTCTATTAGTTCTTCTTATTATTCAGCCATTAACTACTTGACATCCAATCTCACTAGGCAGTAACAGACAATGTGTTTCAGATTTCTATAGTGATGACATTCTCTTATAGAAGTAGAGTAGAGTTTCTAGACAGTGTTTATGTTCATAGGGACATTTATAAAAAGTGCTAACAATAGCTGTTATGAAAGGAATGAAAGAATAGAAGATGGTTACTTTGGGATAAAAATGACCAAGAAACCTCATAGTATCTGGAGGTTCAAGAGAGAACTTGAAGTAGTCTACTAGGCTGATTAGAAGGCTTTATTTGCCTGCTAGGCCTAGTTTATATGCTACATAGCTTCAAACCAAGTAGCAAAGCCTATATCATCTGGTCTAACCACTGGCAAAATTTCAATCTAATTCTGAATTGTAATATAGAGACCTTTGTGGAACTTGACTACTATGGTGCATAGATTAGTATAACTAGTTTTTGATATGAGAGATTAAAGCTCATTTATATAATTTTCAACTGTACAGCTTCTTTGGTAGTATGTTACTTCTTTCAGTTTGTTAATAGCTTCAGCAGTAGTATTGATGGAGAAGAAGTATTCTCATTGCTTAAACTTAGGCCATATAACAATAGAGAAGGTGCCTATAGTTGACTCCTTGCAGAAGATCTTTTCTGACTACTCTAATATACAGCCATTTTTAAAGAAAGATAAGACACAGAGAATCTTGTCTTGATCACAAGCAAATTACTTAAGTAGATAGACAGATATATAAGGAGTAGAAGCTCAAGAAGGCTCTTTCAATCTGTCAATCACTACTAAAGTCTGGTAGAAGAGGTATATGAGGTCTAGAGTATTAAGGGGAGTTTTGAGGTGTGGGAGTATTAGTAGATAAAGAGAATCTTATAGTAAGAGAAGAAGGGATACTTATAGTTGTAGGAATAGGATTGGATATAAGCAAGTGCAAGTCTTAAAGTTGGTTTATGAGACTTGCTAAGATGTTGTTAGTATTATGTTTTGAGGCTTACTAATACTCAGCTACTTCTCTTAGATAAAACTAGAGAAGCTCTAAGGCTTTGTTAGTATTAACAAAGATTATAGGGTAGTTGCTGAGAGCAAGCATCAGTTGGGAGATGAAAAAAGACAAGAGAGGTTGAAAAATGAGAGCAAATAGTTCTAGACTGCCAGACTGGTTAATGTGTCAAGATTCTGAAAGATATAATACTATTCTGCTATTAGAGCAACTGGGTAAGGACTGTAGTAATACAGTGGAGCCGACAACTTCAGAGAAATCCTAAGAAAAAAAGATAGAGTTTTCTAGAAGTAATAGCTACTTGAAGTACTTAGGAGTGTATACTAATCAAGTGGAACATCAGGTAGAATATTTAGTAACATAACTATAGAATAATGAAGTTGTATGGTCAGGAATCTTAGTGGAATATTGCTGGATAGTAGAGGGTTATTAGTTGGTAGCTAGAAAAGGCAGATTGATGGTTATAAGGAAATAAGTGGACATTCATAGAGATGCTGCAGAGGTTAAGAGAGTCTAATAATGTTATAGCAGAACATCAGTATAGGACTTGGAGAATAAAATAACTACAGAGTTGACTTAGACTTTGATAGATATTACAAACTCAAATTCAGATAAAGCAGAAGATTCTCTTATATCTATTGTTAGAAGACCTACCTTTGACTGAAGTTCAAGTACTCAAACACTACCAAACTCCATGATCTTTTTATTCCTTTGTAGTCAACACTCATCCTTCATCAAACTTCATAGTTCTCCTCAGATCAACACTGCTACTCCCCACAGTCAAAATTTGAGTTATAATTCTTAAGATCCTAGTACTGCCCTGTGCTAGTTATTGCTGTTATAAGTTTCTTCTCTTTCTTGGCAATTCTTCTAAATATTTTTATCTGGGTTCCTGACCACTCAGTCACTATTATTCTCTGGTTATATCAGCACTGTTTCACTAGATTGGAATGTATCCTTAGTAGTATTTAGAATAGTTGTCACCTCTAGAAGTCCTCATTCTGTTCTTTTAGGACTTTCTGAAAATAAGTACTTCTATACTTTGTTGAGTGAATATATCTCCCTAGAGATGTGAAAGTATGTATAAATATTATGGACCTTGCTAGTTGTTCTAACATCTATCAGATGCTGCTTGTGAGATGATTATACTGCCTTTCCTTTAACTATTGTTCAATAAGCTTATTATTTAATCAATATTCTAATTCATTTCTATCTAAGTTCCTAACTATCTAGTATAATTATTTCTGGGTTAGATCAACAATGTTTTGTCTAATGTTCCACTTGATTAGTATAGACTTCTAAATATTTAAAGGAGCTTTTGTTATAGTAACTAGCGGAGTCTATGGGGTTTCATCAACTTTTTCAACCTCTAGGAGAACCTAAGAGAACAGGGTAAAATTCCTGAAGTGACAAACATAACTAAGAGATATATTATAATTTTCCAGATCAGCTTACTTGAGGAGAAATAAAATGATAATTCAAAGAGTGTGTGGATGTAGCTATAGAGACCATGGAATGAAAAAATAAAGATAAAAGAAATGGAGAGTGAAAGTGATTTACGAGATGACGAGCACAGCTCGCACTTCAACAATCTTTTCGAAACCCATGATTGCACCAGATACAATAGTCGGCTAGCTGGTGATATGTTGACAAACATTATTGGTTTTCTACAAGACAACCCAGATGCTTAACATTTCTTAGGAAGTTATGTGACATTTCCTCCTCTTTTTCATTTATTTAAATAGTCGTATACTACCATTGAGCCCTGTGTAATAAATTAAAGAAAAAACCCTTAAATTGGTTCATCGCTGATGATGCCACACTATTGTTTTATTCTTATGGTTGGTCTTGCCACGAAAAAAAGAATAACCTGATTAGTGGGATTTGTCTGTGCTGGACCGTTAACTGGACTGTTTTCGTAGGGCTAATTTTTCACCCAGCTAATCTGTTAACTGTTTGTATCCTTGGCATTTGTTGTCCATTCTGTTGTCTGAGACTCGGAGTTACTCTTTCAAAAGCGAAGTGTCAAGTGTCAGTCACAGCCAAGACAGAATGTGACAGTGCCCACTGTACCACCCAGCCACAGGAGATAATCAAGATGACCCCTCGGACATAGAACGTCATTCAGCCATGGCGAGAATGTACTCACGGATCCACGGTAAGGGCGCCCCTACCAAGTTATCCTTCATAACCATGATTTTTCCAGTCTCATGAATAGTCTATGCTTCCTTAAGTGAGCCTTTGACGACAGCAGAATATCATGGAGAGCGCATATTATACATTCCATCCATTAGACTGTTGGCCCGGACTAGACCATCCTGCACTACC
>Ga0157359_1000971_pt1 | contig 11267 bp, 7 predicted proteins | sample AttcapACBM3_FD_111482 | JGI IMG/M metagenome (GOLD analysis project Ga0157359, IMG submission 111482) | Fungus gardens microbial communities from leaf cutter ant in Botucatu, State of São Paulo, Brazil - Atta capiguara ACBM3 | ecosystem: Host-associated > Fungi > Mycelium > Unclassified ...
GGACCCGCGCTCGGGTTTACGAGGGGTAAATGAGCATTGCGACGGGGTGCCCAGACGGGGCTGGCGACCCAGGCCATTTTCAACGCGGTTTGGCCGACGCGCAGCAGATTTTGAACAGGCTCTAAGGGGGGCCTGTCCAGGGTTGCTCATACCGCCGGCTTTGACACTTCGCGTGGCAAAGGCGCGGCACGCAGGCGAAACCAAAGCGGCTGCGCGCGGGTCACTGAAGAGGTCCATTGTTCAAGGAGTACCCAATGCCGAGACTTCTTCTTCCCGCCCTAGCGCTGACCCTCGCCACGACGCTCGCGGCCTGCGACAAGACCTCCGAAGACCATGCCCGGGATGCCCAGGCGCATGCGCAGAACGCCCAGGAGCAAGCCGCCCAAGGCCAGATCCACCGGGCCACCCAGGAGCAGGCCAAGGCGCAGGAGGATCGGGCCCAGGCCAATGCCGCTGCCGTCGACGAGGGGCGTAACGCGCCGCCGGATTCGGCAGTGCCCGGCTATATCAAGGCACCCGAGAAGAACACCCCTTGAGTCCTTGGCCCGGCGGCCAGGTGTGCCGCCAGTGCCGCCGGGCAGGGCGCTAACGATAGCGGTCGCTTCGGCCAGCCGTTGCGACCTTGCCGCAGGAGTCAGGCCATGAGCGAGCGGATCAGCGAGCAGGCGCCCGCGGTCGGGGCGCCCGGCGGCAACAAGGGCCTGGCCCAGGGCAGTCTGGGCTTTCTGGCGTGCGTGGTGCTCGGCATCTCCACCATCGCCCCGGTCTATACCCTCACCGGAGCCCTGGGGCCGACCGTCCGCGAGGTGGGTACCCAATTGCCGGCGGTGTTCCTGGTGGGCTTCCTGCCGATGCTGCTGGTCGCCCTGGGCTATCGCGAACTCAACGCCGCCGATCCGGACAGCGGCACCTCTTTCACCTGGTCGGCCCGGGCCTTCGGTCCCACCATCGGTTGGGTCGGTGGCTGGGGCATGGTGGCGGCGACCACCATCGTGCTATCGAACCTGGCCGGGGTCGCGGTGGACTTCTTCTACCTGTTTCTCGCCCAGCTGTTGGGTCGCCCCGAGCTGGCCGAACTCAGCGGCGTGCTGTGGCTCAACGTCCTCACCTGCTGCCTGTTCATCGCCCTGGCGGTATGGATCTGCTGCCGCGGCCTGGCCACCACCTTGGGCGTGCAATACGCGCTGGTCGCCCTGCAGGTCCTGGTGCTGCTCGGCTTCTGCCTGGCGGCCTTCACCCTGGAGGGCGAGGCGCGGGCGCCAGCCTTCGAGTGGCACTGGTTCAACCCCTTGGCCATCGAATCCTTCTCGGCCTTCGCTGCGGGCCTGGCGCTGTCGATCTTCGTCTACTGGGGCTGGGACGTTTGCCTCACGGTGACCGAGGAGGCGGTCAGCAGCCACGCGGTGCCGGGACGGGCGGCCACCTGTACGGTGCTGCTGATCCTGCTGCTCTATCTGCTCACCGCCATCGCTACCCTGACCTTCGCCGGTGTGGCGGAAGTCGGCTTGGGACTGGGCAATCCGGCGATCCAGGAGAACGTCTTCGCCCATCTGGCCGGGCCGGTGTTGGGGCCGCTGGCGATCCTGATGTCGGTCGCGGTGCTGGCCAGCACGGCCGCCTCGCTGCAGTCGACCTTCATCACCCCGGCACGCACCCTGTTCGCCATGGGCCACTATCGGGCGCTGCCCAAGCGCTTCGCCCGGGTCAGCGCCGCGCAGATCCCGCGCTTCGCCACCCTTTGCGCAGGGCTGGCAGCGGGCGGCTTCTACGTCAGCATGCGGCTGCTCAGCGACAACGTCCTGGCCGATACCATCACGGCGCTGGGCATGATGATCTGTTTCTACTATGCGCTCACCGCCTTCGCCTGCGTCTGGTTCTTCCGCCGCAGCCTGGTCGAGAGCCTGCGCCATTTCCTCTTGCGTGGACTCTGCCCGCTGCTCGGTGGCGTCGCGCTGGCCATCATCTTCCTGCAGACCGCGGTCGACAGCCTCTCGCCCGAGTTCGGCAGCGGTTCCCATATCGGCGGCGTCGGCCTGGTGTTCGTCATTGCCCTGGTGATCTTCCTGCTGGGGCTGGTGCTCATGCTGCTGGTCCGCTGGCGGGCGCCGGCCTTCTTCGCGGGGGCGACCCTGGGCGAGGGTGCGCAACGAGCCTAGGCAAAAACCGCGGGGTAGGGAGCCTCACCGGCGCAAGGTGGCTGTGTATCCGCCGAGTAACGGTTATTTACATTGCGCACAAGGTCATTAAAGTAAGGCGTCCAGAGACCCGCCAGGGTCGACCTTCTCCCATGCCCTGGAGCCGCCATGAGCCTGTTGCGATCGATCCGCTGGTTGCGTGCCCGTCCTACCATCGAAGTGGTGGCGTTCGCCCTGGGTCTGTTCGCCTTGCTGGTCGCCTGTGAACAGAGCCTACGCAATTCCCCCGCGGAGCATCTGGCCGACTATCATGCCTGCAAGGGCGACGGCGGCTCGGCGCGGATGAACGCCATCGGCGAGATCGTCTGCCGGCTGCCCAGCCCAGGTCTCGATCAGGTCGCCGGCAAGACGCCTGCCATGACCGGGCTCTGATCCGGTTTCCCTCGCCACGGCAACCCCACCGATCCCTCCTGCCCGGTAGCCTTGGCTGCCTGCTGCTACTCCCTCGCGGTTCTTCCTTCGCGCCTCCCGACCTGACCCGTCCCGAGCATGGCCTGCGCATGTCCGCAAGGCCAGTCCGCTTTACTTGACGCAACATTTGATAATGAGAGTTTTTATCATTTAAAGTGCGGCCCCTCGCGAGTCTCGCGGAGTGCAGCTCTCTGTGTCAGGCGTCGCTGCAGCGCCACGGTCACAAGGATCACCATGAACGTCCAAGGAACCCTCTGCCAGCCCCTCCGCCCGTCGCGCGGAGCCCTGCGTCGACTTGTCCTGATCGGGGCGCTGATTCCCTTTCCGCTGACGGCCCTCGCCGCCACCCTGGCCGAGCAGAACGCCACGGAACTGGACACCCTGACCATCGAAGGCAATCGGCTCTACGACATGGCGCCTTCGGAGCAGACCGGCGGCTACACCGTGGATTCGGCGACCGTGGGCACCAAGACGCCGGCCGCCCTGCGCGACATTCCCCAGTCGATCACCGCCTACACCAGCGACTACATCAAGGATCGCAACTTCAACACCCTGGACGACCTGGCCAAGTCCACCGCCGGCCTGCGGGTGCTGACCAACGACAGCGGCCGTTCCTCCATCTATTCCCGCGGCTACGAGTACGACGAATACAACATCGATGGCCTGCCGGCGCCCATGGCCAGCATCTTCGGCACCGTGCCCATCCTCTCGCCCTTCGACCGGGTCGAGATCATGCGTGGCCCCTCGGGGCTGTTCAACAGCACCAGCGAGCTGGGCGGCATCGTCAACATGGTGCGCAAGCGCGGTACCGAGGACTTCCAGGGGCACATCACCGGGCGCTACGGCTCCTGGGACACCAACTACCAGGAAATCGACCTGGCCGGCCCGCTCACCGCGAGCAAGAACGTGCGCGGCCGCTTCGTCGCCTCCCGCGCCGACACCAATGGCGAGGTGGACTACAACGCCAGCACCAACGAGAGCTACTACGGCGACCTGGACATCGACCTGTCGGATGCCACCCAGGTCTCCTTCGGCCTGATCCACCAGGTCAAGGACATCACCCCGAACAACGGCTATCCCACCGATGCCCGCGGCAACCTGCTGGATTTCAGCCAGTCGCGCTTCCTCGGCGCCGACTGGAACACCTTCGACGGCCAGACCACCGATGGCATCTTCGAGCTGACCCACAGGTTCGACAACGGCGGCTATGGCCGGGTGGCGGCGCGGGCGTCGCATCGGGAGGCGGATTATCTGTATGCCTTCACCGCCCAGAACAACAACGCCTATCGACTCCAGGCCAGCGACCGCGATTTCGAGCAGGATGCCTATTCCCTCGACGCCAGCTACAGCCAGCCCTTCGAGGCGCTGGGGCAGGTCAGCGAGTTCGTCGTAGGGGCTGACTACAAGCACTACGACACCGATTACCTCAATGGCAACCTCAACCTCGGCAGCATCGACCTGGCGACCTACCGGCCAACCCAATTCGCCAAACCGAACAAGAGCTACCAGACCCAGGTCACCAGCGATGAGAAGGAGTTCGGTCTCTATTCCAAGCTGACCTTCCGCCCCTTCGAACGGCTGGCGTTGATCGGTGGAGCCCGGGTGGGTTGGTATCGTGGCGAAGCCAATACCCGGACCTTCGCCACCGCCACGGCTGCCGAACGCAACGCCCCCGCCGATCAGCGCCATGACGGCTATGTGACGCCTTACGCCGGCCTGGTCTATGACCTGGACGATCATCACTCCCTCTATGCCAGCTATTCGCGCGTCTACAAGCCGCAGACCGCCTACCTGGAAGCGGATGGCAGCCCCATAGCTCCGCGCGAGGGCGAGCAGTACGAGACCGGTATCAAGGGCAGCTACTTCCATGGTGACCTGAACACCCGCCTGTCGCTGTTCCAGCTCACCGACGAGAATCGCGCCGGCGCGATTCTCAATCCGAACGGCACCGCCACCGGCTTCTACACCAACTCGGGCAAGACCCGGGTGCGGGGCGCCGAGGTCGAGGCCAGCGGCAAGCTGACCGAGCAGTGGGAGGTGCTCGCTGGCTACACCTACATGCGCAGCGAAAACCTCAGCGGCGTGGCCAACACCCTGTTCGAGAGCATGCCCAAGCACATGGCCTCGCTGTGGACCAAGTACACCCTGGCGGGCGGGCCGCTGACCGGCCTCAGCCTCGGTGCTGGCGTGGCCGCGATGAGCGATTTCTCCCAGACCAACAACAACGTGACGGTATCCGCGCCTGGCTATGCGATTGTCGATGCCAGGTTCGCCTATCCGGTGACCAAGCAGCTCACCGCGACCCTGGACGTGAACAACCTGCTCGACAAGGAATACTGGTCGCGCGTAGGTTCGGTTTCCACCTTCAACTTCCAGGGCCCGTCGCGCAGCGTGATGGTCGGGGCGCGTTACGACTTCTGACGCTCTCCCTGTCTGGGCGGCGCTTCAGGCGGTCCGCCCGGATAGCGGTCTCAGCACCCGTGACTTCCGACGAGCCGCCAAGACGATGTACTGCAATGCGATGAACGATTCCCTTTTCCAGCGTGACGACCTGGGCAGCGAGCCCTGGTGGCAGGCCGTGGCCCAGCGGGGGACGCCCCTGATCGAACCCAGCGCCGCCGGGCGTTATCGCCTGACCTTTCTCTGGCGTGACCCCGAAGGCGTGAGCTCCGGCACCCAGCGCGTCTGGCTCAATATCACTGGCGTCACCGATCACCATCAACCGGGGTTGCCGCAGAGCCTGCAGCGCCTGCCGGGCACCGATGTCTGGGCCTGGCAGACCGAGCTGGACGGCCGCTGGCGGGGCAGCTATTGCCTGATCCCCAGCCGCGAGCCGGCGCCCTTCGAGCAGGAGCCCCAGCCCGATCCCCAGGGCATCCGCCTGTGGTGGCGCAGCGTCTTTCCCCTGGCCCAGGCCGACCCGCTCAATCCGCGGCGGGCCTGGCAGGGCGGGCGGGGGCTGGCGGTGTCCGGGGTACACCTGCCCGCGGCAGCGCCGCAACCGGCTTGGGCGGCCTTCGATACCGGCCGCGAGCCGGCTAGCGTCGCTTCGCCGAGCTTGCAGCAGTATCGCTGGGACAGCGCCCGCCTGGGCAACGGTCGCCCGGTCTGGTTGTTCACCACCGGTAATACCACCCCTGAAAAGCGACCCTTGGCGATTCTGCTGGATGGGCAGTTCTGGGCGCAGGCGATGCCCATAGGCACGCCGCTGCAGCAGCTGACCGACCAGGGCCTGCTGCCGGAAGCCGTCTATCTGCTGATCGACAACAGCGACCGGGCGCTGCGGGGTAGCGAGCTGCCCTGCAGTCCGGAGTTCTGGCTGGCGCTGCAGGAAGAATTGCTGCCGCAGGTCAGCGCCTGGGCGCCCCATGCCCAGGCGTCGGTGTCGACCGTCGTCGCCGGGCAGAGCTTCGGTGGGCTGGCAGCGCTCTACGCCGCGCTGCACTGGCCGGAACGTTTCGGCTGCGCCCTGAGCCAGTCCGGTTCCTTCTGGTGGCCGCAGCGTGGCGCGCCGGGGCGGCTGTTCGAGGCCCTGGCCGCAGGCGTCGGCACCGGGCAGCCACTGCGGCTGTTCATCGAGGCCGGGCTGCGCGAGCCGGCCATTCTCGAAGCGTCGCGCGCCCTGGTCCCGCGGCTGCGCGAGCAGGGCCACGCGCTCGACTACCGCGAGATCGACGGTGGCCACGACGCCCTCTGGTGGCGCGGTGGGCTGCTCGACGGGCTGGTCCGGCTGTGGCAGCCCCTGACCTCATCCTCTCGCTAACCCTTGGCTGCTGGAGATCCGGTGGACACTCGCAATCCCTTCGATGACCCCGAGCAGGTCATGTTGATCCTACGTAACGCCCAGGGCCAGTGCAGTCTCTGGCCCGAGGCCATGGCCTGTCCCGCCGGTTGGGAGGCGGTGTTCGGCCCGGCGCCGCGCGCTGCCTGCGACGACTGGCTGACCACCCACTGGCGCGACATCCGCCCGCTGGTTTCCGCGCTTTCCTGACAGGAGTGATCGTGTCTTTTTCTGCCCGTTCCGCCGCTCTCGAACTGCCCCTGGTCGCCGCTCAACCTGGCATCTGGATGGCCGATCAGCTGTCGCCCCACGCCAACGCCTTCGCCGTCGCCCACCTGGTGGAGTTGCGCGGGCCGATCCAGCAGCCGGCACTGCTCGCGGCCATCGTCCAGGGACTGGGCGAGCTGGACAGCCTGAGGCTCAACTTCGCCGAGCGCGAGGGTGAACTGGTGCAGTGGATCGATGCCGATGCGGAAATCCCCACGCCCGAGTGGCTGGACCTGCGCGGGGAGGGCGATCCGGAAGCCGCGGCGCACGCAGCCATCCGCGCCGATCTCGCCGGCGACCTGCGCGTTACCCGTGGCGGTCCACTGTGGCTCAACCGGATCTACCAGCTGGGCGACGATCACCTGTTCTGGTACCAGCGCTATCACCACCTGCTGATCGATGGCTATGGCTTCGCCGCCCTGGCCAAGCGGGTGGCAGCGCTCTACAGCGCCCAGGTGCGCGGCGAGAAGGCCGAAGCCTCGCCCTTCGTCTCCTTCGCCGAGGTGGTGCGGGAGTATCAGGACTACCAGCAGTCAACGGTTCGCGAGCGGGACGCCAGTTTCTGGCGCGAGCGGGGCGCCGCCTTGCCGCCGGCGGCCTCCCTGGCGCCGGGTGGTCTGGCTGGCCAGGTGCCCACGCCGCGGGTGGTGGAGGCGCGCACGCGCGTGCCCGCCGAGGTCTTCGTGCCCCTGGCCGAGCAGGGCAAGGCCCAGGGCGTGACGGCCGCCGACCTGGCTGTCGCCCTGGCCGCCACCTGGTTCGCGCGCCTCAGTGGCCAGCCGGCCTTCAGCGCCGGCTTCATCTTCATGCGGCGGATGGGCTCGGTGGCGCTCAAGTCCGGCGGGGCGACGCTCAACGTCCTGCCCCTGGGCGTACATACCGCTGCCACCCAGACGCTGGCGCAGCTCGCCGCGGCGCTGGCCGCCGAGCTGAAGAAGATCCGCCGCCACCAGCGCTACGACGCCGAGCAGATCGCCCGTGACCTGGGCCGGCCCGGTGATGCCGAGCCCCTGACCGGGCCGGTCATCAACCTCAAGCTGTTCGACTTCGCCCTGGATTTCGCCGGGGTGCCCGGCATCACCCACGAATTGGCCTCGGGACCGGTGCGCGACCTGGAGATCGCCCTCTATCTGGAGGCGAACGGTGCCCTGGACATCAAGCTGCTGGGTAACGCTGAGCGCTACACCGCCGACCTGCTGCAGGGCCACGCCGAGCGCTTCGGCCTGTTGGCAGGGCAGTTCGCCGAGCGCCCTGGACTCACCCTCGGCGACACCGACCTGTTGGCCCCCACGGACCGGGGCTGGCTGGCACTCATCAATGCCACCGAACACGCGTTGCCGGCCACCACCCTGGCGACGCTGCTCGCCGAGCAGGCGCAGCGCACCCCCGCGGCGCTGGCGCTGGCCGATGAGCAGCGCGCCTTCTCTTACCGCGAGACGCGCCAGCAGGTACTGGCCCTGGCCCAGCGCCTGAGCGACGCCGGAGTAGGGCGGGGCGACATCGTCGCGGTGGCCTTGCCGCGCTCGGTGTTCCTCTCCCTGGCGTTGCTGGCCACGGTCGAACTGGGCGCCGCCTACCTGCCGCTGGACAGCGGCTACCCCGACGAGCGCCTGCAACTGATGCTGGACGACGCCCGGCCACGGGTGCTGGTGACCGATGCCAGTCAGCGCGGGCGCTTTCCAGGACTGAGCGACGACCAGATGCTGATCCTCGATGCACCCCTGGCGGTGTTGGAGCGAGACCCGCTATTCGCGGGACCGCGCCCCAGCGATCCGGCCTATGTGCTCTATACCTCCGGCTCCACTGGCCGCCCCAAGGGCGTGGTGGTGGGCCATGCGGCCATCGTCAACCGCTTGCTGTGGATGCAGGACAGCTATCCCATCGGCGCCGGCGATACCGTATTGCAGAAGACGCCGAGCAGCTTCGACGTCTCGGTCTGGGAATTCTTCTGGCCGCTGCTGGTGGGCGCCAGGCTATATATGGCGCCGCCCGAGGCCCATCGCGATCCCGCGGCGCTGCAGGAGTTGTTCGCCCGCGAGCGGGTGACCACGGTGCATTTCGTGCCCTCGATGCTGGCGGCCTTCGTCGCCAGCCTGGACGGGCCGGCCGCGGTGGCCCGTTGCGCCAGTCTGCGTCAGGTCTTCTGCAGCGGCGAGGCCCTGCCCACCGAACTGGCCCGCACCTGGGAGCGTCGCGTCGGCGTGCCCCTGCACAATCTCTATGGCCCGACCGAGGCCGCGGTGGACGTCTCCTATCATCCCGCCCATGGCGCTGCTCTGGCCGCGGTCAGCGGTAGCAGCGTGCCCATCGGCAAGCCGGTATGGAACACCGGGCTGCACATCCTCGACGAGCGTCTGAGGCCGGTCCCGCCGGGCGTGGCGGGTGAGCTCTATCTAAGCGGGGTGCAGCTGGCCGATGGTTACCTGGGCCGCCCCGAGCTGACCGCCGCGCGCTTCATCGCCGCGCCGAGCGGGCAGGGCGAGCGACTGTACCGCACCGGCGACGTGGCCCGCTGGCTGCCCGAGGGGGTCGTCGAATACCTGGGCCGCAGTGACGACCAGCTGAAGATCCGTGGCCAGCGCATCGAGCTGGCGGAGATCGACCATGCCCTGCAGGCCTTGCCCGGTGTCGCCCAGGCGGTCACCCAGGCACGGGTGCTGGGCGAGGCGGCCACTTCCACCGGCGGTGATGCCCGGCAACTGGTGGGCTATCTGATCGCTCAACCCGGTGCCGCCCTGGACCTGGAGCGACTGCGCGCCCGCTTGGGCGAACAGCTGCCGCCGCACCTGGTGCCGGTGGCGCTGGTCGAGCTGGACGCCTTGCCCCTCGGCGCCACCGGCAAGCTGGACCGCAAGGCGCTGCCGGCACCCCAGGGCGTCACTCGCACCGTCAGCAGGCCAGTGGCGCCGGGGCTGGAAAGCGAGCTGGCGGCGGCTTTTTCCGAGGTGCTCGGCTGCGCCATCGTCGGTGCGGACGATGACTTCTTCGCCCTCGGCGGGCATTCCTTGCTGGCCATGACCCTGGCCGCCAATCTGCGGCGCCGCCTGGCGCGACCGGTGTCCATCGGCCAGATCATGGTGGCGTCCAGCGTCGCCCGCCTGGCGCGCGAGTTGGAGCAGGATGCCCCTGACCGTCGCGCCGGCTTCGAAACCCTGCTGCCACTGCGTCCGGGCGACGGTCCCAGGCTGTTCTGCTTCCATCCGGCCTCGGGTTTCGCCTGGCAATTCAGCGTTCTGCAGCGGCACCTCGATCCGCGCTGGTCGCTGCTCGGCATCCAGTCGCCACGGCCGGACGGTCCCCTGGCCCAGGGCGCCGATCTGGAAGACGTCATCCAGCGCCATCTGCGCACCCTGCGCGAGGTGCAGCCGCACGGCCCCTATCACCTGCTCGGCTACTCCCTGGGCGGCACCCTGGCCCAGGGCCTGGCAGCCCGGTTGCAAGCGGCAGGGGAGGCGGTCGCCTTCCTCGGCCTGCTCGATACCTATCCACCGGAAACCCAGAACTGGCAGGAACGTGAAGGTCAGCGCGAGCTGGACCCGGAGGTGCTGGCCGAGGTGAATCGCGAACGCGAAGCCTTCCTCGCCGCCCAGCAGGGCCTGGCCGATCCGGCGCTGGGCGAGGGTGCCGAGCTGTTCGCCACCATCGAGGGCAACTACGCCGATTCGGTGCGGCTGCTGGCCACGGCGCGCAGTGCCCGCTTCGACGGCGAGGCGCTGATGTTCGTCGCCCGGCGCACCCTGCCGGCGGGGATGGACGTCAAGGCCACCTGGGCGCCCTGGATCAGCCGCCTGCGGGCCCATGAGGTGGACTGCGCCCACGTCGACATCATCGCCCCGGCCCAGCTGGCACAGATCGGGCCGGTGCTGAATCGGGCGTTGAAGGCGCTCTAGCGCGCCGGACGCCGCGCCAGGGGCACCACCATGGGGGTCCCGGCCACCGGGTCGTCGATGATCAGGCAGTCCAGGTCGTAGACCGCCTTGATCAGCGTGGGGGTGACCACGTCGCGCGGGCGGCCGCTGGCCAGCACCTTGCCGTCGCGCATGGCCACCAGGTGGGTGGCGTAGCGACAGGCGTGGTTGAGGTCGTGCAGCACCATCACCAGGGTGTGGCCCTGCTGGCGGTTGAGGTCGCCCAGCAGCTCCAAGAGATCGATCTGGTGGGTGATGTCGAGCCAGGTGGTGGGCTCGTCGAGCAGCAGCAGCGGGGTCTCCTGGGCCAGGGCCATGGCGATCCATACCCGCTGGCGTTGGCCGCCGGAGAGGGTGTCCACCGCCCGGTCGGCCAGTTCGAAGACACCGGTGGCCTGCATGGCGTGGGTCACCGCGCGCTCGTCATCGGCGCGCACGCCACCGAACAGCGTCTGGTGCGGATAGCGCCCGCGGGCCACCAGGTCGCGCACCGAGATGTCGCCCGGGGCCTGGGAGCTCTGCGGCAGCAGGCCCAGGCGGCGGGCCACCTCCTTGGTGCGATAGCTCTGGATCGTCTGGCCGTCCAGCCAGACCTGGCCCTGGCTGGGCGCCAGCAGCCGGCTCAGGGTGCGCAGCAGGGTCGACTTGCCGCAGCCGTTGGGGCCGATGATGACCGTCAGCTCGCCATCGGGGATGGTCAGCGAC
>Ga0157359_1000972_pt1 | contig 11264 bp, 10 predicted proteins | sample AttcapACBM3_FD_111482 | JGI IMG/M metagenome (GOLD analysis project Ga0157359, IMG submission 111482) | Fungus gardens microbial communities from leaf cutter ant in Botucatu, State of São Paulo, Brazil - Atta capiguara ACBM3 | ecosystem: Host-associated > Fungi > Mycelium > Unclassified ...
CTGGTCGCGGCCTTCGTCTATGGGTTGTTCGGCCGGCAGATCCGCCGCTTCATCCGTGGTCCGCGGGGCGTGCGCCGGCTCAACCAGGCCACCGGGGCCTTCTTCGCCAGCGCGGGTGGGTTGCTGCTCACGGTTCACCGCTAGCGAGATCGCTGCCTCAATGAGCGGCGAGTCCGGCCTGGGCGCCCAGTTTCGCCAGCGCCGCCTCTATCGCTGACCAGGTGCTGTCCTGGTTGCCCGCCACTGCCGGCTTGGTTTCAGCGGCCGCACGGGCGGCCCGGACCAGCTCTGCGAACGCGGCTGCCACAGTCGGCGACCATGCCTGGTCGGGTGCCAACCAGAGACGCTCCTTGAGCCGCTCACCGGCCTGGCGCGCGAACTGCAACCGGCGTTCCCGTGCGCTGCCGTCCGCGTCGCCCTGCTCGACCAGGCCGAGGGACAGCGTCTTGTAGGCCGGCAGGCGGTCGAGGAGGCTTTGCTGGACCTGGACGGTCGCGGGCCAGTCGACGTGCAGGCCCTCGACCGGCAAGCCGGTCGCCAGTCCCAGGTTGTCGCTCAGTTCACCGTCACGCACGGCCAGGAGTTTCTTGAGCGGCTCACGTTGCAGCAGGTTGTAGGCCCGCTCGAAGGCGGTCCGCCAGGCCAGCGGCAGCTCCAGGCTGAGGATGGGTTCGTCGATCTGGACCCATTCCACGCCCTGGGTGGCCAGGCGGGCGAAGATTTCACCGTAGACCGGCAGCAGCCGCTCGAGCAGCTCCAACCGGTCGAAGGCGGAATCGCGGGCGCGACCGAGCCACAGGTAGCTCAGGGGTCCCAGGATCACTGGCTTGACGGCGAGGCCCAATGCACAGGCCTCGGCCACCTCGGTGAACAGCTGTTCCCAGCCGATGGCGAAGGTCTGGTCACGGGTGAATTCGGGAATCCGGTAGGTCAGCTCGCCCGAGAACCAGGGTGCCCGGGCTTGCCCGGCCTGGGACGTATGCTCGTGCGCTTCGACCTGCCCGACCAGATAGGAATGGGCGAGGACGCGATCACCCCAACCGACGTCAGCGACGCCGATCAGCTCGATGCCTGCCGCCCGCTGGGCACGCCAGGCCTGCTGACGTTGCTGGCGACCGTCGGCGACAAGCTCAGCCAAGGAGCGACCGGGATGCGGCCTGGTCGCCAAGGGGCCGTCGCCATCGAGTTCGAGCCAATCGGAACCTTGGGAATGAAGCCTGACCATCGCACACCTCCTACTGACGAGGTGACGATTGTCCTATCGCGGCATGCATGAAACAAACTCAGGTTTCTTGTATAGAACTCAAATTTTTCTCATACAGCGCTTTTTCAGGATTTGAAGCGCGCCATGCTGTAGCAGTCGACGAAGACGCCATCGCGCAAGGCATAGCGGCGCAGCAGGCCCTCCTCCTCGAAACCGAACTTGCGGTACAGCGCCAGGGCCGGTTCGTTGTCGCTGAAGACGGTCAGCTCGACCCGTTGCAGATTCATCCAGTTGTCGGCGAGATCGAGCAGGGCGGCCAGCAATTGGCTGCCTATGCCCTGCCCCTGGCAGTCCTGGGCCACGCCCATGCCAATCGCGCCGCAATGCTGGCGTCGGATGCGTGGCTGCTGTTCGAGACTGGCGCTGCCCACTACCCGTTCCTGCTGCAAGGCGACCAGCGCGACTCGCCCCTCGCGTTCGCCAGTCTGGCGCTGCCGCCACTGTTCGGCGGTCTGGTAGGGCAACTGCAGCACCTGCCGCGCTACGGCCGGATCGCCATAGAGCGCCGCCAGGCCCTCGGCATGGCGGTCGGCATAGCGTTCGAGGTGGATGGCAGCGCTGGGCATGGGCAGGACTCCAGATGAGGAGTCCGCAGCTTCGCCCAGGTCCGGGGGATCGGACAAGGGCGCAGCGGGAGGGCCTGGGGCGATTAGCGGATCAGAGCGTCCACTTCAGGCTGAACATGAGGTTGCGGGGATCACCGTAGACGCCCTGGCCGGTGCCTTCCGGAAGGCCCTGCCAATACCTCTCGTCGAAGAGGTTGTTGAGGTTGACGCGACCATCCCAATGCTCGCTGAAGCGATAGCCCGCCATCAGGCCCACCACGGCGTAGCTGTCCTGTTTGGCTTCGCCATTGCCGACCCGCTGGAAGGTTTCACTCTGGGCCAGGACGTCGGCGCCAATCCGCCATTTGCTCAGGGCACCCGTCAATTGATAGCTGGTAGCGGCCTTGAACAGGTGCTTGGGCTGATCAGGCGCGAAACGGCGGTCTTCGTAGGTGACGTCCTTGGTGTATTCGCTCAGCAGCAGGGTGTAGGCCGCCGACGCCTGCCAATTGGGTGCCAGCTGGCCGGAGATCTCCGCGTCGATACCGCGGCTGCGCACCTCGCCAGCGGCGGTGTAGCAGCTCTGCGCCGGATAGCCAGGGCAGAAGGTGGCCTGGTTGGCCGGCAGGTAGGCACGGTTCTCCTGGAGGGTCTCGAACAGCGCCACGGAGGCGTTCAGGGCCCCCTCGAAATAGGCACCCTTGAGGCCGATCTCGTAGCTCTTGCCGGTCCGGGGCTCCAACACCGAGCCACCCGCGTTCTGCTCGCTTTGCGGCTTGAAGATCTCGGTATAGCTGGCGTAGACCGAGTAGGTGTCGTTCAGGTCGTAGATGACGCCGGCATAGGGCGTGAATTCGCGCGTGGCCTGGTAGTCGGCATCGCTGTAGAGATTGTCGAAGTCGTACCAGCTGACGCGACCGCCGACGATGACATGCAGCGGATCGATGGGGTTGAAGCGCGCCGCCGCGTAGATGGCTTCCTCGGTGGTGGTGGTCTTGCTGGCATAGGGCGACAGGCTGTCCTTGGCCGGCTTGGGGATGCTGCTGGGACGGAAGTTGTAGATATCGACCGGCGTCGCGCCGGAGTAGCCACCACGCTGATAGAACTTCTCCTGACGCCGGCTGATCCCGGCCATCAACTCATGCTCTCTGCCCAGCAACTGGAAGGGGCCGCTGACCGAGGCGTCGAGGTTGAGCTGGTCGGAATCGGTGCGATAGGCGCCGGAAGCGGTAGCCAGATCGCTGACGGAGGTGTAGCTGAAGTCCGGCGCGGTGGAGGTCAGGTAGTTGGAGTAGGTATCGGAATTCGCCCAGACCTGTTGCGCCGCCAGCTTGGCCTGCCAGCCATTGTCGAAGGTGTGGGTGAGGTCGGAGAACAGGGTGTAGGTGTCCTGATCCCAGTAGGACCAGTCGCCACTCAGGAAGGTGGAGCGCGACAGGTGCAGGTCTTCGCCGTTGGGGCCACTGGGCAGGCTGCCCCAGTCGGAGGTCTTGTCCTCGCGCTGCTTGGACGCGCCGAGGGTCCAGGTGGTGGTATCGGAGAGATCGGCTTCGAGCACGCCATAGAAGGTCTGCCGCTGGCGCTCGCGGACGTCCTGGAAGCTGTGACCGTCCTCGTAGGCCGCCACGGCCCGGCCGCGCAGGGTACCGGCCTCGTTCAGCTTGTTGGAGGCGTCGATCTCGGTGCGGTAGCGATCCCAGCTACCAGCGCTGGTGGTGACGCTGACCTGCGGGAAGGCGGTCGGCCGCTTGCGCACCAGGTTCAGGGTGGCCGAGGGATCGCCCGCGCCGGTCATCAGGCCGGTGGCGCCGCGTACCACCTCGACGCGATCGTAGAGGGCCAGGTCCGCCGAGGACAGGGTGTCCAGGGTGAAGGTGCCGGCCGTGGTGGACAGGCCATCGTACATGACGTTGTCGATGCGGAAGCCGCGCGAGAGGAATTCCTGGCGGTCGCCGCCGAACTTGTTCAGCGTCACCCCTGGGGCATAGCGCACGACGTCGTTGAGGTCGGTCATGCCCTGGTCTTCCATGCGCTGCCGGGTGATGACGCTCACCGACTGGGGCGTCTCGCGGATGGACAGTGGCAGGCCGGTGGAGGTGCTCATGGCCCCGGTGGTGTAGGAATGGGTGCCCTCGGTGGTCGCCCGGCCACTGAGCGAGCCGTCGTCGGCGGTGATGGTGGTGACGTCGAGAGCCACGCTCCCCGTCGCCGCCTGGTTGGCCACCGGGGCGACGGTGGCGACGTTGCCCGTGACCGAAGCGGCCAGGCCGCTGCCGGCCAGCAGGCGCTGCAGGGCGATGTCCGGCTCCAGCCGACCCGATAACGCCGGCGCGCGCTTGCCCGCCAGGGCGGCAGGATCGTAGTTCACCTTCAGGCCACTGGTGCGCGCGAAGCTCTGCAAGGCATCGGCGAGCGGCTGCGCGGGTTGCGACAGGGCCAGGGGGGCGGCTTGGGCGAGACCGGCCACGCCCAGGGAAATGGAGAGCGCCAGGGTGCGCACGGAGAAAAACTGCATGTCGTTGGTCGTCCTATCGGGAGACTACCGACCCGTCCGTACCCCACGTAAGGACTCACTGGAGGCTTTCCAGGGACCGGCAGCTGCCGTCTTGCGCGGCGGACGCAGGCTAAGCAACTCCAATGCAGATGTAAATGCAAATTAATATCATAAGTGACATCATATATTTAGGCGCTTAATGCAGTCCGCTCAAGAACGCGACTTTCCGGCCAACCGCCTTCCGTCAACATGTTCGTCGTGTTTCCACGCAGGATTGGGCTCGGGTGTCGCCCTGGGAACTGGGCACAGCTGCCTCTCCTTTTGGGAAGGTATGGGGCGCGAAGAGGCAGACGGGAAGAGGCGCCGAAGCACGGGTTTGCTCAGAGCGTTCGGCGGGTACCGCTGCTTTCGTCGCGGAAACGCTTGGCGATGGTCAGGATCTGCGGCTCGATGGCCAGGAAGGCATCCAGCACCAGCGGATCGAAGGTGGTGCCGCGCATCTCGCGCATCATCTGCAGCGACTGTTCGTGGCTGAAGGGCTCCTTGTAGCACCGCCGACTGATCAGGGCATCGTAGATGTCGGCCACCGCCATGATGCGTCCAGCCAGGGGGATGTCAGTGCCGCTCAGACCATTCGGATAGCCGCTGCCATCCCATTTCTCATGATGGGTGGCGGCGATCTCGGCGGCTAACGCGAGGAAGTTGTCCTCTTCCAGATGGCTGGCCGTATTGAGGATGATCTGGCGACCGAATTCGGCATGCCGCTGCATCACGGCCATCTCCTCCGGCGTGAGCCGACCGGGTTTGAGCAGGATGGCGTCGGGCACCCCGACCTTGCCGATGTCGTGCAGGGGCGCGGAGAGGAACAGCAGTTGGATGAACTCCGCCGTGAGCAGCTCCGGTGCCTGCCCGGTGCGACGGAGCTGTTCGGCGATGGCGCGCACATAGTGCTGGGTACGCTTGATGTGGGCGCCGGTCTCGGGATCTCGCGTCTCGGCCACCGCGGCCATGGACTCGATGGTGACCTGGCGTGAGCGTTCCAGCTGCCTGCGCCAACGCTCCTCGTGCCGCTGCGCCACGAGGGTCCGCAGCAGCAGCGCCAGGCCGGCCAACAGCAGCACCAACAGCAAGGGCGCCGCCAAGGGGATGAAGAGGCGGTAACGCACGAACAACCAGGTGCCGACCAGTTGCGGCAACAGGATCAGCGCGGTGGCCAAGAGGCCGAACTGGCATTGACGGCGATCCAGGGAAAAGCCTGCGGACAACAGCAGACCACCGACCAGGCACAGCAGTAACTGCAGCGGGCCGGCGAACTGCGGCATCCGTACCAGCGTCTCGCTCAGCATGTCCTGCGCCAGGGCCGCCTGTAGCCTGACGCCGGAGAAGGTCTGCCCCAGGGCGGTCGCGTGCAGGTCGTGAAGACCGGCCGCCGAGACCCCGACGAAGACGATCTTGCCCTTGAACCGCTCCGGCGCCACCGCCTCTTGCAACACGGCCAGGGCCGAAACCTCCGGATAGTGCTCGGCCCCGGCATTCAGGTGCAGCAGCACCTGCCCCTGACGGTCGAGGGGCAGGCGGTGGTCGCCCAGGCGCAGCGTCGGCCCGGCGAAGCCCGCTTCCACCACCCCCTGGGTCAGCCCCAGGGCACGCATGGTGGCCGCCAGCGCCAGGCTCGGCTGGACGATGCCCTGATGACTCAGCAACAGGGGCAGCCGCCGCACGATGCCGTCGCTGTCGCGCTGGCTGTTGATGAAACCACTGAAGCGCGTCTGGCTGGCGATGGCGGGGATGCTATCCAGGGCACCCCGGGCTTCGGGCAACGCCAGGCTATCCACGGCGCCGGTGAAGCCAACGCCCGGTCGCAGCCCCGCCACCTGGGGCGTGTGCCCATCCAGCACGAAGAAACGGGCACCTACGGCGCCGATCTGGCCCATGACATAGCCAAGGTAGCCGTCGTTGTCCTGTAACTCCTCAGGGACACCGGAAACATTCAGGTCCAGGCCGAAGTCCTGCTTGAACGTCTGCTGCAGCGCCTTGAGCGAGGTGCGATCCGGCTCGCTGAACAGCACGTCGACGGCAATGGCCGCAGGCTGCGCCTGGGCAATGCGGGAGAGCAGCTCGGCCACCCGATAACGGGGCCAGGGCCATTGGCCCAACGCGGCCAGACTGGCTTCGTCGATGCTGACCACCTGGACATCGGCAGCCTGCTCGTCGGTCGCGGCGAGGCGACTGAGCTGATCGTAGGCGAGGCGGTCGAGATATTCGAACGGCGCCCATTGCAGCAAGGCACCCAGGCCGAAGGCCAGGGACAGCCCCAGGCTGACCAGGAACATCCAGGGAGCTCGACGGCGCAGCACAGCGGCAACGGAATTCATGCACCAGGCTCTAGAGGATCAGGATTTCGGCACGTCGATTGCGCGGCTCGGACTTCCCGGGGCGGGCCGGCACCAGGGGCACGGTGTCGCCAAAGAATTCGACGTTGATGAGCAATTTGGGATCTAGCCGCTGCAGCAGGCCGGCGACCTTGCGCGCCCGCTGGGCCGAGAGGTCGAGATTGTAGGCCGGAGTGCCGGAGGCATCGGCATGGCCGAACACCGCGATCTCGGTCGGCATACGCTGACGGGCGGTGGCCAACACCTCCGGCAGGAGCGCCTTGGACTGGGGGGTGAGCTCCATGCTGTCGGAGAGGAAGTTGAGGGTGAAGCTCTTGGGCGGCGAAGGCTGGGCCGCCAGGAGCTGACGATGCTGTTGGGCGAAGGCCGGCTGATCCACGGGCTGCGACGGCGTGGGCGGCTGACCGGAGCGGGCTACGGTGACTTCGGCGAAGCCCTGGTCGATGGCCTGGCGTTCGCCGGCGCTGGTGACCGAGACGGCACCCACATGGCCGTCTTCATCGGGCAGCAGCACGACCTGGGTCTGGGGTGGACTGGCGCACCCCGCCAGCCCCAGCAGACTGGACAACAGCACGGCCAATAGGGCTCGATGCCTCATCGGTGGAGCGATCAAGGCCTTCATTGCGTCTGTACCAGGAAACGCGTGCCGCGTACCCCGATGGTGGCGGCGGGGGTTTCGATTTTCACTGAGCTGGGCGAGACCTTGCCGATCTTGCCCGACGAATAGATCGCCGATCCCTTGTTCAAGAACAGCGAAAAGCCATAGCGGCTGTTCCTGGGCTCGAACAGGTAGTCGCGCAACTGCACGTCCGCACCGCTGCCGAGGGTCAGCAAGGTGCCGTCCAGGAAGACGATGGCAGCCGTGGATTGCGGTCCGGTCTGCAAGCGATCCGCCACCTGGAGGGTGGTACCCGCCTGGGCGTCCAGGATGGCTGCCTGGCGCAGCACCTTGACGCTACCCGAGACGCTCTTGATCAGGGCGATATGGGTCTCCTCGGCCAAGGCCCAGGAGGCCGTGACCGGGAGTAGGAGCAGCAGTATCCACAACGGCTTTCTCATAGTGTCCTTGTCCCTAGACCAGGCGACTCCGCCCGGCACAGCGAGCAGGAGCAAGCGGGAAGCGCAGAAATCCAAAGGTCTGGCCGGGCGCGGGGTTCACCGGGCGACGTCTATTTCAACATTTTCGTGAACTAATTCACACTTAGTAGCTAAAAAAGCCCAGCGGTAAGCACAGCAGCACGAGTGGCAACCTGCCATCAAGCAGCAAGACCATCGCCAAGGGAGACGAACGGCCATGGCAGCGGTCTAGTCACTCTCTGTCCTGGATCGTCTTCCATGCATATCATTCTAGTCCGCCACGGCAAGCCCGATCTTTCCAGTCATGCACATTGCACGCCACGTGAGATGAAGGACTGGGTGGCCCGCTACCAGCAGGCCCCGGTGCCAAGCGAGCGGATGCCCGCCGCGACTCGTGAGTTGGCGCGACAGGCGGGCTACGTGGTGAGCAGCCCGATCAGCCGTTGCGTGCGTTCGCTGGAGTACCTGATGGGGCAGGCGGATAGCCCGACCGACGAAATCTACGCGGAGGCGCACCTGCCCTACCTGGAATGGGATGCGCCGCGCCTGCCGGTCAAGGCCTGGCGGCTACTGTTCCGCTCGGCCTGGTTCCTCGGCTTCGCCGCCCACACCGAGTCCATCGGCAGGTCGTCGGTACGGGCTAGCCAGGCCGCCGAGCGACTCATCGAACTGGCGGAGCGGCATGGCTCGGTACTGCTCATGGGCCACGGGATCATGAACGTGCTGATCGCCTGGCAGCTGCGCAAACGCGGCTGGCGTGGCCCCTTGCATCTGCTGCTGAAGGACTACTGGAAACCGAGTCTCTATCGCCAGGAGGGGCGCTGAGCCGCAGCGCTCAGCCGTCCAGCGAGGGACCGACCAGGGCGGCGAGCTGGTCGTAGACGCCGGGTGCCGCTACCAGCAGCGGATTGCCGTTGACCAGGCCGTCGTTGCGCAGGAAGGCATTGTGACGGCCGCCCGCCTCCTGGATGAGGACCAGACCGGCCAGGCAATCCCAGCCATGGATCAGGGTTTCGTAGTAGCCGATCAGGCGTCCGGCCGCCACGTAGGCGGTCATCAGCGCCCCCGAACCGTTGCGGAAGAACTGGCCGCCCTCGGCCAGCAAGCCGGTGACGAAGGGCAGGAAGTGTTCCTTGCCGCGGCGGTGGGTGGTACCCAGGCCGGTGAGTCCCTGACGGATGTCGGTAGCGGCGTGGACGCGCAGTGGCTGGTCGTTGACGAAGGCCCCGTGGCCGCGCAGGCCGTGGAAGAGTTCGCCGTGATTGGGGTCGGCGATGGCCCCGAGCAATGGCTCGCCGTCACGCATCAGGCCGATGGAGACGCACCAGTTGTGCAGGCCGTTGAGAAAGGGTGCGGTACCGTCGATGGGATCTATGACCCACAGGTAGGGTGCGGCGAGATCCGTGGCACCGCCCTCCTCGCCCAGCAGGCCGTCTGCGGGGAAACGCTCGCTCAGGCGCTGGCGGATCAGGTCTTCCAAGGTCTTGTCGGCGATGCTGACCACGTCCTGCAGGTCGTCGCCCTTGTGGTCCACCTGCAGGGCGCCGCGCTGCCGGTAGAAGTCGAGGCCGCGCTGAGCCGCTTCCCGGGCGATTTCCTGGACGGCGAGGTAGCGTGCGGCGATGGCGGGGTCGAGGGTGGTCATGGGCGTTCCCGTGGCTGAAAGAGGCCAGGGTGCCAGCTCGGCGTTGGGAAAAGAATCCTCGGGACTCCGCTCATCCTCACGGTGGTCCTCCATGGCGATCACTGCGTCTGGCAGCCAGCCCTGCTCCCCCGTAGCGGCGGTGCAGAATACGAAACCACTTTCGCTGTAGTGCAGCTGCAATCGATCCCCTTGCTGTACGGTCAACTCCAACGCGGCGAAATCACGCTCCAGGCGCCAGCCTTGAGCACGTTTCCGACACCAGGCATCAGGTACCCAGCCAAGGCGGCCATCCGCGGCCCTACACCAGGTCCAGCCTATAAAGTCCGTCTTTTCTTGCGAGCCATCAGTCACTGGTTGAACGACGTCCCCGCGCGATCCTGCCAAGGGATTCTCGTAGGGGCGCTGATAGGCCGCCTTGGCGATCCCAAGCGTCAGGCCGGGAAATCGATAGAACATAGCGTCACTCCTTTGCCAAGGAACCAACCGAAGATTACCAGGCAGCAGGGTCGTACCTCGATCATTCACCAGGGTGTCATCTGCCTGCTGCAGTCTGTCAGTCATTAGGCAGTCGATACGGCGAAATGCTTGGGTGGATCGCACCAAATCCGCTCAGGGCCGGTCAGAATCTTCGAGCGCTCGATGTACCGGGAGGACGCCATGACCGCACAAACTTCGCTTTTCCAAGGCAATGGTCAGTTGCAGCAACTACGCCGACTGATCCCCCGTAAGCACTTCGAAGGCCTGGAGCGCCACCTCGAATTGCTGGCGAAGGAATTTCCCCTCTTCGATCACCCGCCCCTGGTCATCGACTGCCCGGTGGCCGAGACGCTGGAGAACCTGGGTATCCGCGCCTTCCAATGGCAGGGCGTGTGCGACATGCCGCAACGGATGGCCTTGGGCAGTGCCCTCATGGGCGAGGGTTTCAGGGCCCAGTCCAGCACGCCGGAATACACCCTCTACTCGAATGCCCGCGGCGAGAAGGTATTGCTGCGCCAGGAGTCCCAGGCTGGCCAGACGTTGCTGAGCCTGGTCTCGGATAGCGCCGCGCTCTTTGCCTACCTGGCGATCCAACACCGAGAAGCCACTCCGGTTTGCTAACTCTTTGGCACCTTGTGTGAACTGGATCGCCAAGGCCCCGACCCACTGCCGATCCAGTTCGGTAAGCGAATCACATTTATGCTGTAACGTTTAACTATTCGGGAACTAAACCCATACCTGAATGGTAGGCTCGCGTCTTAGATCCATCAGGAGACCCAAGGAATGGGAACTCGAACTCTGGTCAGCAGCCTTGCCCTCCTTGCCGCCTTCAGCGCCCAGGCCGCCTCCCCGACGCTGCCACCGCCCAAGCTCGCCGAACTCAGCCTGAGGGTCACCACGCCCGTCGCCCATCCCCTCACCCCGGTGGCTGACCAGCGCGCTCCCGGCGAAAAAGCCGTTGCCAACGATGCTCGCTGGCTCAACGAACGCCAGCCGTTCGTCCAAGAACAGCGCTGGGTCTTCTGAGAGCCTGTTCAAAATCTGCTGCGCGTCGGCCAAACCGCGTTGAAAATGGCCTGGGTCGCCAGCCCGGCCTGGGCGGCCCCGTCGTAATGCTCATTTACCGCTCGTAAACCCGAGCGCGGGTCCGATCCGCCTCCTCAGCTATTTTCGTGGGGCCGCCTGGGCCTTGTTTGGCTCTAGCTCGCGAGATTTTGAACAGGCTCTGATGGTGGGCTGATGCCCCAGCGGGCACCGACGGATGACCTGGCGCTGCCCTGGTTTTCCGCCCAGCGGTAAGAATGAATCTGTGATTTACCGGTCCGTGCAGTTCTACTGGCAGCTATTCGACTGCCTTTTCGACGTGCCC
>Ga0157359_1000973_pt1 | contig 11255 bp, 6 predicted proteins | sample AttcapACBM3_FD_111482 | JGI IMG/M metagenome (GOLD analysis project Ga0157359, IMG submission 111482) | Fungus gardens microbial communities from leaf cutter ant in Botucatu, State of São Paulo, Brazil - Atta capiguara ACBM3 | ecosystem: Host-associated > Fungi > Mycelium > Unclassified ...
TCGAAGTCAAACCTGTTATGACTATACAGGCGTAATAAATATTGCAAACAGTAACTCAGGCTTTTCTTATTCTGCAAGCGATACAAAAAATACTGATAAAACCTTATACCAAATGCCTGCTTCACTCACACAAACAGATGACATAAAAAAATGTAGTGGGCAAGGTGTATATGTTTTAACTGATGGTGAACCTTCTCAGGATTCTGATTCTTTACCTCTTATGCAAGGCGCATTAGGTCTAAATGGCCAAAATTTTACTTGCGATAATACAAGTTACGATTGTCTAAATAAACTTTCTGCTGCTTTACTAGATCCAGCTAAAAATCCAGTAGGATTAAAGTTTAAAACAGCAGTTGTTGGGTTTGGTAGTGACTTTAACGGTATTCCCTCTTACGACAAGGCAAAAACCCAGCAACAAAATATTGATGCTCTTGGAACGATTAATACCAATGTAAAGAGAGCAGCACAATGGGGTATTCTTGGAGAAGGTGGCTGGTATTCTGGTAATAGTTCTCAAGACGTTGTCGATAGTGTAAATGCATTCTTGGGCGAGCTCGGCACAGATATTCCTGCTGTAACGACGGGATCCCCAACCGTTCCTAAAGATAGCTTGAACCCAGCTGTGCTACAAAAACAGGCTTATTTTCCTCAATTCCAGCCTACACCTGATAAGCCGTATCAACTTTGGGCAGGAAACCTGAAAAAGTACAATGTTATTAATGGAATTTTAAGAGATAAAAGCGGTAATAAAATTACGGATACTACAGGACGAATCGTTGATAACTACGATCTATGGTCTAAGACAGTCAGCTCTGAACAAGCAATTAAAGATGCGGATGAAAATACCCCAGGAAGTACCAAGTTTGCACTCAGAGGAGGAGCTTGGTCACAACTTAAATTAAAAATCACCGCAGGCGAAACAACCGAAAACCGTAAATTATTAACCAATCGTATTGCAAGTGGGACGGGTACTGCGGCTACATTCATTACAGGTTCAAGTCTACGACGTGTGACGAGTGCTGATTTAACTGACGCAACTTATCGAAATGATGCAAATCGTGGTTATCTGATGTTGCTTTTAGGCTATGGGGTTGATGCGGCAAATCCGAATACAATTACGACCACTTCACTTAGCGCTGCACCTGAGTTACGCCAGATTGGTGCAGTCATGCATTCATCTCCTCTATTGGTAACCAACAAAGGGAAGGTAACGTATACGAAGGGTGTCATAGGTTCTGAGAATCGTGAGGATTATGTGCTGTTTGGTACGACACAAGGCTTATTACATGTTGTGGATGCTAAAACGGGTGAAGAGAAGTTCTCCTTTGTTCCTAATGAAATGATTGAGAAACAAAAACAAGCTTTCCAAAAATATGATACGACAACTGGTGGTATGGCAAATCTTTATTATGGAATTGATGGACCTTGGACTGCTTATACCGAGTATGTGATAGATGGTTCGGGTAACTTAACCGTCGGTTCTGGTAAAGGAATTAATCAGAAAGGTAAACAAATTGTTTATGGTGGCTTACGTATGGGGGGGCGAAGCTATTATGCTTTAGATCTGCAAAATATAAATGACCCTAAATTGAAGTTTCATATTTCGCCAGACGATAAAAAAGTTTATAGCAGTGATGGAACTGCGACTACTTATAACGAACTGGATGATATGGGAGAGAGTTGGTCAAAGCCAGCAATCGCATGGGTTAAATGGAATAACCAACGTAAGCGTGTAATGTTTGTGGGTGGTGGTTATGATGCTGGTGGGGTGAAGGGTGATGGCTTGGATGCAAGCGGTAACCGAATAGTTAATGGTGGATATGAAAGTGATACCTATGAACAAGCCAATAAAAAAGGTGGCGGTGTTTATATGTTTGATGCCGATAACGGAAAACTACTCTGGTGGGCAGGAGCAAATACTACAGCAGCATCTACAGGTGTAACCAAAGTTCCAGTTTCTGAGATGAAATATAGTGTGGTCAGTGAAATTCGCACTGAAGACCGTGATGGGGATGGCTTGGCCGATCATTTATATTTTGGTGATTTAGGTGGGCAATTATTCCGCATCGATTTAGACAATAAAGCCAGTACAGCCTCAAGTTTTGCTAAGACACCTCGCTTATTGTTGAATTTACACAAAGCTTCAGGAACTACGGGTACAAGCCCTCGTTTCTATGAGATGCCAGCTTTTTCGATTTATGATTATGCGGGAAGTACTTTTGCAGTCGTTTCAATTGGTAGTGGTAACAGAAGTACGCCGTTGAAGGATTATACTGTTGGCACTTCCGGCTATGATTATGATGCTGTCTATAATATTTATGATAAAGATGTAGCTGCCCGTGGTTTATATAATTCTGGTTATAGCTATTCAACTACTACAGTGACATTAGCAGACTTAGGCGATGGAAATTTAGGGGAGGTCAAAGCAAGTAATCGAAATGACAATACGACACTTGTTGCACCTTATACCAAGAAGGGATGGTTTTACCGTTTCCAATCTAACAAACTACAGAGTGCCAAAGTTTTTGCCACACCAATTGCTTTAAATAATCGTCTATTTGTCTCGACATTTGATGGAAGTAAACCCGGTTTATCTGGGGACTGTGGTGCTGGTGTCAAAGGCGAAAGCTTCCTAAATCAGTTCTGTATGCCATATGGCCAATGTGATAAGACGGTTGTATCCGGTTCAGGTATTGCGTGTAGTACTGGTGATGGCTGTTCATTAGGGGCAGGAATCCAATACACTGCCATTGTGGATGATGCTAAGGACTGTGATCCGACCCTAGGAGAGTGTGGTGGCGGAGGTGGTAATGGTGGACCTGGGCCAGGAGATGGGAAAAACAATAAAAATTACTGTGTTTCAACAGGGAACCGTGGGGCGATGACGAATAATGGTGTTATCTCTTCTGGCAGTAGTGAAATGTGTTTAATCCCTCAACGCTGGTATGAACGTTCAAGATAGGAATGAGTCATGTTAAATAAGAGATTCACTCCTTCTAAGGGTTTTACTCTAGTTGAACTGATGATTGTTGTGGTTATTGTCGCTATTTTGGCGGCAATAGCGATACCGAGTTACCAGTTATATGCCCGCCGAGCTCAGGCCTCTCAAGCTCAGCAAGAAATACAGCGGCTGGCAACAGAGCTGGAAAAGCATAAAAGCCGTAATTTTAATTATATTAACTTTTCGATAGTGCCCAATGCATCTCCAGCTACGAATCAGGTGGTTTTACCTGCAGGTGCAACAGGTGCAGCAATCAAATATACAATCACTGTGCAAGATGGCGATGATCCGACAAAAACACTCTTTGCGAATGGCGTTAATGGGCAAAGCTGGACCATTCGGGCACAAGCTGCTGATGCAAAAAATTGGAGTTTTGTTCTGAACAGTAATGGTCTACGCTGTAAAAGACAGGATAAAACTATTGCGTTAGATTGCTCAGGATCTGGAGTTGAGTCAACATGGTAAAGCAAAACAGAGGTTTTACATTAATTGAGTTGATGATAGTCGTGGCCATTATCGGGATTTTAGCTGCGATTGCTTACCCTTCATATCAAGAATATGTTCGGAGAACCAAACGTGTTGATGCACAGGCAGATATGATTGAGCTTGCCGGACGTTTGCAACGCTACAGAATCGCGAATTTTACATTTTTAAAATCCGATGGTACCACACCGATCGCAATTGCTGATGTTGGGCATACGGGTACACTGCCAGAATCAGGTGGCGCAGCGTTATATACCTTGGCTTTATCCAATGTTACTGCTGGCACATGGACATTGACCGCAACCCCAACGGGAGCGCAAATAGGGGATGGTCACATCGTTTTAAACCATCGAGGAGAGCGCTGCTGGACCAAAGGTTCTGATAAAAATAGTGGTACCGCCTGTGTTCCATCCGCAACTACTAACTGGGACGGTCGCTAACTTTTTATAACGATGATTGGCAAACTAGAGAAAGCAAACCCAAAGAGGTTTGCTTTTTTTATGAATAATTTTTGATGTTATTTAACATTATTGACAATAATAACAAGTGAATGTGATCAAATTATCACTTATCTGCTGTTCTATACCTTTTATCCCCTAATGGTAGCTTTTCGTGTATTTTAGGTTGAGATTGATAACTAAACATGAAAACAATCACGAAAAATAGTGCTTCTCTCATTTATATAATGAATTGATTTTACTTACTTAAAATACTTGAGAGCGCTGTTACAACAAAAAGATTTGTGCATATGGAGGACTATATGCAACAAGCCCATTACGACGCGGAGCATCGCGCTTTATCTTGTGCACAGGCCAAACCTTGCTCGGGATTTACGATGGTTGAACTGATCATTACCATCGCTATTTTAGCAATTATCGCTTTAATGGCTGCACCTTCATTCGCCTCCATGTATAACCGCCAAAAGTTAGAGTCCTCTGTACGTGAACTGACGATGAAGGTTTCAGAAGCAAGAAGCCAAGCAGTTCTACTCCGTCAAAGCACTGGTATATGTCTAGCATCTTTATCAATCGATGATTGTGCAACTGCAATTTCGATTCCCAAAACTGAAACACAACGAATTTTTATTGCCCGTTTAGAAAATGGCGTGTCTCAAACAAATGCCTCAGCCACAAGTCTCAGTTTTAGAACCAATGGCAGCATTGCTGCACAAAAAGACTTTATGTTAGAGCGACAAGGTCTTTCTTATTGTGTTCGGGTCGGTGTCATTGGGGATACCATTATCACGGAAGGAGCCTGCCCATGAATATAAAACAACAAGGGGTTGGACTGGTTGAAGTCTTGGTCGCGCTGGTTTTATTAGCGATCAGCGTATTGGGTTTTGCTGCTTTGCAGTTACGGGCGGTGGATTCCAGTCTGGAAGCCAATAAGCAGGTGATAGCACTCACCATTGCACGCGATCTGGCAGAGAAAATGCGTGCAAATCCACAGGCGACCCGAGCAGGGAAATATAAGGTTGCAGCAGTAGAGGTGCCAAAAATAGCAGTATCAAATGTAGCGGATAAACCTGAAAAGATCGCGCTACAAGATTTACAAAATGCTGCGCTACAAGCCAAAGATAGTGGAATGAATCTCGCTGTGGATCAATGTCCAACTGGAAATAACCGACAATGTATTTATGTCGCCTGGGACGAGACCAATCTGGCAGGAAATACTGGAATTGCTTCATGCATAAAAGATGGGGCTTACGTTTCAGGATCACATTGTCTATTTCTGGAGGCTTATTAAAATGGGAAGAAGCCTTGCAGATTTTAAGCCATATACCAACAGTCAATCAGGCTTTACATTGATTGAGCTAATGATTTCACTGACTTTAGGTTTGTTGATTGTCGCTGCGGCAATTCAACTGTTTATTACTGGGATTACCAGCTATAAATTACAAAAAGCCATGGCACATATTCAGGACAATGCCAGTTTGGGCTTGAATTTTATTGTTGATGATATTCGTAAAGCCAATCTGAGTTCGCCTGTACCCGCCGTTAATGACCAGATTGGTTATGCGGGAATTTTGCTGACCTCAAACAATGTTGGTGAAAAGATTGATCTGAATTGTGCAGATTGCTTTGCCAATAATCAGCTCACCAGTTTTGGTAATGCCAATGTGACGGGCCTAACCAATGATCAATTACTCATCCGTTATCAAGCGCCACAAGGTGGGTTGGACTGCTCAGGCAAGGATGTGAGTAGCGGAACATTTGTGGTACAGCGCTACTATGTTGATTCTACTGTAAAAGATTCACGTAAATCTTTACGCTGCCAAGCTGCGCAATATAGTCAAACCTCATTGGATGCCAAGACATCGACTGATCGTTTAAAACTTGCTTGGGAAGATAGTCAGGTCATTTTACCTAATGTTGATTTCTTTCAGGTGCGTTTGGGGTATATGGATGGCGACCTCAATAGTGCAAATAGTACCTTGGCCTATGCGGATATTAAAAACTATATGGCCTTAAAGGCAACGTCAAAAAATATTGATGGAGTCACACAGGCTGTTCGGCCACATGTCCATGCCATTCAATTGGGAGTGCTAGTTCGTTCTGATGATAGAACGGGTAATCAGTCGATCATAAAAGAACGGAACAAAGAGCCATTTCAGGTCTTGGGGACCTCGGTGAAACTTACACCGACTTATCAGGATAATTATTTACGTCAGGTCGTGAATCAAACGATCTCTTTACGAAACGCAATGGGTTGGGTTTCGGAAGGTTGTGATAGCAGTAAGACTACAACCTGTACAAATGGGGGGGCTGGAACATGATTCAGGCTCAACGTGGTGCGACACTCATCGTTGTACTCATGATTTTATTAATGATTACGATTATTGGGACGCTAGCGATACGTCAAAGTGTGAGTTCATTAAAGCTGGTGAGTAATCATCAGATCCAGACTCTGCTGGCCCAAAATGCGGACGCAGCATTGATGTATTTTCAAGATCCCAACACTCAACAAAATTTAGCCTCTGCAAATGGCATTGTGGGATTCTTTAAAAACGAAAATAACAAAGATGCAGAACTCGTATTTTGTTTTTCAGGAACGGATCCATTTGCATTAAGTAAAGCGGGTTATCGGCTAAATAGTCAGTCTTTTAATATTAATAGTTCTGGTGCAGGTGCATGTACAGAGGCTTCAGCAAAAACTTCAAGTGGCCGTAAACAGGTTGTGACTCAGGTTTATATCAAAAGAGCCTTAACACCAACGTCACCTTTTGCAGACCTATCTCGTGGTACAGAGGTAACAGGGGCAAAAACTGAAAACAATATTCGCTTGCGTGTCTATGTTGTATCGGTAATGCAGGGATTATTAACGGCCGATGCTTTATTTAAAGCCGACAATGATCCTGACAAAGGTTGCCTGACGAAAAGCATAGACAATAATGGCGTCAATGCTGTTGCCGCCTGCCTAAAACAAAATACAGAAAAGCCAATATATAACATACAAGTCGCAGAATATCGTTTCTTGTCTGACTTTGAACCTACAGGTTCATAAGGGAGAAATGCCATGAATAATAAGAAGATGAAGAAACTCAACAGGTGTGAAGAACAACAAAAGAACAAAGTTAAAGGCCTGCTGTTGGGTTGTACGGTATTGTCTAGCCTTTTAATCCTGTCATCGGTGACATCGGCCAGTGATATTGAAATTTATCAACCTGCAGCGGGCAATAAAAAACGATTAATGTTGATGGTAGATCAGTCTCGTAGTATGGGGGGAGCTGGTCTTTTGGATCTGGTGAAAGATTATCCACTGTGTGTAGATCAAGGTGTTACGGATGTACTGGGCAAAAACGGATTAAATCTCGGTATAAAAATTGCGGGTCAGACTGATCTAATTAATGTCACAAAAGAAGCAACTGATCTTATTAATCAAGCAATTTTGAAAGGCGTGCTCGGCAATGGACAAGGGCAGGGAATTTTAGATTCTATTGCTGAAATCAAAACTGAACAGCCGAATACAACTTATCCATTCCCGCGCCAATCCTGTACGGTCGTAACTACAGATGCAACCGTCAAGCTGTTAGATAATTTATTGAATGGTCTATTAGGGGTAAAAACAGGTTTATCGGCAGAACAGTATATTCGTGAAACCTGCGATCCGTTGATTGATATTAGTTTACTCAAATCCATTACCAATTCATCTACTGTGGGAATCTATCGTTGCTATGATAAAAACTCCCGCGTCCGTATGGCGCTGACTGATGTGTTAAAAGGTAAGAAGGGTGAGGCGGGTCTGCCAGATATGGAGCGGATACCTGATAGCACTATGGTCGGGTTATCAATTTCACCTTATAACCATATTGCGAATGATCGTGCTGGGGCAATTGTATTTGAGCCTAAATTGCTGAGTGATGTCTATACCTATAACGGAAAAACACAGAGTCATCGTCAACATATCATTGATTATATTGCTAGCGCCAATATGGACTCAAAAGGTGAGTTTAATTTACAAAGTTTATTGGCTATTGTTCCTAAGCTGGTGGGTGGTTTGCTGAATGATGTAGTTGCGACATTAGGAAAAATTTTAAGTAATCCATTTGATGCAGTAGGTGAGCTCTTAAATTTAGAAAATACGAACAATGCATTAAAAGATGTTTTGAATATGCTGGGGTTAGGTGGGAACAACCCAATGGCAAGTACTTATGCAGAAACAGGAGCTTATTTACTTGGCAATACCACCAAAGGGACTGGAGCAAGACAATATGGAAAACGTAATTATCTTCTTAAATTAGGAGGTTTGGGAATTCCAACAAGTTATAAGTGTACTGGATGGGAGGCAGATGGTACAACGTGTGCAAGTGGACAATGGGAACTTGTTGGGCTTTTAGGTCTAGGTAATCTAGATACGAATGGTTATAAATCTGTTGATGCGAATTTGCTCAATGTGTTGGGGATATTAAGTGTAGGATCACAAGAAATATTTTATGAATATCGCTCAGATGTTAGTGCGAAATATAGCGGTTTTACTGATAGCCAAAAGAATAACAGTACAATTAATCCATTGATTAAAAGTAATGGTAATTTTTATCAAGCACCTTCAACTGCTCCACAATGTGATGCAAATGGCTTAATGGTCATTGCTGGCGGTGTACCGACAATAGCTCCAACTTTAACTGACTCTTTATTACAACCTAAAGGCAGCCAATCCGAAGCGACTAAGGTCGCAATGGAACGTTTAATGGCGCGTTCTTTGGATAACTCTCAGAGTTTAAATGTTCAATATAAAGATGGACGTTTGAATGATAGTTGGAGCTTTAGATGTAATTCAACAGATTTGAAGTCGACCACCCTAGGTAATAATAAGAACTCAAATGACAATACTGACTTTGCGACATGGCAGTGTATCGGCGCCTATGCACGTGATATTCGCGCACTAAAAACGAATCCAATTAAGACGGCCGTGATTGGACTTGATCGCTCTTTCTTGCAACTTCCTGACTATATCGCTGGGCAAGAAAATAGCACTGATACTAAAGGTTTGACCCAGATTTCAAGTACCAATGTTGCACAGGATCAGTTGTTAACGGGTATTGTGCCAAAAGCAGTAAGGGATCTGCTTGGCGTAACGGGTTCTCTATTAGATGGTTTATTACCGAATAGTCTGATTGGTAGTGGCCTAACAACTGGAATTACCAGTTTGTTAGATCGTTTATTACCGCGTAATCCAGAAGATATCAAGAATATGGCACGTTGGGGTGTGATTGGTGGTGGTGGCTGGTATAACGCAGCCAATAGCCAGAATATTGCACAAAGTATTAAAGACTTTCACGATAATTTAGGTGTAACAGACGGTGATCCGATTGGTTTACAAACCATTCCTGAAGATCCACTTACGCCTTATCGTATGAGTAATGATGTTTATAAAAGTATGTTTGAACCAACTGAAAAAGCCAGTTGGATAGGTAACTTCAAAAAATACTATGTTGAAACAGACAATTCTGTGAATAAGCTGAAAGATGCCTGGGATATTTCAGCAAGCAGCTATGATGTTCAGGATTGGAATAAGGGCGGGTTGCTTGCCAAGCTCAAAAATCTGAAAAATAAAACGGATAATTCAGATCCGACCAAGCCGATCATTACAGAGCGTAAAGTTCTGATCAATCGCGACTGTCAGCAAATTGACAATACAACCGCCTATCAATTCACTGAGGTGGGTGCCTTAAAGACAATTAATAATAAGTATCTGGACGTTAAATGCGGTTCTGGAACTACAGTCCGTTCAGATGATAAAGGTTATCTGCTTATGAATCTGTTGGGATATAACGTGGGTAATGCCGCAACCACAGCAGACCTGACTGAAGCAAATCGTACCAACTGGAAAGTGGGCATGAACCTGCATTCAACACCTGTTAAATTGACTCAGGAAGCTGTTTTTAATGCAGATAACAGTGTTAAAGAACGCAAGGATTATATGTTATTTGGCACCACACAAGGTTTGTTGCATGTCGTTGATGCCAAAACGGGTGAAGAAAGCTTTGCTTTTGTACCCAATGAAATGCTGGAAAATACCCAACAAAGCAAAGCATTTTTAGAAAAACCAGCTGGCGTAAAAGCAGATATGGCATACGGCATTGATGGTGCATGGACTATTTATAGCGAATATGCTTATGGGATGAAAGCAGTAAGTAGTGGCAGTGTCAGCAGTGAAATTGTCGCGACTGTTGGTGAGATCAAGAGCGATGGTAAAGTGGTCGCGAAAGGCAAACAAATCGCCTATGGTGGTTTACGTATGGGAGGGCGTAGTTACTATGCCTTAGATCTCAGCGATATCAGTCAACCTAAACTTAAATTCCACATTGATCCAGATCGCAATCGTATTATTAGTCTGCAAGCTGATGGAACCTATAAAACCACAACCAATACGGCTTTAGCTGCAATGGGACAAAGCTGGTCTAAACCGACCATTACCAGCATCATGTATAAAGGTGCAGCAAAACGCGTCATGATTGTTGGTGGTGGCTATGATATGGAATATGAAAAAACCGCACCAGTGATTTCAAATGCAACCAAAGGACGTATGGTGTATATGTTCGATGCAGACAATGGTGACCTGATCTGGTATGCAGGCGGCGATAATCAAAGCACATCATGTGGTTCAGGTGATACCAATCATGGCATGAAAATGAAAGACTTATATAGTGTTGTGAGCCGTATCAATGCAGTTGACCGAGACGGAGATGGAGTGACTGATCATCTTTATTTTGGTGATTTGGGAGGTCAAGTCTGGCGGATCGATTTGAGTAAAGATTTCGGAACCAAAGATGGCGGATGTGGTAGTTACAGTATGCTGTTTAAAGATGCCAATAGCCGTTTCTATGAAGCACCAAACTTTAGTGTATACGGCTATGAACAACCCCTTGCTGTGATTAGTATTGCATCAGGAAATCGCAGCCTGCCATATAGCGATAAGAATTCAAGCAGCACTGTTTATAATCTTTTTGATCAGGATGTGGTTCGTCGTAATTTCTCCACTGCAAGTAGCAGTAATAGCACGCCAAAATTTTTAGCCACGGATATTAAAGCAATGCTGACAGCAAGTGAACTAAAAGGCAAAAATCTGGTACAAGTGAAGGCCATGATTCCAAATGGCTGGTATGTACAGGCAAATAGTGTGGTTGGAAAAGAACTGGATGCTCAGGGCAATGAAACTGCTTTAACCAGTCAGACTGGAAGTAAGGTGCTGGGTGAAATGGTGGTGATGAATAAGAGCCTCTATGTCAGCGTCTATAATCCAAACACCACTGCAGGGAATGGTTGTAAAA
>Ga0157359_1000975_pt1 | contig 11243 bp, 10 predicted proteins | sample AttcapACBM3_FD_111482 | JGI IMG/M metagenome (GOLD analysis project Ga0157359, IMG submission 111482) | Fungus gardens microbial communities from leaf cutter ant in Botucatu, State of São Paulo, Brazil - Atta capiguara ACBM3 | ecosystem: Host-associated > Fungi > Mycelium > Unclassified ...
ACAGTGCGCGCTGGCAGGGTGAGGTCGTGGCGCAGAAAGAGTAACCCGCCACGGAATCGCAGACAGCAAAAAGCCGATTCATTTCTGAATCGGCTTTTTTAAAGAGATTGGCGGAACGGACGGAATTCGCCTTCAGCAACCAACGCTATAAAAACAAACAAATTACCTGTCATTCCTAATCGCTATGGGCCATGCCATAGTCCATTTTAGAAACGGTTAGCAAGAAGAAATTTCAAAACCCAGACTGACTGGACGATTTCTGATCCATGGCATGATGGAACGTCTTCTGACTACACAGGAGCGTTAACCCTGCAACCCAATGCATTATAGTGTCGCCGAAAAAGTATTCAGCGCCGGGCAGGAATGACACCCTTTCTTTCGAAAAAACAGACATGCTTGCAAAAAACGGCCTGTAATACCTACAGGAGCGTTTTCATTTAAAAATGAGGGATTGCATTACCAGCTTCCTATTTCCTCCTTCCTGCGCGCTTCACGAAGCCGCTTTTTTGAATAATCAGAAAAAAATGCGCAGGAAACACCCATATTGCAATAGCAGTAACGTATAGAGTGTAAGTTGGGATTTCACAGAGTTAGCATCGTGGTGAAAGCTGGTCAAGAAATGTATGCATTAGGACATCAGTTTATGCGCTTAACCTATATCCAGAAAATGAACGCCAAATAGTGAAGGGGGCAAGGCGTTTCTGGATAAGAAATATAGGTACCAATATAAAAAGTGATCTGTTGAGAATGAAGTTAATCATTCCCGATTTGGACCATTGGTTAAAGCTGTAGTAAAACAGTTTTCCATAAGCTGTATCGCTCAGATATATTACTCGATAGAGCGCCATGTATAAGCATCCAGAACATGCTGCTGATGATCATTACTTTTATACTAAACTTAGAATGTATAACAATCCTTATTAAAAATAACTATTTATGGGTATGGTGTATAATTCAACAATCATCGTGACATAACACAATGTTCACATAAAGAAAGTATGATAGTAAAAAACACTATAAAATTTAAAGAATAGCTAAGCCTCAGGTATAAAAGATGAAACCCGAGGCTATGCTATATATTATAACAAATCATTTTTTGAATTAAATATTATAATGTATAATCCCTCATCAAAAAATCATCGACCAGATGCTACTTTAGTATTAACTGCATCAAGAACCATAGGCTCCCAAATATTATCCCACTGATTAATATAATATTCTCTTTTTTCTAACACAGATGGCAAACGTGGATGAAAATTCTCCTTGATAAAATACTTTTGCCTTTCAACTGTAAATTTATAATAAGAGCTAGATTCAATATCCTTTACGGATATATCAACACCTAATAATTTTGCTGCATACAAACCATATTGTACAGCCTGATTATTTTCGATACATTGATTAGTTATCTCGGATTCAACTAAAGAATTACCCCATAGCTTTTCATGATATAACCCTTCATATAAATCTAAAGCGACATAACTATGTTCCATTTCTTCCACAAAATGATAAGCTAGTAAATATAATAAACCTAAATTATTAGATAGACTCAATATACGCTTTATATTACCGCCATCAAATAGCTGCTCAAAGAAAACAAAGCTGGAAACACATGTTTTACTTTCAAATATAGCCACCTCTTTAATTCCACGCTTTAATGATGAATTATCTAGGGTAATTAAATCATTAGATAAAATATCATGCAGTATAGGTTCATAGTATAACTTATAATTTATATACATAAAATCATAAACATTACCATGATATTTCTCTTTGCTGGGAGGAGAACAAGAGGCTAAAAATTCATTAAGTGGCTTATGTGCTAACGCATGCTGCCATTCTTGTTTCATGAAAATATCATTATTATTTGCCAGCTCTTTATCTAAAATAAGACCTGAATATATTCTATTAATTCTTTCCGCAAAATATTCTATAAACTCAAAATAATAAGAATAACCTAAACCCAATATAGATGATGATATTTGAGGATTCCACAGATAATTAAAATCATCATTGACATTCATTGCAGAAAAAACATTTTCAGGTATTTTTCTAATATGCATACATATCCCTTTATACAGATAAACCACCATCAATGATAATTGTTTGACCAGTGATATATTCTGCTTCTTTACTCATCAAATATCCCACGAGATAGCCAACATCAGAAGGTTGCCCAATACGACCTAATGGTATTCCCTTTCGAATATATTTCAATTCTTCATTTGAAATAAAATTAAGCATATCCGTATTTATAAATCCTGGAGCAATTGAATTCACTCTTACATTAAACCGCCCAACTTCTTTGGCTAAGGATTTAGTCAACCCTTTTAGCGCTGCTTTTGAGGCACCATAACATACTTGTCCGGGATTACCTCGCTCAGCAGTTACTGAGCTAATTGTTATAATATTTCCTCCTCCAATTAGCATTGATGATAACAAATGCTTATTAAAATAAAATACCGAATTCAGATTAGTATCTATAATAGTTTTCCACTCTTCAACTTTAGTATTGAAGTGTAAGTTATCTAATGCAATCCCTGCATTATAAACTATACCATATGGTGGCCCAAATTCCTTTAAAAAATACTCACAAAAGCAACTGACACTATCATAGTTACTAACATCACATCTAAAATAATCGCTATTAAGGCCCTGATCTAATAACTTTTCTTTTAATTGGTGTGCTGATGCCTCGCTACTATTATATGTAAAGATGACATGATATCCTTGTTTCGCAAGAATCTCTACAATACCAGAGCCGATGCCTCGGCTCCCTCCAGTAACTAATATTTTTTTAGATTTTTTTAACTCGTCCATATATTAACCAATAAAATCAATTTTATTTAAAACCTCTTTTGAGTACACTGCTCGTTTTTTTCCATATGATTTAATTAAAAAATCAGAATGAATGTTTTTTATATCTTCTATAGAATAAATGTTGTTTTCGCCAAACAATTCATTAAGGACACTATACTTTGATTTACATATCCGCTCTATGGCACTAGCTTTTCCATCCTCTCCCGACAAGAACAGAGGTAACATTTTATTCTGACCTTCAAAGAAGGTCTCATGCACCATTGCGTTGTGGTAAACTAAGCCTTCAGAGATTGATTCTAGAAAAAATTGCTTATGTCTTTCATCTGCATTAATAATATTTTTTATGATATCTTTCCAGGCTTTTATATGCCTTGCCTCGTCTCGCATAATATTTGAGACAACAGCTTTCAACTTTGGATGAGATATTACTGAGCGAACATCTTTGTATAATTCAGTATTCACAATCTCAGCAAACAAGTGTGCTAATGCATAGCTGTAAAGACTCCAGTATTGCCTCTCTTCAAAGCACCAAATATATTTTTCGCTAAAAGCTCTTATAGATAAATTTGATATAAAATCATCCTCACCTGTTTTTACATAATTAAATATTTTCCCCAAAGTAACACCATGTCTAAACTCTTCGTAAGTAATAATGTTAGCGTAGGCTAGAACTTCCCCCCAATCAGAAAGCAAGTCCTTATCAAAGCCATTTTCTCTTAACTTGAAAATTAAATTATAAAATTGTGTTATAGATGCCTGCCCAGAAAACTCTCCATCTGAAAGACAATCAAGCAAAAGGATAATATTTTTATCGTCATCTCCAAGTTCTCCTAGCCAAGGCCAGTCATATCTGTTAGCATCCCATCGTTGTTCATCAGAGAGCCACCCATAGTGAACAACTGTGTCAATTCCAGTAGTATTTTCCATAATTACTCCGTATGATTAACATGTTAACTTAATTTTTTACTTTGACCATTAACCCCATTGATAGCTGATAAATCAATTTATCTTCTTCAAATAAATTCATTTCAACAGTACCATAGACATCATCCCCACTTCTTAATAAACCCCCTCCTCTTGTATTATAGGACAGTTTTCTAAAATCAAAATTTCTCCTTCTCCACAACATATCAGTCACATTAATTTTATGATCTACTTGATAAACAGCCACATCATTAGAATCAACTATATTGTGCTTCTCCAAATATGCTGCGGTTTCTTTAGCTAATGGTTTTTCATCATTATCTGATATATATAAAGAAAATGCCAAAGCATCAATAAAAACCCAATCCTGATTGATGTCAGGGTAATACTTTTTGAACAGATTAAGTTTTTTATTTATTAAACCAGAAGAAATGCTCCTTCTTTCACTACTATTTTCAATATCGATAAAATCATCTGAAGCATTTGCTACGAAGCAAATATTCTTGTTGCTGTCTCTCACAGTTAGCCTACTGCTATTTTTCTTTTCCGCAATATCAAACAACATAGGTGAATTGATATAGGCAGGAGACTTTAAGTAAAAGCATAAAGACCTGTTTCCTAATGATAAAACATTGCTCAATAGATACTTTGCATCAAGCATAACCAGCATTCCATGAACAATTTTATCTTTAAGCCCTTGATTTAATGCAAAATTATTATCAAAATGAACTTTATTATAATCTCCAGAAAATAATGCCCATTGTTCAAGATCCACTTGATCATATTTTATTATCATTCATCAACCTTCTGAATAACGAGGCAACTATTCGAACCGCCGAAACCATAATTAATATTCAATGTTCTTTTTACTTTCTTACGCATATGTTCATTAGGAACATAATTTAAATCACAATTGATATCTTTTTCATGAAAGTTAATCGTTGCAGGAATAATACTTGATTCAATTGATTTAATACAAAAAATGGTTTCTATAGCACCTGTTGCTGCAATAAGGTGCCCAGTATAAGATTTTGTGCTTGATACAGGAATATTATATATTTTTTCGGAAAAAACCTCTTTTAAAGCTAAAGTTTCGTTAAGATCATTTAATTGTGTAGATGTGCCATGAGCATTAATATAATCAACGTCGTCATTCATAATTTGAGCATCAGAAATAGCATCTTTAATTGCCCAGACTCGGCCTGCTAAATCTGGTGCAGGTGCAGTCATATCGTATGCATCTGTAAAACTGGCAAAACCCGTAATTTCAGCGAGAATATTTGCACCTCTTGACTTAGCACTTTCGTACTCTTCTAAGCAGATTACGCCAGCACCCTCTGATAAAATAAAACCTGTTCTTCCAGCACTAAACGGGCAACAAGCGTTTTTTGGTTCCACTTGTTCTTTAGATAAAGCACCTAAAATGTCAACAGTCCAGATACCATAATTACCTAAAATGCTTTCACCTCCACCAGCTAACATCATTTTAGCCTTGCCCATCTTTATACGCTCATATGCATCACCAATAGATATACTACCAGTCGCGCATGCAGCAGAAGGTGTATTCTGATATCCTCTCAGATTCCAATTCAATGCAATACTTGCGGTGCCTATACTAGGCATCGCGAATAAATTACTTAGAGTTGAGGCAAAACCTGTATTTACATAAAGATCATTATTCTCTATTGTTTCATCAATACCACCCCAACCTGTACCGAATATTACACCACAGTCTTTCGGTTCATAATATTCGGATACAACTGTAGCCTGGCTTGAGCCAAACGCCATGTTAATGGCCTCTCTCGAAGCCATTAGTCCTAGCTTTGCAAATCTAGGCATATTTTTAAGTATCTTTTTTGAGAACACTTGTAGTTCAAGAGGAAATTTGATTCTTCCGAAATATTTAGCCTTAACACTTTTATCTGGATGTTCCCAGTATGTATAACCAATTTTTTTAGCTAATATCGAATCCCAAATTTCCTCTGTATTCTTTCCTAAGGAACATACTGCGCCATATCCTGTGACTGCTACTCTTTTATTCATTTTGTCTTCTTCCAAGTTTAGCTCAAAGACTTTCAACATATCTGACTAAATCACCAATAGATTCTAAATTCTCCTGAGCCAGTTTATTTAAATCGACATCAATATCCATTTCTCTTTTCAGTGCGACTTGAATTGCTACATAATCTAAACTAACAAGTCCAACATCTGTAATATTAGTTGCATCACTTAACTGAGAAATATCGAAATCAGTCAGGTTATCAATTTGTTCAACAATAATTTCTTTAACGTTCATAAATAAATTCCTTTTAGTCGCTTCCACACATAATGATATTAAGTAATTCAGGTGCCATTGGTACCTGCATAGAAAAACTGTTACTGATTGTTGCGTAGTCAATATACCCCATACGCGCTAAAACTTGAGTTTTCGAAACATCCAACATTCCATCTTTAATATATTCATCTTTTACATGGATTCTGATTACCTCACCTAAAATTAAATCCACTGTTCCTAGGTTAGAATTCCCTTTTATTGTCTGTGTACTAATGTACTTACATTCAAGTTGACAGGGACTATCTGCAACCATCGGTGTTTGTGATAAATCAGCTTTAGTTTTTGCGACGTTCGCAAGTTCAAACTCATCAATATGTGAAGGGACAATCATTGCTGATTTATTAACGGCTTCTTTTAAATCTTCAGTAGCCATATTCCATACAAACCATCCCGTACTCTCTGCATTCCTTGCCGAGTCTTTTCTTGTATCATCAGGATAATGATTCGCGCAAAACATTACCATCGGCGGATCAATTGTGACGATTTGGCATTGGCTAAATGGTGCAAGATTATCAATTCCATTTTCATCAGTGGTTGATATCCATGCTATTGGTCTAGGCGTAACACATGCTCTAAAAATAGAGTGTGGTAGTGGGCATTTTTCTTTTGAAGGATCATATTTCATTGTTTTCTTTCCCTTTTAAAAATTTCCATTTATCACGATTTAATACATTTAAAATCTTCCCGTCAATTTTTGAAGTAGTTATTAATCTCTTAAAACGTTAAACATAAAGAACAAATTAAATTGATCATTTCTTGTACACATCACAAAAACCTTTTAGCCAGCATGGTTTTTAGTCAATGACTCTAAATATGCGCATTTTTTGCTCAAAAGCACAAAGTTTGATTCATATCAAGCAATCAGCCGATCTCGCTTTAAGCAAAAAAATAACTTAAGCACCAAAATGCTAATAATTTCATTTCACATCCAAACGTTGTTTTTTTGATCTAAAACAATATGTTAGTAATCAGCTTTAAACTCTTGTTTCTTGATCAATACCAACACCAATGGAAGCAACCCGTTATCAAAGCCGATTTTGGAGCGAGGTTTAGCTCATATGAGAAGTAGCAATTAATGTTTTAATTTTGAGCTTACACATGTACACTGAAATCTTGATATCCCCTTTCACGCAAAAGCAATAAGGTCACAAACCCAAAACATGGATAGGAGTTGGTTCTCTAATGAATGAAAAACATGTAAAACGTGTCGTTGTTACTGGTGTTGGATTGGTATCACCACTTGCTGCAAATAGCACGGTCTCGTGGGAAAGATTACTCAAGGGGCTTTCAGGCGTAAAAAGATTACCCCTAGAGAGTTATGGTGATTGTCCGGTCAGCATTGCAGGAATTATTCCATCCTATGAAGACGACCCCATAGGAGGATTAGATATGAATCGTTACATTCCCTTAAAAGAGCAAAAAAAGGCAGATCGATTTATTCAGCTCGCTCTTGTTGCTGCGGAGGAAGCAATAAATGATGCAAATCTCTTACCTTTAAGCGATGACGAAAAACTAGATATCGCAACTATTGTTGCTACTGGTATTGGTGGTTTCCATTCGATTACTAATGCCGTAAATACTGTTGCTACAAAAGGGAGTAGAAAGTTATCTCCATTTACGATCCCATCTTTCATAGCAAACCTTGCAGCAGGACAGATTTCAATAAAATATGGCTTTAAAGGAATGATTGGAGCACCAGTTTCTGCGTGTGCGGCAAGTATACAAGCAATTGGTGATGGTTTCAGAGCTATTCAATCAGGATACGCTAATATTGCACTAGTTGGTGGCAGTGAATCGTGTATTAATAATGTTTCATTAGGAGGGTTCCACGCAGCTAGGGCTTTAACTACAAATTATAATGATGCCCCTGAATGTGCTTCTCGGCCATTCGATTCACAACGGGATGGTTTCGTTATGAGTGAAGGAGCAGGCATATTGATACTAGAAGATCTAGATAATGCTTTAAAGCGAAACGCAAAAATTCTGGCTGAAATAATAGGTTATGGAACAACTTCAGACGCTTGGCATATAACTTCTGGTCCTGAAGATGGCTCCGGCGCAGCTAGATCGATGCAGAAAGCACTTAATGATGCTCATTTAAAAGCAGAAGATATTGATTATATTAACGCTCATTCAACATCAACTTTTGTCGGTGATAGAGCTGAAATTGCAGCTATAAAAAGTGTATTTAATAGCTCAAAAAATTATATATCATCTACCAAATCTTCTACTGGTCATATGTTAGGCGCAGCCGGAGTAGCTGCAACAATATTTTCTATTAAAGCAATTAATGATGGAATTGCTCCCCCATCAATAAATATTGATGATTTGGACGATAGTGCTGATGGACTAAATATCATAACAAACACACCGAAAGAAACATCCCTAAAAAATGTTCTCATAAATGGATTCGGATTTGGCGGTGTGAATGCTTCACTAATAATTTCAGATTTTGTAAAATGATTTATAAATTAAGGTGCATTACCTATGCACCTAAATCAACATGTATTTGCTGAAAAATTGCAATGAACTTTGTTATAATATTAATTCATTTCGGATATATTAAAGAAATGCCATTGCTGCGCAACATATACGTCAAATTGTTTACTTTATATTTCACCCCAAGATATTAATGTGATAACATAATCATTATATATATTATAATTACCTCTGTACTGGCTTCCTATTGGGAACTTTTTGGATAGTGATACCAATAATTCCATAGTAAAAGTTTGTGATTTTTCTTCTATTTCCAAAATTCTGGCAGCATCAAAACCAAAATAATTTCCCGTTAATGGGTAAAGTGCTTTAAATAAACTTTCTTTAGCTGAAAAGGTGATAAGCAAAGCAATATGAAATTCTAGACCAGTACTTTCAAGAGTTTTTTTCTCAGTTGACGTTAGAAATATCTCAGCTGTTTTTTTTATAACCTTTGGATTAAACTTCTCCATATCAACTCCTAAAAAAACACCTTCACTCTTTGGAGCTATAATACTAATTGCATACTTATCAGAATGAGTGATACTTCCTGTCCACCCTAAAGGCCATTGAGGTGATCTATCACTTTGCATTCCAACAGGGCAAATCACCCCTTCCTTCTTCAGTAACCTTTTAGCAGCAATACGGCCCGCTAAATACTCAGCCCGACGCTTGATAACAGCAGTGGAAAGTCGCTCTGTAAAGGAGATCATATAATCTAAAAAAAGAGTGTCTCTAAAGTGTTCCACATCGAATTCAACAATGCACACTCGAATAGAACTTTTATACTTAACATAACCTACTTCCATGGAATGTATAAAAGAAGACTCGATTTGATCTTTAATCATGCAAAACATAGTCAATGCCCCTGTGCTATTTTAAACATAATATATCAATTTGTGTGACCATGGCAAAAATATCTAAAAAAATCTTAATCCTATTTAACAAGATCATGAGGAATCATAATTAAAATATATTGTCTTAGTATCACAAAATCATGAATATTCAAAAAATATTCATGCCATCATATTTAAACTATAAACTTTGCAATATAATTTTTCATACTTTTTACAGTATAAACATCAACACCAAAGGAATAACTGATTCTCAAACATGAAGATATTTTGCCTAATAAACCTCATTTAAAAAATTGTTCACTTTCAATATGATAAATATTCTCACCAGCCATCATAGAAATAAACAAAGTTAGTCACTTATTCCAAATTATATTCAATATTACAGGGCTATTAATATTCTCTATTTCATAAAATGAAATTAGTTTAGGGTAGAATAAATTTCAAATCAATTGACATTCATCCTATACGCCGCAGTGCTTTGTTTACTGTCTCGCTGTTCATTGACTGGCCCCGTTTTACTCTGTCCGGAAACACAAAAGGAAAGTGACCACTCAATGGCTTGAGCTGTTCGAGCACGGCAACAGCCTGCGGATAGAGAGGTACTTGATGTTCATGACGTTTTTTCATCCGCGCAGCCGGAATAACCCAGAGCTTATTATCCAGATTGATTTCACACCAAATTGCCCCCTGCGGCTTTACTAGGGCGTACCAGCGTCAGAAGCTGCCATTTCATCAATAATCGGGTCATCAGCGTGAGGTTGGTATTTTCAAAGCATTGCATCAACTCTGGCAAACGTTCCGGGCGAATGGTGGCCATATGCTGTTTTTTCGGTTTCTCAAATACTTTACCAATTGTTGAAGCCGGGTTCGGATCCAGCAAATCCGTATTGACAGCAAACACCATTACTTCATTGATACGCTGCGTCAGACGGCGCAGGGTTTCGTTTCCAGCGCACCGCGCGCGCGTACCGGCTCAAGGGCGGCAATCAGGGTTTGTGCTTTCAGTGCTGCAACCGGCATTTGTCCATTCACCGGAAAAACGTTCTTCTCCAGTGAGCGCCAGATATCACCGGCATGGACTTCGGAAATACCACTGGTCTTTTTGATGGCAAACCATTTTGTCGCCACGTTGATAAACAGACTGTCTGTAGCCTTCTGTTCCCGCTTTGCCTCTTCCAGTGCCAGTTTTTTCGGGTCGATCCCCTGAGCCAGCAGGCCGAGATATTCATCATGAAGAGTATGGGCAGCCGCCAGTGACATGGCCGGATAATAGCCGAGCGTGATATTGGTTCGGGCAGTGGAATTTGGACGCTAATAACGGAAACGCCAGATTTTTTCCCGGAAGCCCGGACTGAAAGCGTCAGTCCGTGACCATCCGGCAGGCCATAATCTTTATCAGCAGTTTTTGATTGTTGCACTGCGGTGGCGGAAAGCAGTCGGCGGGTAATGGTCATGGCTCATTCCTTCAGTTGTCGTCAGTATTGAGCGACGGGAATGACGTAATACCCTGTTCAACCACCATTTTTCAGCCATAAACTCAAAAATGGCCCACGAAATTATCTCTCTGGTCGCGTAGGCCATTTCGTGGGCCATTTTGCACCGGATACTCCGGTATACAGAGGGACAATTTCAGACAAAAAAAAACCATATCGCCTTGATAGCGATATGGTTTTTATTCATCCTAAGATGTATAAATACACCCCAAGAAAGATAATTGGCGGAACGGACGGGGCTCGAACCCGCGACCCCCTGCGTGACAGGCAGGTATTCTAACCAACTGAACTACCGCTCCGCGCTTTGTTCCCCGTCGAGAACGAGGCGCATAGTAA
>Ga0157359_1000976_pt1 | contig 11241 bp, 7 predicted proteins | sample AttcapACBM3_FD_111482 | JGI IMG/M metagenome (GOLD analysis project Ga0157359, IMG submission 111482) | Fungus gardens microbial communities from leaf cutter ant in Botucatu, State of São Paulo, Brazil - Atta capiguara ACBM3 | ecosystem: Host-associated > Fungi > Mycelium > Unclassified ...
ATAAACAATTTTTATTTTCTTTTTTTTCTGACTTTATAGGAATTTTGTTTTCTTTTTGTTTTGTTTTGTTTTGGACGATGAAGAGGCATGTGACATCGCAGTCACATGACATGTCACATGATGTGACGTCATAAGGCCTAGAATGTGGTAGAAGGATCTGGAAGATGACATCAGGGCACATGTATATAACATAGTGATCTTGAGGTGAACATGAGGAAGGAGCATAGACATAAGGGCAGGGTTAATTATTAGTAGCACGGACCATGAGGACTTTGTATATATAGGACTCTAATTAAGAAGAGACTTCTTGTTGAGTTCTCTTGTAAATTCCTCACTTGATATCCAACTAAGAGATTTACCGTTTGTGTGATCATTTGTCTTTGTGATAAGTGGTTGCTACAACAATAGAGAGGTAGAGAGAAATCCTGCAGGCATTAAGTACACTGATAGTAGGATGTTGAAGAAGCTTTTTTTCTATTTAGAATAGTGGGAAAGAGATGGGGGAATTGTGGAGTTGGGATTTTCAAGTGCATCTATTAGGTCACTGTTCTTATTGTATACCTATTATTGAGCAGCTGGGACATACAAATCACTAGTCACTTTATATAAAATTTTAACTATCAATATTTACCTCCAAATCTTCTTGTTCTACAGATTCCAGTTGTTGTTTGATCTTAATATCCTTCAACATATTCAAGTTCTCTATAAGTTTCTGTCTTTCCTCAGCAGTTAATTGCTACATATATAACCTTACTGAAAAATCACAAGGTATATAGTTTGGATTTCTATAGTAAGAGCATCCTCAGGTTGGTGTAAAGCAGAGTTTTTGTGTAGCATTGATGTTTATAGGTGTCAGAATCAAGAATGATAGACTTGTTCTTTTTCAATTCTAGTCTCTTATTTAAAGCCTTTTCTATTTTTTACTTGGATATTTTCTATCTCTTTTCTCTTTTTCTCTTTATATCTTATTTTAAACTTAGAAGGGACAAGGTAACATAACAAAGTGTGATGACTGTCATGTAAGTCACAAAGGTCACAGTCACAGCTACTATAAAGATATGATAACTTTATTTATATAAACTCACAACATTTAGGGTAGACTAGATGTAGATGTGCACAGATCATGTACCAGAGGTATATAAAGTAGACACACCTATACTAAGAATTTTACCAAGTTTCTTTATGCTAAACAATACAAGTTCCCTCTTTTGACCAAACACTTGGAAGTTGTAACATTAGAACTTAGTTTTTTTTTTTGAAACTGTTCAATACTGGGCCTTCTTCAAAATTATTCTTTTATTATCCTTAACTAAGGGGCAATACTAGCCTTTAGTCAAGAAGAAAAAGCTAGACCCTAAGCTTGTTAGAGTTGTGAACATTAGACTTGGACTTATTTTATTTTTCTTTTCTCATTTTTCTTTTATTTTATTTTAAGTTTCTTTTTGTTGTTTTGGACTTAGATAAGAAAGTGTGATGTGATATCATGTGTGACAGTCACACAATCATGTGATACAGAGAAAAATATAGAAGGTTCTGAAATAGATGATATTATATAGCATGGCAACAGTATGTTAGTCTTATAGAAAGTATATATACTTTAGGATAGGTTAGTTGTAGTGTGTATACAGACTACAGTCTGTAGTATATAAGGTAGACTATCTTGTGCTTAGAACTATATTGAGTTTTTTTGTGTTACTCAATACAAAATTTGTCTTTCATCTCTACTTAAGGACTTAAGTTATAACAAGATTCAAGAGAAAGGTAGCAGCTACTAAAAGGCTTGCTGTAGACAACAGTGATTAGACCTAGGTTACTGTCTAGACATACTTGTCATTTAATTGGGTGGTGTTATAATAGAATACTTATATCTCTTTAGTAGAAGGCTTGTGCTATAGGTTCATTGTGACTTGTTTATGTGGAGTAACAATGTTTTCTAGTAGAGAGATATCTAGCTTAGAGATATTAGGTTACAAAATTCAATTAGAGCAGTAGTTAGTAGTGTTACAATTACACAATTGACTATCTCATGTTTTACAGGAGTTGATATTATGTTAGACATGTGGCACATGTCTAGGGTTCATTTCATTCTTGACTCACTATTTACTATATCTTACCATTGCCTCATGTATTCTCAGTTAGTATCTTATATAGAAGTAGAAGCTTTCTCATTTCTTTCATCATTGTTTTCTTAAGAATTCTTCATGTGATCCTCATGGTCATTAGGTATATATAGCTGTAGATACTATTCTTATGCTTTATATTATAACTCAAAGACCTCAGAGTTGGTTAATAAGAAGAATCTTATATTAAAGTTAACATGAGAGAACTTGATGGAGTTCCTAGTACAAAATATCTATCTTATATACTATACTAGATGGTCTGTGCTACTACTGTATTTAGCCTACTCTAAAGACCATATGTAAACCATAAGATCAACATATGTTAAACACATTATATAATATGATTGTTCTAGAAGTTTCTACTATATTCCATTGTAACCATGTGACTGTGACAATGTTGTGTGACATGTTTGTGACAGTTGTGACCATAATGTCATGCTAAACCCTAACCCTAAATAAAAAGTGAAACAAAAGTGAAAAGAAAATGAAAAACAAATAGAAAAATAAAAATAAAAAAAAGTCCATCATTCACAACTCTGACACTTTACTAATTGACTCATTCTCCACTCTTACTCAAATCTTTGCCTAAGTTGCAACCTGAGCCAAGCTTAAGGTTATAACAAGTAAAGTAGTAGACAAGTAGTCAGTAGATAGTATAACATGAGATGAGTTCTTACTATAGGTTAGGAAGTAAAGTAAGTATTGGCTCTTCTTCTCCTTTACTCCTATATATCTTGTTTCTCCTTATACTATTACTGTTATGGCAACCACTAGACACAAAGTCCAATAGCAGCACTACAAGTAAATCTCAGAGGAGGGATATCTAGTAGAGAACATGAGTTGTGTATTTACAAGAGAACTCAACAGGGAACCACAACAGTATTTTACCTACTATTTATATAAAGTCCCATGGTTTGTGCTACAACTGTGCATTGTCCTACCCTAATGTCCATGCCCTGTTCTTATGTCCATTACTCATCTTCTATGCATCTTCCTCAAGGCCACCATACCATGTCTATATGCTCTGACATCATATTCTTTAATCTCCATCATACATGCATGTACCATGTGTACACCATGAGGAACCCATGTTCTTTGATGACATCCTAACCCTAAACTCTTCCCAATCCTTCTAGACCCTAAGTCCTTCCAGACTGCTCTAGACTCCTCTAGGCCTATGACATTATGTTATATGACTTCCTAGTCATGTGCCCTCTCTTCTCTTGTCATAGACTAATAATAATACTACTATTATATCTTATCTGTCCTAATCCTAACCCTAAAGTCTGTCCACACTTTTGTCTTATAACAATTACCTTTTATACCTATACTAACACCAACTCTTACTTTTTCACTACTATCTTATCAGATGAGTCAACATGACACAGTGAGATAGTTGCAGCTCCTAATAAGACAACAAGTAGAACAACTAGCTGCTTTGCAAGCATAGCTAGCAGCCAATATAAAATAAAGAAAGGAGTAGAGGAAGCAGCTTCAAGGTTTAGACATAGGTTTCAACCAAAGATAACCAAACCACCATTGTTTAATGGAGATCCAAAAAAGGTGGCAGGTTTTGTGATAGCATGCAAACTATATATTAGAATGAGAATAAGGAAGAAATCAGTAGAGGAGTAGGTATACTGGATTTTGACATATATGCAGGGAGAAATAATAAATGTGTAAAAAGAGAATGTGTTAGCAGATTTGAAATCAGGAGATTAGAAATTTTTATTAGCAAGAGAGTTATTAGTAGCACTAAAGAATGAATTTGGAGAAAATGATGATAAATCTGCAAAAGTGGTAGAATTCAAGTAGCTAAAATAAGGTTCTCATACTATAGATAAGTTTGTTCAAATATTGTCATATACAAGTCTACCCATCTAGAAATTACATCCTTGCTGTGATATCATCTCCCAATTATACAAGTTCATCTTTCTCACAACATACCTTATAGTAGTGCTACAACCATCCAGGTATTCCATCTTCCATGGCAGAGATACTCCTATTCGACTCAGTCTTCTATGATGAAGTTACTTCTGTCAGTGTCTCAACACTGAAATCTCTGCTCAGGGTAATAGGGAATATCCCACTGAAACTCTGAGTATCTCCTATACTATTTCCTTGTATATAAGACTAGTTGTTACACTATAATTTGCTAGTCTGATAATTGACAAATATAACTTCTTATTGAACTCAATCTCCAGTGTTCAACAGTGACACACCAAATCAGTACTCACTCCCCTTTTGAACTTCTCCCTATCATCTGAAGTTGTGATCATGTAGCAGACAGATGACACAGCACATAAGCTGAAGCCAAGGTCATTCCACAAGTCTGCATAACTCCGAGTCCATCTTGCAGACTTTCACCCCCAGTGTGAACTGTACCTGACAAATATTCAGAAAAATAGCTAGAGGAAGTAGATACAAGAGAAGAGTATTAGTAAAGGAGTTTAAATGAGAAATAAATAGTAATATTAGATACAAGCTTATAAAGGCAGAATGATTTCCCCTAGATATTAATAAATGGTTTGACAAGATAATAAATCTGGATAGGAATTGGAGGGAGAGTAGAAGAGAAGAGAAAAGAATGAGAGAAAGAAAAGAGACTCTAGCACTAAGACCAAACATCCCAGCAAATACTAGAAAGGCAAAATGGTAATAGTTACCATAGCCCTAAGTATAGCCAAGGAGAAAGAGTTTTCAGTAGGTACTGATGGAGTCTGCTTCAATGGATGGAGTGGAGAGGACTAATACTACCATAGTATACCTACAATAGCAGTGGACAGAGTTTGTACTAAAGTATGACCTATATGCCATAGAGATGGATAGAGAGAGAAACTGTTATAACTGTGGAGAATTTAGACATATTACAAGATACTATAGAAATTAGGGGTTTGTAGAACAAGAAAGAAAAATAAAGTGTGGAGACAATCATAGAACAGACAACTTAAAAGAGAAGGAGAATCTAGCAGTTCTTGATTAGATTCTAACTATAATAAGTTTACAATACTCAATAGTAGAGTAATGGAAAATACATTCTGCTGTAGCTTGAATGAGGATGCTCTAAGAGAAGTGATTATAAAGATCAGCTTGGAAAGAGTTGACACAGAAAGAAATAATAGTGGAAGCATTATTAGACAGCAGAATAACAGATGTTATGACTTAAGCTTAAGAGTTAGAGCAAAAGAATTATCCTTGTATTGGATAACACAAGAGAACTCAATGGAGTTCCTAGTACAATATATCCCACTTATATATACTAGACTAATAGTTCATGCTACATGAATCCTAGCCTATTCTAAAGACTATATATATTATATGCCATTAACATATAGTATAATATTATCATTTTGGAACCTTCTACATTCTTTTGTGATATGTGACCTATGTGTGATATTATGTCATGTTGTGTAACAGTTTGTGACTGTCACATATGATGTCACACTAAACCCTAACCTTAAGAAAATAAAAGAAAACAAGGAAAAATAAAAATAAAAATAAAATAGAGTCTATCATTTACAACTCTGACAACAGGCCTAGTTATGAGTTCAGAGTTTGCAAAAAAAACAGTAATTTAAGTTAAAGAAGATTAAATGGCTAATATATTAAAAAATATGAATGATATATTTAATAAGAAGAAGCTGATAAAGTATACAGAAGACATAGGGAAAGGATGGAGATCAATGTAATAGAAGAATAGAAGTGGGATGTAATCTTAGAGATGTCCTGGCTAGCTTACCATAACCTGGAAATCAATTGGAAAACAAGAAAAGTAAAAATAATCAGATGTCTCAAAGAGTGTAAAAGGTAGTGGAGATCAAAGCAGGAAAATTTAGAGTGGCAAAAGCAAAGGAAAGAAGAGGAGAGAAAGGAGAAGAGAAAGAAATGAGAAGAGAAGAAGCAAAGGGAGAAAGAAATGAGAAAGAATAAACTCAAGAAGAAAAAAATACTAGAGGTAAAGAGAGTAATAAAGGAGTGAAAAATCTAGGATGAAGAAGAGGAAATGGTAAAATTGGAGGAAGAAGCCAAGAAACTAGTTTTTCCAAGATTTCACAAGTGGATCTAAGTCTTTGGAAAGAAAGTAAGTAAAATAATGCCAACAAGAAAAATAGAAGACTATGCAATAGAAGTAAAGGAAAGGTTTATACTAAGAAAGGGGAAAGTATACCTCTTGTCAAGAGAAGAAAGAGGAGAGATGTATAAGTTCATTAGTAAACAATTGAGAAAGGAATATATTAGACCCTCAAAATCTCCTCAAACAGCACCAGTGTTCTTTGTAGAAAAGAAGGACAGTAAGAAATATATGGTACAAGACTATATATATCTAAATGAATGGACTATTAAAATAATTACCCTCTACCTCTTATGTTATGACTTAGGCTTTGAGTTTAAGCAAAAGACACACTCTTATATTGAATAACACAAGAGAACTTGATAGAGTTCCTAAGTACAAACATCTACCTTATATACAAACTACTGATGGTCCATGTTACACTTCTTTAGCCCTACCCTAATGATCATGTGTTTGCCTTGAAGTTGACATGTGTTAACCATGCTATATAACATCATTGTTTCTAGAACCTTCTATATTGTTCTATCATGTCACATGAGTGTATGACTTATGTGACCATGACTGTAACCGATGTGACCACCGAGTCACGCATATGTGACATGCAACATCACATTTTGTCTTCTTTGCCTATATCCAAATAAAAAAAAGAAAAAAGAAGCTCAAAATAAAATAAAGAAAAATGAAAGAAAAGGAAAATAGAATAAAACCAAGTCCATTGTTCACAACTCTGATATCTTATCTCATACATTGTAGAAAATATTAGTATAAAGTACTAAGTTAAATTTACAATAGGATTATAATAATGTATGAATAAAGAAAGAAGACAAGTTAAAGATGGTATTTACAACTACTAAAGAGTCTTTTGAACCAGTAGTGATGTTTCTTGGACTCACTAACTTTTTAGCAATGTTTTAAACCATAATGAATAAAATTCTACAAGACTTGATCAATATAGGATGTTGTGGCAACCACTAGACACAAAGTCCAATAGTAGTATAAGTGGTAAATCTCAAGGGCGGATATCTAGTGAGAACATGAGTTGTGTAATTCACAAGAGAACTTGACAGGGAACTACAACAGTATTCTACTGACTATTTATATAAAGTCCTCATAGTCCATGCTATGACTTCTCTACACTTACCCTAATATCCATGCTCTGTCTTCATGTTCTATTACTTATCCACCATGCGTCTACCTCAAGGTCAGCATGCCATATACATGTGCTCTGATATCATACCCTCAACCCTACTATTAATCTCCATTGTCCATGCGTGCATCATGTGTATACTGTGAGGAGACCATATTGTTAATATGTTCCTTGACATTACTCTATCTCTAGACTCTTTCCAATTCTTCTAGATCCTAGATCCTTTCAGACTACTCTAGACCATTCTAGACCTTATGACATCATGTCATGTGACTTCCCAGTCACATGCCCTTTCTCTCTCATTGTAGACTAATAATAACTACTGTCCTATATCTTATCTTATCTATTATCTGTTCTTACTAAAGTCTGTCCACTCTTTCATTTTATAACAATGATGTTATATTGCCAAGACTACCTCAATCAAAATTATATCTCAAAATTTTAGGAATTTCATATCTTATTGAGAATATGAATATTCCTATATCTACTAATGTAGTTGAAAGAGTCTTACAATTGATATATATATTCAATGATATTGTCCTTATGTCCAAATTTTATGTTATCAAAGCCTCTCTGAAATTAGATATGATGATAATATGAATTGACATTTGGAATGTCCAAAGTGGCTTTAAAGCTAAGAAATTAATTAACAGATTGTTACAAGTCAAAGATCTTAGAGTAAATCAATAAATAGAACCTTATATTAGGTTAACACAAGAGAACTCTGTACAGGATTGTCTACCTTATATACTTAAACTCCATGATTCATGCTAACTACTTCTAGCCTATTCTAAACAGCCATGTGTTTGCTTTAAGGTTAACATGTGTTAAACATATTGTATGACATTATCTTTTCAGAACCTTCTATGCTTTTCCATGTGACACATGATCATATGACTGTGACATTTTAATGTGACATTGTGACTGTGACATCACATTTAATCCTAACCCTAAGCCTCCAAAAATAAAAAATGAGAAAAGAAAATATTCAGAGTCTACTATCTTGAATTCTGATATATATGGCTTTTAGAATAGGCTGAGATTTGTGTAACATAGACTATTAGTCCAGTATATAAGAAGAATACATTATATTAGAAACTCGATGAAGTTTTCTTATATTAATACTAATATAAGATTTCTTTCTTATCTTGAACACTTTGAGGTTTAAATTATAATATTAGAACTCAATTTCTGTCAAAGTTGTAAATGATGGATTGGACTTTATTATATTTTCCTTTGATTTTATTTTATTTTTATTTTTATCATTTTTCTTTATTTTATTTTTCTTTATTTTGGACTTAGACAGAAGTAGTGGTGTGATGTCACATGTGACAGGTGTCAAGTCTCTGTCACAGTGTTGTTACATATATCAAAGTCACAGTCACACCATTATATAATATAGAGAATATTCTAGAATAGATGATATTATATAACATGACAATAATATGTTGGCTTTATAAAAAGTACATATACTCTAGAGTAGGTTAATTGTAGTGTGCACACAGATCATGGTCTGTGGTATATAAGATAAACTTAGAACTTCATCAAGTTCTTTTGTATTACTCAATACAAAAGTAGTCTTTTGTCTTTATCTAAAGACTTAAGTTATAACAATTTCCATCTTTGAGACTGCCTAGTTCAAGGCCTTCTCTATTCTCTTACTCTCTTATCATTCTTAACTGATAGTCAATGTGACTGCTAATCACTCTCAAATTAAAAGCCAGATCTCACACATAAAAGAAAGCTAGCTACTTAATATAAGCAGTTGTAGACATTGGTAACCAGACTCAGGCCACTAGCTAGATGTTACTCACTGTTTAATTGGATGGTATTGAGTAGTATATATATATTTTTCAAGTAGAAAGCTTATACTGCAGGTTTATCTGTGACTTGTTCATACAGAGTAGTAGCATTGTCTATTAAAAAGTACTTAGGTTAGAAATTCTCTTCTTAGAAATAATAGTATAACAGTTTGATTAGGGCAGTAGTCAGTAGAGCAGTGTTACAATCAATGTCTCATGAATGCAACATGAACTAGGGTCAAGGGTAATAATGACATGATCAGCTATGCTGCAATAGTCTCAGTCAGCATCTTATGTAGTAGATACTATATCCTTGCTTTATCCTGATATTCTATGACTCGTTTACCTCATGTATAATGGACTACTGCCTCATTTCTTGTATGTATATATAGCATAGATATATTTCTGTATTCTTATGCTTTACCACTTGTATATCATCTCTTTACTTCCTTAAGTCTTTGCCTAAGTGCAATCTAAGCTCTAAGCTAAGATCATAATAGGCAGTAGGATAAGTAGTCAGTAAACAGTATAAGATAGTACAAGAAGAGAGCTTGCTAGCATCTACTGAGATAGTGATGAGTAAAGGATACAATTCTGGAAGTGAGGCTAACACCAGCCTCTCTCCTTTATACAATTCATTATTATTATCTTCCTATTACAATATAAGTTAACATGAACAAATCATTCAGCAGTATAAGAAGCAAATTGCCATAATATAGGCACACTCCCAAATATGTCAGCAGTAAGAAGAGTAAGAGTAGCAGTGGCCCCTAGACCCAACATCAGATCAAACATAGAAGTGGCTATGTCACAAACTTTCAACAAGGAGGCAGGAAAAGTTTTGGGTTTTTTGACAGTGTGTAAATTATTAAGAATGAAGATAAGGGATGATTTGGTAGAAGGGCAAATACAGTGGATGTTATCTTATGTATAAGAAGGGTCAGTGGATATTTGGAAGGAAAATATGTTGAAAGATCTAGAGACAAGAAGTCTAGAATACAAGTCAGTCAGAGAATTTTTGGCAAATGTGAAGAAAGAATTTGGTGGAGGAGACAATAAGACAATGAAAATAGCAGAGTTGAGAAAATAGAGCAGAGAAATAAAACAATAGAGAAGTTTGTACAGGAGTTCAGAAGAATAGCCAGAGATAGTAGATGCAAGAAAAGACTGTTAGTGAAAGAGTTGAATGTCAATCCAAGAATATTGAGCAGTGGTATAAGAGAGTAATAAGACTAGATAGAAATTGTAGAGAAAGTAGGAAAGAAGAAGAACAAAAAAAAAAAGGAAGAGGAAAGAAGAATTGAGAACAAGTGGAAAAGAATACAGGAAATAAGAATAAGAGAAGAAAGAATAGCAGAGAAAGAGTGGAGATGACAGAAGGAATAGAATAGAAAAGACAGAGACAGATGAACAGGGAAAAATTAATGAAAAGAGGAGGTATTTTGGTTGTGGAGGGTCTGGACATATTGTAAGAAATTGTAAAATAAGAGAGAAGAAAGAGGTTACAACACTGCAATTTCTGAATAAGTTTGAAGTACTAATAAGTAGAGTGATGAATGTGGTAGAAGTAAGTAGAGGAGAAGTAAGAAAAGATAGGTGTCAGAGTTCAAGATGGTGGACTCTAACTATATTATTTTTCTTTTCTCATTTGTTATTTCCTTTTCTTTTATTTTTATTTTGGAGACTTAGGGTTAGGGTTAATATGACATCACAGTCACACTGTCACACATAAGTCACATGACAATGTCACAGTCACATGTCACATGTCACATGGAAAAGCATAGAAGGTTCTGAAAAGATGATGTTATATAGTATGTTTAACACATGTTAACCTTAAGGCAAACATATGGCTGTTTAGGGTAGGCTAGAAGTAGTTAGCACAGACTATGGAGTTTTAGTATATAAGGTAGACAATCCTATACAGAGTTCTCTATTGAGTTCTCTTATATAACCCTATATAAGGTTTTGCTCATTAACCAACCCAAAGGTCTTTAAGTTGTAACAATAGGAGAATGATTTTAAGAGAGAAAGAAAGAAAAGAAGAAGAAAAAATCAAAGAGAAATAAAATGATGGACATAAAGAAAGTAACAGAAGAGTGG
>Ga0157359_1000977_pt1 | contig 11239 bp, 11 predicted proteins | sample AttcapACBM3_FD_111482 | JGI IMG/M metagenome (GOLD analysis project Ga0157359, IMG submission 111482) | Fungus gardens microbial communities from leaf cutter ant in Botucatu, State of São Paulo, Brazil - Atta capiguara ACBM3 | ecosystem: Host-associated > Fungi > Mycelium > Unclassified ...
ACCGAATTCATCCTGCTCGGCGGCGCCAGCGGCTTGCTCGCCGCGCTCGGTTGCGAGATCGTCAGCGCCCTGCTCTATCGGCTCGCCTTCGACCTGGATTGGCAGCCCCACCCCTGGTTGCTCCTGCTGCCGGTGCTGGGCGCCCTGCTGGTCGGCACCGCCGGCCTGCTGGGCACACGGCGGGCCATCACCGCCAGTCCGTTACTGATCCTGAGAGAAAGCTGATCCATGAGCCGTTACCGACCACCGCGCACCGCCGGCACTCCCCTGATCACCCCCGCTGGCGAGGCGCGGCTACGCGCCGAGCTCCACGAACTCTGGAACGTGCGCCGGCCCCAGGTCACCCAGGCAGTGAGCGAGGCGGCGGCGCTGGGCGATCGCTCGGAAAACGCCGAGTACATCTACGGCAAGAAGATGCTGCGCGAGATCGACAGCCGGGTGCGCTTCCTGCGCAAGCGCCTGGAGAATCTCAAGGTGATCCGCGAGCGCCCGGCCGATCCGGGCAAGGTCTATTTCGGCGCCTGGGTCACCCTGGAGGACGACGAGGGCAGCGAGGCGCGCTATCGCATCGTCGGCCCGGACGAACTGGACCTCAAGCAGAACCTCATCAGCATCGACTCGCCCCTGGCCCGCGCCCTGGTAGGCAAGGCACTGGACGCCGAAGTCCGGTTGCAGACGCCAGCCGGTGAGCAGCGTTGGTATATCGTCGAGATCGACTATCCGACGGAATGAATTAAAGATTCTGCGATGCCTTCAGACAAACTCGTATCACGCCAAGTAAGTCGAGCGATGACCCTTCGCTTCACTGGTAGCGCTTCGCGAACGAAAAGAAGGAAGCCGTTCGATGCGGGCCCGCTCGCCCTATCCCCTGCCTACCCACCGCGCACTGCGCTGGCTCGTCAGTACGTCCGATGTGGTAGACGACGACCTGCGCCAGCAACTGCTCGCCGGTCCCTTTTCCTCACGCGCAGCGCTGATCGCTGGCGCACTCAATTGCCTGCTGATCACCGCCACCTGCGCCTTCATCCAACCCAGCGGAGTCTTCATCGGCTGGATGATCCTCGACACACTCACCTGGGTGACCCGTCTGCTGGTGCTGGAAGGGATACGCCGGTCCACCGGATCGCTTCCCACCTGGACCACCGAGCTGCTGCTGGGACTCGGGCTGTTCTGGGCTATCGAACTGGGGCTGGGTACCGCAGCCTGTATCCTCAGTGGCCATCCGGTCATCCAAGTGCTCGGTTGTACCTCTGCGATCGCCATCAACGGTGCCATCGCCATTCGCAATCAAGGCATACCACGCTATGCCTTCTTGCAGATCCTGCTGATCGACGTGCCGATGAAATTGGCCACCCTGTTCCAGCCGGAGCCACTGCTGCGGTTGCTCCTGTTGCAGGCGCCACTTTATCTGATGGGTTGCTGGACCCTGTTGAACAACCTGAACATCAGCCTGGTGAAGGCCTTGAGCGCCGAAGCCAATAGTGATTGGCGGGCCAGCCATGACGACTTGACCGGTCTCTACAATCGCGCCGGCGTTCTTGCGCGACTCGAGGGTGCCTTGTGCCAACCGCGCTCCAGGCTCAAGGGCTTGGCCCTGCTCTACCTGGATATGGATGACTTCAAGCGCATCAACGATGAACAAGGCCATGCCGCGGGCGACCGCCTACTGCAATGTTTTGCCCAGCTGCTGCAGCAGAACGTACGCCAGAGCGATTTCGCCGGCAGGCTCGGCGGCGATGAGTTCCTGCTGGTCATGCAGGATGCCGAAGAGGAACCAGCCCTCCGACTGGCCCAACGTATCATCGACCAAGCGCGACTCCAAGACGCGACCGCGCCGGCCGTCAGCATCGGCATCGCCCTGCAGACCGAAGCAGATGAACTGCAGACGCTGCTGGCCCGTGCCGATGCCGCGCTCTATGCGGCCAAGCAGGCTGGCAAGGGGCGTTTCGCCTTGGGCGACGCCTAGCGCCGCCGAGTGATCACACCCTGGCGCGCCACCCGGGTCAGCTCCCGCACCAGGGGTTCGAGCCCAGCTTGGCCGGGCGACTGCACCACGGCGAAGTCGAAACTGTCGTTGCCGAAGGCACGCAGTTGCTCGGCCTGATCGGCGAAGCGGATCTGCAGGGTGCGGCTATGGGGCCAGCGCTTGGGCCAGCCTTCGAGATAGCGCAGCAGCGTGGGCTGGTCGGGACCGCCGAGGAGAATGGCGGGATGGCAGGCGAGCTTGCCCTGGGTCAGCGGGGTAAGGCGTAGCGGGAGAGGGAGCATGGGACGAATTTCCGCCTCGTAGATCCAGCTGGGCGGTAGTACGAGGCCTGTTCCGTCCAGCGCTTTAGCGGTATTTGGGAGCGCCCCGCAAGTTGCTGTTTAAATCGGCGCGGGATCATCCTAGGGAGGGCCTGGCGGCCCTGTCAAGCGGGCTTCAACCGTCCTCATGCCTGGCATCCTTGGCGTCCGTCGCCGCCACGGCCGGCGCCTCCAGGCGCGCCCGCTCCCGACTGAAGGCCACCCGGTACTTGTTGACGCTGGCGACGTAGTTGACCACCCCGATCCCCACCTCCTCGGCGGCGATGCGCTCGACCTGGAAGAACCAGCGGTCGCCATCCAGCCCCTGCTGGCGCGCCTTGGCCCGCAGCGCCTGGACACTTTCCGGACCCAGGTTGTAGGCCGCCAGGGTGAAGGCGCGACGTTCCCGCTCGGTCAGCCGCGGACTGGCGAAGAATTCCCGCCGCAGCCGAGCCAGATAGCGGGTGGCGGCCTTGACGTTGTCGTCGGCGGAATGCAGGTTGCGCACCCCGACGCTACGCGCCGCCCGCGGGGTGATCTGCAGCAATCCCGCCGCGCGCCCGGCGCCACGCGCTTGGGGATCGAGACCGGATTCCTTGTAGGCCATGGCGGCCAGGGTCAGCCAGTCGAAGTCGTAGGCCTTGGCATAGCGCTGCAGGAGCGGCCGGACCTGGGCCAGTCGCTTGCGGTCATGGGCCTGCAGCGGATCGCGCACCTGGTAGCGGCGGGCGGACGCCTGGCGAAAGGCCTTGTCGTCGTCGCGTGCCTGGGGTTGCCGGGCGAAAGCGCGCACCCGTGCGGCGAGTTGCTGCGCCGGGCTGCGCAGATACCAGAGCTGTGCCTGGTCATGGGCCACCACCAGCCGATCGGCCACCCGCAGGCGCGGCAGTACCCGCGCCCAGCGATGGGCCAGGCCGGACTCGACCACCGTGAGCGGATAGATACCGGCCTGGGTCAGCTCCAGCACGTCTTCCACCGCCAGGGTGGGATCGGCCCACTCGATCTGCACCGGTCGCAGCTTGCGTCTTGCCAGTTGGATATTGAGCCGCGCCAGGGCCGGACCGGCCGCGCTGCCCTGGGGCAGGACCACCCGCCGCCCCGCCAATAGCTCCAGGTGCCGCGGCAGGCGCTGACCACGACCGCCAACCACGACCAGATTGGTCGGCGCCGCCACTGGCGCGGCCATCAACGCCGAATGTGCGGGTGGTAGCAGGGTCTCCCCTGGCGCCACCAGATCGCCCTCGCCGCGTTGCAGCGCGGGCAGCAGGTCTTCCTTGGCCTTGGGTACGAACACCAGGCGCAGCGGCCGGCCACCGGGTTGATGCTGGAGATAGCGAGCGAAGGCTTGCAGCCGCCGATACTCGACGCCCAGCGCCTGGCCATTCCATTCACCGGAGCTGTGGCGGCTCTGGTTGACCAGCACGCGCAACTCGCCGGCACGCTCGATGGCGGCCAGATCGCGCGCCGCGACGTGACGCGGGGCCTCGGGCGGCAAGGCACCCAGGCGGGCCTGGGCGAAACCGGCGAGCAGACAGCCGAGCACGGCCAGGGTGAATCGAAACGGCATCCAGGACTCCTGACCTGGCCGGGACGACGCCGATAGCACCCGGACTATGGATAGAATGGTGAGCAAGATTTCGCAGAAGGCCCGCACCATGCAATTGATCGACATCGGCGTCAACCTCACCCACCCCAGCCTGCTCAAGGAGGTGGACGCGGTGGTCGAACGGGCCCAGGCCGCTGGCGTGCTGCAGCTGGTGCTGACCGGTACCACCCTCGAAGACAGCGAGAACGCCCTCAATCTCTGCCTGCGCCTGGATGCCGGCGAGGCCCTGTTCAGCACCGCCGGGGTCCATCCCCACGAGGCCTCGACCTGGAACGCCAGTGCCGCCAAGACCCTGCGCGACCTGGCCAGCCAGCCCAAGGTGCGTGCCCTGGGCGAATGCGGCCTGGACTTCAATCGCGACTTCACCCCGCGACCGCAGCAGGAACGCTGTTTCGAGGAGCAACTGGCCCTGGCCGCCGAGCTGCGTCGCCCGGTGTTTCTCCACGAGCGCGACGCCAGCGAGCGGATGCTGGCGATCCTGCGCGACTATCGCGACCATCTGCCGGCTGCGGTGGTGCACTGCTTCACCGGCGAACGCAAGGCGCTCTACGGCTACCTGGATCTCGACCTGCACCTGGGCATCACCGGCTGGATCTGCGACGAGCGCCGCGGTCTGCACCTGCACGAGCTGGTCGGGCAGATCCCGGTCGGTCGGCTGATGCTGGAAACCGATGCCCCCTACCTGCTGCCGCGTACCCTCAGACCCAAGCCGCGCCATGGCCACAACGAGCCGGCCTTCCTGCCGGAGATCCTGCGCACCGTGGCGCGCCTGCGCCACGAAACGCCCGAGCAGACCGCCCTGCACACCACCGCCACCGCTCGTGCCTTCTTCGATCTGCCAGAGATCGCCGAGCCAGAGCGGGTGGAGGAATACGACTAGGCGCGGGACGCCGCTGCGCTAAAGTCGCGCAGGCCGTAGCCGTTAACCTCTGGGCTTATTCCACGGCGTCATCCTCTTCCCTGCACGACGTTGACGCCCGTCAAGATTCGAGGCGCGCCGGCCTGTCAGGCTGTGCGGCCCCGCCGACTGGATGCCCCTATGTTCGCCTGGCTGCGCGATATCTCCCTCAAGTACAAGTTCTGGGCGGTCAATGCCGTCGCCTTCCTCACCAGCCTGGTGCTGGTGCTGTTCGCCATGGAGCGCGAAGTCTCCGGCCGCGCCGAACAGCTCAAGGCGGTCAAGGCCGCCGTGGGCGAGGCAGCCGCCAACCTCAGCGCCCCGACCTTCGGCGACGTCTTCCTGGCCCGGGCGCCGGAATACGCCCTGGCCGTGGGGGTACTGATGCTGGTGCTGCTGGTGGCCTCGCAACTGCTGATCCGCTTCATCCTCGGCAATCTGCAGCGGCTCAAGGACACCATGCTGCGGGTGGAACGCGACGGTGATCTCACCGCCCGGGTCGAGGTGCGCGGGCGTGACGAGGTCGGGCAGATGACCCAGGCCTTCAACGCCATGCAGGACAGCTACACCCGCGTGGTCGGCACCGTCGCCGCCAGCGCCGCCCGCCTGGACGAAGGCGCCGGGCGCCTGGTCAGCGGCATGCAGGGTGTACGTGGCGGCATGCAGGATCAGCAGCAGGAGACCGATCAGGCCGCCACGGCGATCAACGAGATGAGCGCCACGGTGCAGCAGATCGCCGAACACGCCGCCGGTACCCGTGACCAGTCCCAGGAAGCCGACCGCCTGGCCAATGCCGGCCAACAGGCGGTGGAGCGCGTCAGCCATTCCATCGCCGACCTCTCCCAGGGCGTGCAGCAGACCGCGGTGATGATCCAGGAGCTGGCCGAGAACAGCGAGCGCATCACCAGCGTGGTCAACGTCATCCACGGCATCGCCGAGCAGACCAACCTGCTGGCCCTCAACGCCGCCATCGAGGCGGCCCGCGCCGGTGAAGCCGGCCGTGGCTTCGCCGTGGTGGCCGACGAGGTACGCAACCTGGCCAAGCGCGTCCAGGGTTCCACCGACGAGATCACCCGCATGGTCGACGGCCTCCAGGCCGGCACCCGCGACGCCGTGGAGTTCATGCGCGAGAGTTCGCTCAAGGCCGACGACTGCGTAGTCCAGGCCGGCGCCGCCGGGCAGGCCCTGGCCGACATCACCGCCGCCGTGACCCAGATGCGCGACAGCAACACCCAGATCGCCGTCGCTGCGGAACAGCAAGCCCAGGTGGCGGAAGAGATGAGCAGGTCGGTTGTAGGCATCCGCGATGTCACCGAAAGGACCATGCTGCTCACGCAGGAATCGGCCGCCACCAGCACCGAACTGGCCGGTCTTGCAGGCACCCTGAACCAGGCGATCCGCCAGTTGCGCCTATAGCCCCCATAGCGAGAGCGCATTCGCACGGTTGCCCGACAGGCGGCAAGATGCCCGCACCTTTTCGGAGACCCGTCATGCGCTCGGTCACTACCTTCACCTCCGCCGTCCTGCTGCTCCTGGGCCTGGGTTGCGTCGCCCAGGCCCTGGGCAGTGCCCATCCGCAATCCTCGATCCTGGCCGGCCTGGTCTGCCTGGTAGCCTTCGCGCTGCAGGAGCCGGGTAGCAGCCTGCCCACGGGCGCCTCCCTGCGCGCCTAACCTGCTCGCAGTTGCCGTTTCAGCCGCTTCAACGCCGCCTCCAGGACCACCAGGTCCTGGCGTTGACCGGCGTAGCGCTGAGCCTGGAAGGCCTCGACGAAGCCGGTGATCTCGGCCTGCGCCGCCGGTAACGCCCGTATCGCCCGCTGAGCGAAGGCACCCGCCGTTTCCCCTGCCTGGCGTTCGACACCCTGGCGAGCCAGCAACCGTTCGAAGCGTCCGAAGCGCGCCAGCAGTGGATCTCGCGAACTCTGCCAGGGCTTGAGCACCAGCAGTGCCATCACCCCGAGTACCGCCAGGACCAGCAGCGCCAGCACCAGGCCCAGCCGCTGCAACCCACCCTCGCCCAGCAGGCGTTTGAACAGATCGCCCTGGGTATCCTCCTGATAATTGAGCACCCAGCGCTGCCAGCCATAGTTGATCCGGTCCCAGCCCAGCCGCAGGCTGGTGAGCCAGGCCAGGTTGCGATAGCGATTGGCGGCGAAGGGATTGTCGGCGAGGAATTCGTTGCCAGCGCCCTGGGCCGCCAGGGCCTCCTGCAAGCCGCGCTCGATGCGCGTGGGCGCCACCTGGACGGTCGGGTCGACACTGACCCAGCCGCGCTCCGGCAACCAGTATTCCACCCAGGCATGGGCATCGAATTGCTGTACCAGCAGATAGCCCCCCGCCGCGTTGAATTCACCGCCCTGGTAGCCGGCCACCACCCGTGCCGGGATGCCCGCCACCCGCAGGGCGAAGGTCATGGCCCCGGCATAGTGGGCGCAAAAGCCGCGGCGATTGTCGAAGAGGAAGGCGTCGATGGCATCGACGCTGGCCGTCGTCGGCTGCAGGGTGTAGACGAAGGGCTGCTGGCGGAAGTAGGCCAGGATCGCCTCGGCCAAAGCTTCGGGCCGCGGATCGCGCGCCTTGAGCTGCGCGACCCAGGCGCGGGTGCGGGGTTCGCCGCCACTGGGCAGTTGCAGTGCCCGCCGTTGGCTGGACGCCGAGAGCCGGCCAGGCTCGCGCTGTGCCTGAGGCCAGCTGGTCGCCCGATAGCCCAGGGCCTGGTCCACCGGTCGGCGGCGTTGCAGATGGAAGTCACTGGCCAGGCGCACGTCGCGCTGATCGCTGCGCGCCACGTCCAGGCCATAGAGCCAGGGTCGACCGCTGGGCTCCATGATGATCTGGTAGTCCAGACTGGGGCCACTGGGCGTCCAGGCGGGCGCCGGGCTCCAGGCGGTGTCCGGGTCGACTGACCAGCGCGCGCCGTCGAAGCGCTCGTAGGTGGTAGCGCGCCAATAGAGGTCGCGCTGGGCGGGTCGCTCGCCGTCGAAACTGACCCGGAACACCCGCTCGGCGGACTGCGACAGCTGGGCGATCTCGCCCGGCGCCATGCTCTCGCCCAGGCCGGTGCGCGCCTGGTCGCCCGGCTGCGGCAGCGACCAGAGCGGGCCGAGCCGGGGGAACACCAGAAACAACAGCACCATCAGCGGCACGGCCTGCAGCAGCAGCTTGGCGGCCACCGCCAGAGTCGCCAGCGGACGCGTGGCCAGGGCGCTCTGCTGCAGACCGATCAGCGCCGCCACCAGGGCGGTCACCGGCAGCAGGCTGTAGAGGGCGGCGAGCAGGCCGTCCTCGAACAGGTAGGCGATCACCACGGCGAAGAAACCCAGGTAGATCACCACCAGGGCATCGCGGCGGCTGTGCATCTCGATCAGCTTGAGGGCGAAGGTCACCAACAGCAGCACGGCGCCGGCATCCAGGCCGATGAAGGAACCACGCGACAACCAGATGCCGCCCATGGTCAAGAGCAGCAGGCCACCCTTCTCGATCCGCGTCGGCGCCCGCACCTGCATGCGGAACAGCAGCACCCGCCAGCCGGCGCAGAAGGCCCAGAGCAGGCCGACCCAGGGCGGCAGATGAGTGAGATGCGGCAGGATCACCAGGGCCTGGGCCACCAGCAGCCAGATCAGCGCGATGCGCGGAATCGCCTGGGGCGCCGGGCTGCTCATGCGGGCCGCCCGAACAAGGCCAGGGCCTGGAGCGCGGCGTCACGCTGGCTGTCGCCGCTCGCCGGGCTCAGTTCCACGCCGGGCAGGCGCAGACCGAAGCGCACCTGGCGAGCGCTGCAATCCAGCACCGCCTGGCACAGCCAGGACAGCCGCGTCTCGGTGTCGCCGTCGAGCACGGTGAAATCCAGCCAGAGTTCGCTGCCGACCAGGGCGGTGAAGTCCTTCACCAGCAAGCCCTGCCCGCGGGAAAAGGCCTTCCAGTCCAGGCGGCGGCGCGAATCGCCCGGCTGGTAGGCGCGCAGTCCCTGGAAGTCGTCGGCGCCCTGCCCGGCGCTGCGCTGCCCGTCCTCGCCACCCGCGTCCAGCCCGCTACGCGGTAGGGGCGCGTTCAGCAGCGGCGCCGGATAGACCAGACCGCGCACGTCCAGGTCCAGCCAGCTCCAGGCGACGAACAGCCCCAGAGGGAAACGACTTTCCACCCGCAGGCGCCCTGGCCGCAGCCAGCCCCGGCTCGGCGCCGGGTGGAACAGCTGCAGGGCGACACTCTCGCCCGCCGGCACGTCGCTCAGCAGCAGCGGCTGGTCACGCCAGCCCAGGCCGATGGCCTGGTGCGCCCGTCGCTCGCTTTCCAGCCGCACCCGAAAGCCCGCCGCCTCGCCGGCGAACACCGGGCTGGCACCGCCACCCGCCAGGTGCAGGCCGGCCAGGTTGCGATAGGTGTGCAGCATGGTCACCAGCGCCAGGGAGAACAACAGGAAGGTCAGGCCATAGGCCAGGCTGTTCTGGTAGTTGATGCCGGCCAGCAGCATCAGCGCCAGGGCCAGGCCGAAGGCCGCCCCCTGGCGGGTGGGCAGGATGAAGATGCGTCGCTGATCGAGGATGATGCGGTTGGCCGGCGGAATTCGTCGTGCCAGCCAGCCGTCTCGATAGCGCTGCCAAGCGCTGCCGGTCACAGCGCCGGGACTTCGCGCAGCAACCACTGCACCAGGGCACCCCCGCCATGGCCGGCAGGATCGGCGATGTCGCGCAGGCGATGGCCGGCCACCGCTGGCAGCACCGTCTGGACGTCCTCGGGCAGCACGTGGTCGCGCCCCGCCAGCAGCGCCCAGGCGCGGGCGGCGGCCAGCAGCGCCAGGCTGCCACGAGGCGATAATCCCAGGGCGAAGGAGGCCTGGGTACGGGTCGCCTCCACCAGGCGCAGCACGTAGTCCACCACCGCCTCGCTGGCATGGATGCGCGGCACCTCGGCCTGGATCAGCCGTAGCTGGGCATGATCCAGCAAGGGCTCCAGGCGCGGCAGTTGCTCGCGCCCGGAGCCACCGAGCAGCAGGGCGCGCTCCGCGGCGCGGCCGGGATAGCCGAGCGACAGGCGCATCAGGAAACGGTCGAGTTGGGATTCCGGCAGGGCGAAGGTGCCGCCCTGGGAGATGGGATTCTGGGTGGCGATGACGAAGAAGGGCTCGGGCAGCGGCCGGGTGGCGCCCTCGATGGTCACCTGCCCCTCTTCCATGGCTTCGAGCAGGGCGCTCTGGCTCTTGGGCGTGGCGCGGTTGATCTCGTCGGCCAGCAGCAACTCGGCGAACACCGGGCCGGGATGGAAGACGAACTGGCCACTGTCGCGATCGAACACCGAGGTGCCGAGGATATCGCCGGGCAAGAGGTCCGAGGTGAACTGGATGCGCTGGAAGGACAATCCCAGCACCTTGGCCAGGGCATGGCTGAGGGTGGTCTTGCCCATGCCGGGCAGGTCCTCGATCAGCAGGTGCCCCCGCGCCAGCAGGCAGGCCAGCGCCAGCCGGACCTGGGTTTCCTTGCCCAACAAAACGCCGTCTACCGCCTTGAGACAGGCGTTCAACCTATCGTGCATACCCTGAGGTCTCTCGCCCGGTGCCGGCGCGAGAAGGCGCCGGCCTGCAGAACGAGAATAGCATCACCCTTTGCCGGCGCTCGCCGCCTGGGAGTTTTAGCGCTTATTTCAGGCTGGCGAGAATCTCTTCCACGGCGCGGGCCGGATCGGCCGCACGAGCGATGGGACGGCCGATCACCAGGTAGTCGGAACCGGCGTCCAGCGCCTCGCGCGGGGTGAGGATACGGCGCTGGTCGTCCAGGGCACTGCCGGCCGGGCGGATGCCGGGGGTGACCAGTTGCAGGCCAGGCTGTGCGGCCTTGAGCGCCGACGCCTCCTGGGCGGAACAGACCAATCCGTCCAGACCGGCGCGGGCGGCCAGACCGGCCAGGCGCAACACCTGCTCCTGCGGATCGACGTCCAGGCCGATGTCGGCCAGGTCCTCACGCTCCATGCTGGTCAGCACGGTCACGCCGATCAGCAGCGGCTTGGGACCGGTGAAGGCCTCCAGGGTCTCGCGACAGGCGGTCATCATGCGCAGGCCACCCGCGCAGTGGACGTTGACCATCCAGACGCCCATTTCCGCCGCCGCCTTCACCGCCATGGCGGTGGTGTTGGGGATGTCGTGGAATTTCAGATCGAGAAAGACCTCGAAGCCACGCGCGCACAGGGCTTCCACCACACCCGCGGCGCTGGCGGTGAACAGCTCCTTGCCGACCTTGACCCGGCAGGTGGCGGGGTCGAGCCGGTCGGCCAGCGCCAGGGCGGCGGACGACGAGGGGAAATCCAGGGCGACGATGATCGGAGACAGGCAGGCGGACATGGAGGCTCTCGGCAAAACGGCAAAGGCCGGCATTTTCGCAGAAAAGCGCCCTGTGGGCACTTGGCACCTGTCCACCTATGCCTTAACTCGGCTTGAGCAGGCGTTCACGTAGCCAG
>Ga0157359_1000978_pt1 | contig 11234 bp, 7 predicted proteins | sample AttcapACBM3_FD_111482 | JGI IMG/M metagenome (GOLD analysis project Ga0157359, IMG submission 111482) | Fungus gardens microbial communities from leaf cutter ant in Botucatu, State of São Paulo, Brazil - Atta capiguara ACBM3 | ecosystem: Host-associated > Fungi > Mycelium > Unclassified ...
ATATGGTGGCTACTACGGGAATCGAACCTGTGACCCCAGCATTATGAGTGCTGTGCTCTAACCAGCTGAGCTAAGTAGCCATGCAAATTACTGCGTTATATCTTTGTTCTGAGTGGCTGGGGTACCTGGATTCGAACCAGGGAATGCCGGTATCAAAAACCGGTGCCTTACCGCTTGGCGATACCCCAATATCCAATCACATCACCGTGACCATCAGAATCTTTAAACGTACTACAAAAAAACTGGCTGGGGTACCTGGATTCGAACCAGGGAATGCCGGTATCAAAAACCGGTGCCTTACCGCTTGGCGATACCCCATCCGTACAATCCGACGTTGGAAATGGTGCGGGAGGCGAGACTTGAACTCGCACACCTTGCGGCGCTAGAACCTAAATCTAGTGCGTCTACCAATTTCGCCACTCCCGCAAAAAAAAAGAATTTATGGTGGCTACTACGGGAATCGAACCTGTGACCCCAGCATTATGAGTGCTGTGCTCTAACCAGCTGAGCTAAGTAGCCTTCTTTCTTTTGCGTAACCTTCGTCGGCGTTGCGGGGCGCATTATGCTAAGTTGACCTAAAAGCGTCAACAGGTTTTTTTCAGTTTTTTGTCATAAATGTGTTGTTTGCGTGCCTTATGACCATTGTGTTGATAAAAACAGCAAAAAAACAGGGTTAGGCCGCTGACAAATAAAAAACGGGCCATTCAGACCCGTTAAAATGTTTCGGTTATGTGCCTTAGTAGGCAGACTGGTGTACACCAACAGCACGGCCGGATGGATCATCCATGGTTTTGAAGGCTTCATCCCATTCAATCGCTTTAGCAGAAGAACAGGCAACAGATGGACCACCAGGAACACATTCTGCTGCACTTGGTACAGGGAACAGCTCTTCAAAGATTTCACGATACAGATAAGCTTCTTTTGAAGTTGGTGTGTTGTATGGGAAACGGAAGTGTGCTGTTTCCAGTTGTTGGTCACTAATCTGTTCCGCAGCCACTTCTTTCAGGGTATCAATCCAGCTGTAGCCCACGCCGTCAGAGAACTGCTCTTTCTGACGCCATACCACGCTTTCTGGCAGATAGGATTCAAAACATTCACGCAGAATGTGTTTTTCCATTTTCCCGTTGCTGCCACACATTTTATCTTCCGGGTTGATACGCATCGCGACATCGAGGAATTTTTTATCCAGGAAAGGTACGCGTGCTTCCACACCCCAGGCGGACATTGCTTTGTTGGCTCGGGCACAGTCAAACATATGCAGTGCCTGCAGTTTACGTACGTTTTCTTCGTGGAACTCTTTCGCATTTGGCGCTTTGTGGAAATACAGATATCCCCCAAAGACTTCATCTGCACCTTCGCCAGACAGCACCATTTTGATGCCCATCGCTTTAATTTTACGTGACATCAAATACATCGGAGTAGATGCACGGATGGTGGTTACATCATAGGTTTCAATGTGATAGATAACATCACGAATCGCATCCAGACCTTCCTGCACGGTAAAGTGGATTTCGTGATGCACGGTACCCAGATGATCAGCCACTGCCTGCGCCGCTTTCAAATCCGGTGAACCTTCCAGGCCTACAGCAAAAGAGTGCAGCTGTGGCCACCAGGCTTCACTTTTATCCTGATCTTCCACGCGTTTGGCGGCAAACTTTTTGGTAATCGCTGAAATGATGGATGAATCCAGGCCACCGGACAGTAATACACCATAAGGAACATCTGACATCAGATGGCCTTTTACAGATTCTTCCAGCGCATTTTTCAGCACTGCTGCATCGGTCACGTTGTTGGCAACCGCATCATATTCAAACCAGTCACGCTGCCAGTAAGTACGGATTTCGTGGTCAGTGCTGGACATATAACTGCCCGCAGGGAATTCCTTAATGGTACGGCAAACAGGTACCAGAGATTTCATTTCAGAAGCGACAAACAGGTTGCCGTGTTCATCGTTACCCATATACAGCGGGATGATACCGATATGGTCACGGCCGATCAGCCAGGTGTTTTTTACACTGTCGTACAGAATAAAGGCGAACATTCCCTGTAAATCGTCCAGGAAGTCGATACCTTTTTCCTGATACAGAGCCAGGATCACTTCACAGTCAGAATCGGTCTGGAATTCATAGCGGTCGCTTAGCGCTGCACGCAGTTCACGATGGTTGTAAATCTCGCCGTTAACTGCCAGAACATGCGTATGTGCCGCGTTGTACAGTGGCTGTGCACCGTTGTTAACGTCAACGATAGACAGACGTTCGTGAGCAAGGATGGCATTGTCATCAGCATAGATGCCAGACCAGTCCGGGCCACGGTGACGCATTAAACGGGAAAGCTCCAGGGCTTTCTTACGCAGTTCAGAAGGATCAGTTTTCAGATCGAGTACACCAAAGATAGAACACATATACAGCTCCCTAAACGACTTATCTTGCAATAGTGATGTTAGTTTGCGGCGAGAGTTTTCACCTGATGGATAAGACCATGCGCCAACCTAAAAGAGTATGCAAGCAATTTAGCTTTTAGGTAAAAAATAGTCTGTTGACCTTGATTGGATTTTGATGATTATTCAATTTTATGGGTGTTAAATTGATAAATCGTCAAAATCTACCTGAAAGTGGCTGATTTTTAATCTGCATAAAAACAGGGATGTGATCGCAGTGATTAATAACGAAGGTGAGGAATAAGAAGGCGAAGGAAACACAATGGGTGAAATATTGTTCAGTAACGGAGATTGCTACCGTAGAGGCAGTCAATGAAAACGGGCATTTCTGCCCGTTAATTTTCAGAAAATATCAATATCTGCTACGGAAGGATAAACCCAACTTGGGCGGAATGGCATGTCATCGATATCATCAGAGTGAGAAACGCCGGAAAGTACCAGAATGGTTTCCAGACCGGCCTGGAATCCGGCCAAAATATCGGTGCGCAGATTATCACCCACAATCACAGTTTCTTCAGAATGAGCATGAATTTTGTTCAATGCTGAACGCATAATCCATGGGCTGGGTTTCCCCACATAAAATGGCTGACGACCGGTGATGCGTTCAATCCCGGCACAGAGTGCGCCGCAGGCAGGGGAGAAACCATGACCGTGGCTATCCGGGTTGGTAGCGATGAATCTGGCACCATTAGCAACAAATTGCGCTGCTTTGTGCATCATATCCCAGTTAAAAGAGCGCGTTTCACCCACGATGACGAAATCAGGATTGATATCTGTAATCGTAAATCCTGCTTTGTACAGTTCGTGAATGAGTGCGCCTTCACCAATAACATAGGCCTTTTTACCTTCCTGACGTTTCAGAAAATCAGCCGTGGCCATGGCGGAGGTGTAAAACACGCTGTCAGGAAGATCGATGCCGGCAGCCGCAAAACGATTGGCAAGATCCATCGCTGTTTGCGAAGGATAATTTGTTAACAATACCAGAGGCATATCCTGCTCGAGGATGCGTTGCAAAAATTCTCGCGCACCAGGAATGGCCGTGTTGTCCCGCATTAATACGCCATCGATATCACAGATTACATTCTTAATTGTCATGAAGTTACTGTCCTTGATTAAGCTTCCAGAAGTCGCTGTAGCAAAGTGCCATTTAACATCGCCCGTTTTGCCAGAGCAAATGCGCCAATAGCGGAACGGTGATTAAGAGCGGAACATACTACAGGCAAATTTTGACGAAATTCCTTCAACACCTGGGTGTTAATACAGCTTTCAATCGCAGGCAGTAATATTTTATTCGCTTCAATAATTTCACCGGCAATAATGACTTTTTGTGGGTTAAACAGGTTAATGGCTATCGCGATAGCTTTCCCCAGGTAACGACCTACCGACTCAACCACTTCAGCAGCCAAAGCATCGCCTTTATTGGCAGCATGGCAAATCTGATGAATTTGACAATTTTCCGTATCTAAACGGCTGGGATATCCCTGACTTAACAGATGGCGAACACGATTTTCAATGGCATTATTTGAGGCGATAGTTTCCAGACAACCAAAGTTACCGCAGTGGCAACGTTCACCCAGTGGATCGACCTGGATATGCCCCAGTTCACCTACGTTACCGTTTCGTCCCAGGAAAATGTGCCCATTAGTAATAATGCCCGCACCAGTACCGCGATGAACCCGGATAAGAATGGAGTCTTCACAGTCTTTCGAAGCACCAAAATAGTGTTCGGCCAGAGCCAGACTGCGAATATCATGTCCAACAAAACTGGCAACCTGGAAATGTGCTTCCAGCCGGGATACCAACGGCCAGTCGCTGACATTGATATGTGGCATATAGCGGATAATACCGCTGGCTGGATCAACTAATCCTGGCAGGATAACAGCAATAGCAATCAGTTCCCGAATCTTGCGTTGGTATTGTTCGCGGAAGGTGGTAATGGCAGTAAACAGAGCGTTTTCCAGTGCTTCCTGGTTACGTTCTGGCAGAGGATAATGTTCTTCTGCCAGTGATTTTCCACTGAGATCAAACAATGTCAGTGTGGCATCATTCCGTCCAAGACGTACACCAATGGTATGAAATCCCCGATTTTCACTGACAATTGAAATTGCCCGACGACCACCGGTGGAAGCCTGTTGTTCAACTTCCCGGATCAGACCTCGTTCAATAAGCTGTCGGGTGATTTTTGTCACGCTGGCGGGTGCCAACTGACTATGTTCAGCGATTTGGATTCGTGAAATTGGGCCTTGCTGATCAATGAGCCGATAGACGGCCGCACTGTTCAGTTGTTTTACAAGATCAACATTCCCAATTTGTGCCTGGCCGTCAGTGGTCATTACATATTTACTCTCTAAAGACCTCGTCACCATTAACAATGGTTCGGGTGATTTTATAATCTCGGGTGAATACAGTCAGATTTGCTACTTTACCGGCAGCAATTGAGCCTAACTGTGCATCAATGCCCATGGCCCGGGCAGGATAAAGTGTTGCCATACGCAAGGCTTCATCCAGTGCAATGCCAATGTGTTCGACGCTGTTTTTTACAGCTTCGATCATCGTTAATGAAGAGCCACTTAAGGTTCCGTTTTCATCAACGCATAGCCCGTTGCGATAGTATATTGTTTTACCAGCAAAAACGAACTGGTCAATATTAGCGCCGGCAGGAGCTGTCGCATCGGTGACCAGGATTAATTTATCGCCTTTAATGCGTTTTGCATTGCGGATGTTGGCGAAGTGAACATGTAATCCATCGGCAATAACGCCACACCAGACATTCGGAGCATCAAACAGCGCACCAATTAATCCGGGTTCACGTCCAGTGGTCGTTGGCATGGCATTGTACAAATGGGTGGCAAAACTGACGCCGGCAGAAATACCACGACGCGCTTCGTCATAAGTGGCATGAGAATGCCCGGCTGAGATAACAATGCCGGCTGCACTTAACTGGCGAATGACATCGCTGCTAACCTGTTCCGGAGCCAGTGTGATTTTGCTGATAACATCGGCGTTTTCACATAAAAAATCGACCAGCTCTTTTTCTGGTGTACGGACAAAATCTGGATTGTGAGTGCCTTTTTTTACCGGATTTAACCACGGACCTTCAAGGTGGAGACCCAAAGCCTGATGGCTATTTTGTGACAACCAGGCACGCATCACTTCAACAGCACGCTTCATGAGTTCATCACTGCTGGTAATCAGCGTTGGCAGAAAACTGGTACAGCCAGATTTTTCATTCGCTTTCTGCATGGTTTTCAGCGTTTCAACACTGACTGCGGCCAGATCATCATTAAACTGTACACCGCCACAACCATTCAGTTGTAAATCGATAAAACCGGGTGCGATAACAGCACCATCAACATCACGAGTTTCAATATCTGCAGGTAACTCTGCCTGTGGGCAAATACGGTCAATCAGGCCATCTTTGATGATAATTGCATGTTGATCGAGGACTTCATAACCGGTGTAAATACGGCCCTGAGTTAACGCGTACATAATTGTTCTCCTGTACTTCTCATATTGCTGTTACCAGATCAGGACATTCATCCTGACCAGATAACCTTTGTGAAGGAAATAACGTCCTGCAATTACAAATCAGTCATGTTTTCAGCTTCCAGTTCACGGAAGTATTTTACTGTTTTGACTTTCAGTTCCATGGTAGAAGGTTCATCACAGACAACAACGGATTTGGCATGCATCTGCAGGCAGGAAATGGTCCACATATGGTTCACATTACCTTCAACGGCTGCCTGGAGTGCCTGCGCTTTCAGATGCCCGGTAACCAGAATCATGACTTCTTCTGCATCCAGTAAGGTGCCTACGCCGACGGTCAGGGCATATTTAGGCACCTGATCAACATTGCCACCAAAGAAACGGGAGTTCGCAATACGCGTGTCGTGGGTCAGTGTTTTGATGCGGGTACGGGATGCCAGTGATGAAGCCGGTTCATTAAATGCGATATGACCGTCATTACCAACGCCACCCATAAACAGGTTAATTTTTCCGTAAGAACGAATTTTTTCTTCATATTGACGACATTCAGCATCAATATCATCGGCATTGCCGTTCAACAGGTTAATGTTTTCTGGTTGAATATCAACGTGGTCGAAGAAATTGCGATACATAAAGCTGTGATAGCTTTCAGGATGTTCTTTCGGTAAACCGACATATTCATCCATATTGAAAGTGACAACATGTTTGAAGCTGACTTGTCCTGCTTTATACATCTCAATCAGATGCTTATAAGCTTCCAGCGGTGTTCCACCAGTCGGTAATCCCAGGACGAAAGGGCGTTCGGCTGTTGGTTTAAATGCATTAATTTGGTTAACAATATGGCGCGCAGCCCATTTGCCAACCTGAGTCGATGTTGCCAGTGGAATCAATCTCATAGTACACCTCGTAAATTGAGCAATAATAAATGGGTCTGAAAACAGAATTCTGTTAACTCAGCATAAGCGTAATGTGGTTACGAACAGATAACAGAGGGAACAGTAAGCTTGATTTTTTTCATCATAAAATAAGTTTGTTTTGTTGACCAGTGACCAGGAATTAAAAAACAGATTTTTTGGTGATTGTTGTCACATAAGCAGGCAATTAATTTGCAGGGCGAATTAATTTTTTTCTACACTCCGCCTTGTGGTGTATTACCGTCATTCAGACGACAGAATAGCGCGAAAAAACAAACAATTTCTGGCACCTTAACGGGTCCAAAGGGGGACAGGGTGAATATTCTAGGGTTCTTTCAACGACTGGGGCGTGCCTTACAGCTGCCAATAGCCGTTTTACCAGTTGCGGCGCTGATGCTACGTTTTGGTCAGCCAGATTTGCTTGATATGCCGTTTATTGCCAAAGCTGGTGGATCGATCTTCGATAACCTGGCATTGATCTTTGCTATTGGTGTGGCCTCATCCTGGTCGAAAGATAACGCAGGGTCAGCAGCACTGGCAGGGGCGATAGGTTATTTCATCCTGACTCAGGCTATGGTTACCATTAACCCGGCAGTCAATATGGGTGTGTTGGCCGGGATTATTACTGGCCTGGTCGCGGGTTCAACTTATAACCGCTGGTCAGACATTAATTTACCCGATTTCCTCAGCTTCTTTGGCGGAAAACGTTTTGTCCCTATTGCTACCGGGTTCTTCTGTCTTATTCTGGCAACGATCTTTGGTTATGTCTGGCCGCCAGTACAGGATGCTATTCATGCTGGCGGTGAATGGATCGTGGCAGAAGGGGCATTTGGCGCGGGTATCTTTGGTTTTGTAAACCGTCTGTTGATTCCAACAGGTCTGCATCAGGTTCTGAATACCATTGCCTGGTTCCAGATCGGTGAATTTACCAATGCAGCAGGCACGGTATTCCACGGTGATATCAACCGTTTCTATGCCGGTGATGGCACTGCAGGGATGTTCATGTCTGGTTTCTTCCCAATCATGATGTTTGGCCTGCCTGGTGCGGCACTGGCGATGTATATCGCTGCGCCGAAAGAGCGTCGTCCAATGGTGGGCGGGATGTTACTGTCCGTTGCCATCACAGCATTCCTGACCGGTGTGACCGAGCCGCTGGAATTCCTGTTCATGTTCCTGGCGCCAATGCTGTATTTGATCCATGCATTATTAACAGGTATCAGCCTGTTTGTTGCGACATTGCTGGGTATCCATGCCGGATTCTCGTTCTCAGCAGGTGCGATTGACTATGCGTTGATGTACAACCTGCCAGCAGCCAGCCAGAACGTCTGGATCCTGTTGGTGATGGGCGCAATTGCGTTTGTCGTATACTTTGTCCTGTTCAGTGCGTTTATTCGTATGCTGAATCTGAAAACGCCTGGCCGTGAAGATGATGCGGATCTGGCGGTGAAAGACGAAGCAAACAGCAATACCGAAGAAGGAATGGAACAGCTTTCCCGTCAGTATATTGCAGCAATTGGTGGCTCCGATAACCTGAATGTGATTGATGCCTGTATCACGCGTTTACGTCTGTCAGTAAAAGATGCCGGGCAGGTGAATGATGCTGCCTGTAAACGTCTGGGTGCTTCCGGCATTGTACGTCTGAATAAACAGACCATCCAAATTATTGTCGGTGCGAAGGCTGAATCTATTGCCAGTGGCATGAAGAAATTGATTGCGAAAGGACCGGTGGCTGCTGGCCCGGTAGATGCCCCGGCTACACCAGCGCCTTCTGCAGTGCCCCAGGCTGTACCTAACACCAGTAAAGGTATCGTAGCAACGTTGGTTGCACCAGTGAGCGGTACTGTTGTCGCGCTGGAAGATGTTCCAGATGAAGCCTTTGCCAGTAAGGCAGTGGGTGAAGGTCTGGCGATTAAGCCAACCAGCAGCACTGTTGTGGCGCCGATTAGTGGTACTGTGTTGAAAATCTTTAACACCAACCATGCATTCTGTCTGGAAACTGAAAATGGTGTGGAAGTTGTTGTGCATATGGGACTGGATACCGTAGCCCTGGAAGGAAAAGGCTTTACCCGTTTGGTGGAAGAAGGCTCGAAAGTGGTCACGGGCCAGCCAGTTCTGGAAATGGATCTGGCGTTCCTTGAAGCCAATACCCGCTCCATGATTAGTCCCGTTGTTGTGAGCAACAGTGATGAATTTACAGGCTTAGTTCTGCTGGCGGGTGAAACCGTTGTTGCAGGGGAAAGCCGGGTCTTTGAAGTGAAAGGCTAAGTTACCCCGTTCATATCACGAGTAAGAGCAGGGCGGAGAGGCATCTCCGCCCTTTTTTCGTGGATTTCCATAACAAACGGTTGTTTCACTCCCCCGCTTTGTGGATCATACTCCGTTATTTCGTAGCGAATTTATTCCAGGCACTAATTGAGGAACATTGAGATGAGTGAGGCAGAAGCCCGCCCAACGAACTTTATTCGTCAGATCATTGACGAAGATCTGGCGTCCGGTAAGCACAACAGCGTGCAGACCCGCTTCCCGCCTGAGCCAAATGGTTATCTGCATATTGGCCACGCTAAATCCATCTGCCTGAACTTTGGTATCGCCCAGGATTATCAGGGTAAATGTAACCTGCGTTTTGATGACACTAACCCGGTCAAAGAAGATCTGGAGTTTGTTGAATCAATTAAACGTGACGTGCAGTGGCTGGGCTTCGAATGGAGCGGTGATGTTCATTATTCATCTGACTATTTTGATCAGTTGCACCAGTATGCAATCGAGCTGATTGAGAAAGGTCTGGCGTATGTGGATGAACTTTCTCCGGAACAAATCCGTGAATATCGCGGCAGCCTGACAGCACCAGGTAAAAACAGCCCATATCGTGACCGTTCTGTTGAAGAGAACCTGGCGCTGTTTGAAAAAATGCGTAACGGTGGCTTTGAAGAAGGTAAAGCCTGCCTGCGTGCTAAAATCGACATGGCATCTAACTTCATCGTCATGCGCGATCCTGTGCTGTACCGCATTAAGTTTGCAGAGCACCATCAGACAGGCAATAAATGGTGCATCTATCCGATGTACGATTTCACCCATTGTATTTCCGATGCGCTGGAAGGCATTACTCACTCTCTGTGTACGCTGGAATTTCAGGATAACCGTCGTCTGTATGACTGGGTTCTGGATAATATTTCCATTCAAACTCACCCACGTCAGTATGAGTTCTCTCGTCTGAATCTGGAATACGCAGTGATGTCCAAGCGTAAACTGAATCAGCTGGTAACAGAGAAAGTGGTGGAAGGCTGGGATGATCCGCGTATGTTAACCGTTTCTGGTTTACGTCGTCGTGGTTACAGTGCTGAATCCATCCGTGAATTCTGTCGCCGTATCGGTGTGACCAAGCAGGATAATACGGTGGAAATGGCTTCACTGGAATCCTGTATCCGTGATGATCTTAACACCAACGCACCGCGTGCGATGGCAGTACTCGATCCGGTAAAAGTGGTGATTGAAAACCTGCCGGAAGGGTATGAAGAGATGATCACCATGCCTAATCATCCAAACCAACCGGAAATGGGCACCCGCAGCGTTCCATTCAGCCGTGAAGTGTACATTGATCGTGCGGACTTCCGTGAAGAAGCGAACAAACAGTACAAACGTCTGGTGCTGGGTAAAGAAGTCCGTCTGCGTAATGCGTATGTAATCAAAGCAGAACGCGTGGAAAAAGATGAAGACGGTAATATCACTTGTCTGTTCTGTACCTGCGATGTGGATACTCTGAGCAAAGATCCGGCAGATGGCCGTAAAGTAAAAGGTGTTATTCACTGGGTTTCTGCACAGCATGCATTACCTGCGGAATTCCGTCTGTACGACCGTCTGTTCAGCGTACCGAATCCAGGAGCGGAAGAAGATTTCCTGTCCGCAATTAACCCTGAATCGCTGGTTATCCGTCACGGTTTTGTTGAACCTGGTATGCAGAATGCAGCGGCATCAGTTGCTTATCAGTTTGAACGTGAAGGTTATTTCTGTGCCGACAGCGTTTATTCTTCTGCAGATCATCTGGTCTTTAACCGTACTGTCGGCCTGCGTGATACCTGGGCTAAAATCGGCGGCTGAAGTCTTTGATATTTCTTATAAAAAAGAGCGATGATTCGCTCTTTTTTTTCGCCTGAGATTTTGTTTTCCGGAAAGGGTATTCATCGATACAGATTAAGTTAATTTATGTACTAGTTTATTAGTACGTGATTATGTAGAATGTGCGGCAGTAATGCCGCTGTACCAGAGAATTATTCCAGGGAAGGTGGCGTCTTTTGATTTTTTGTTAAGGATGTTTTCATGGCTTCACCGGTTTCTGCTGCCCGTCTTCCTTCCACATTATGGGGCACGCTTATCATCAGTGGCACGATAATTGGTGCCGG
>Ga0157359_1000981_pt1 | contig 11219 bp, 4 predicted proteins | sample AttcapACBM3_FD_111482 | JGI IMG/M metagenome (GOLD analysis project Ga0157359, IMG submission 111482) | Fungus gardens microbial communities from leaf cutter ant in Botucatu, State of São Paulo, Brazil - Atta capiguara ACBM3 | ecosystem: Host-associated > Fungi > Mycelium > Unclassified ...
ATATATATAAAAGAGTGATGGTCTGTGTGTAAGCTGTTGCCATCACATAATCAAAACTCATACCTGATGGGAGCTGTCATCTGTTATAGCAGCTGTCAGGCTAATATTAGAAGATAACTAATTATGTCACTATATTGATATGCTTGTATCTCTATGAATACTTATTGTTTTGAGATATACCATATATTGTTAGGAATAATTTAATGAACATTTTCTAACACAAGTTTGATAGTGCAAATCCATCCAGTTGTTCATGAGATATTAGTAAACAAAGATTTTATAGTTACTGATGGCCTGATATCTCAGTCATTCATTATTGTTTTTGTACCTCCCACATATGTGTAGATAGCCCTCATTTGAGGCTTTCCAGTGCAACTTAGTTTGTGAAAATCAGTCTACTAGTTGTAGAGATACAAGCTAAATGAAGTTTGTGACACTGAGAATTAGACTTCAGACTTAATAATATTAATTATTCTTATTGATACTGCTTATTACCTATCATCACTATCTTCTTATACTAAACCTCTTAACTAATATCAAGATATCTAAGCTCAAGTATCACAATTATTGAGTAGCTCATTTTGTAATAGAAGGCTGAGAATGCTGTTGTATGTATCTCAATGCTAGCAAATACTGTTTGGGGCCTATCACACTATCACTACCATCTTCTCTACTATACAAGTATTCTTTCTATTATCACCTATACTAGTATTGCTTAGTGGACAGGCAAATAAAAACATATTCAAATACTGAATAAAGTCTAAAATAAAGTACTTTATCTAATATGTGTAGCCTTTTACACTACCTCTACTCATGTATTAGAACTAGAGGTGTTTATTCCCTCTTTTGGCCTATATTTAGACTTTCTTACTAGATATACTGCCATTCACTTTAACAAACTTAGTACTAACAATTCTATCCTCTAACAACTATCTGACAACTAGTGTAATGGACAGAGTCCCTCAGATTCTCCTCCTCTCCCTACTAAACACAACTGCAGGTTTAAACTAACATAACTATAAAAAACAGCTATATTTATCTCTTTGGTCCATGAACACATTTTTCCTTTTCTTCTTCCTTGATAACAAAAAATATAGCTAGACTATGGAAAATGCTTTACAATTTACTAATTTACTACTGATAAAAGCAAAGTAGTAGCTTGCTACAACAGATTTGTTAACAAAGTACAATATCACTCAGAAACACTCCTTACTTACTCAGATAGCTCCCAAATCTCCTTTCTTAACCAATTCTGCCAAGTTAAATCAGCAGTAATAGAGTACTACCAGAAAAGAGAAGTCTTCTACTAAAAACTTGGCCTTAGGGCTTAGCTGAAGTCTATGATGCAAAGCTTGTAGAACTTATAACTGGGCTATTAGAATCTATCTCCTTTGCAAACTAACATCTCAAAGTTTACCATATCCAACTATATGCTAATAATATCTCAGCTATATCCATAGTTTCTAATTCCAAACTCTAACAAGACCAGCTTATAGTATATATTTTTTACTAAAAGGCTCTTAGATGGCTTGACTCCTCACTATACCACTACCTCTCTATCTCCTGGTCTTTTGGCTATACTAAAATTAGAAGAAATAAAAAAGCCAATAAACTAACCAAAGAAGCTGCAAAACTCTAGAGCTAACAAAATACTACAACTACTTTGGCAAGCTGCCAAGCACATGAATACATACTTACCAAATGGAAATAAATATGGAGATATACCAGATATCCTTGGGACAAAATAAGACATAGCTGTTCTAAGCAAATTCCTTAAGAAATCAGGTACATTTACTAAGAATAGGATAGATCCACCTATTATTGAAGACTTTCTAACAACTGAACATGATATAAAAGACTCTAAAGATGACTAAGAATAGCCTTGGAACCAATACACCACATTAAGTCACAATCACTACTTTTTCACTATATCTTTATACTTTCTCTCATAATTTTCTTCTAGTCTATCATTCACTACCATTGGCCTGTGCTCATTCTCACAGCCAACATTACTAACCTGATCTGCTCTAACATTCTTCTCAACTAGACATCTTCACATCTTACCTCTGAACTATTATTTAATTTTATCTTATAAATATAGATACCATACTGTTGAGAGAGCATAATTACTTCAAATACTTATCATATCTTAGCACTAGTTTGCTTATTATGATATAGAAATAGGAATAAACAACAACAACAACAACAGCCTGAGTTATATAGGCCTAGTAAATAGTATATAGTACTACAAGGATACTTTCTTGATCTCAGTCTAACTACTAATAACCCTTGCATTTCCAACCACTAGTCTGCAGAAGCTTTGTAACATAAGACTAAGATTAACTCAACTTCTCTGATATTATACACACCAACACCTTTAACTCTTCAAAATAATATTCACTCAAGTCATTGTCATCTTTCTCTCAACTATCTTCATGCTATTATATAGACAGACTATTAGAAGTCATTGGAAAGTCTTGAATGAAGACCAAAAGAAAGCTATTATAGAAAGCATACAAAGAATATTCAAAGTTATGAAGAAGGAACTGAAATCAAGAAATCAGCTAAAAGTAGAACCTCTAAAGGATTTTGAAGAAAACTCTACTAAAATAAGCAATTGGTACAAAAGAATGATCCTATACTTCAACAACAAGGAAATTAGTAATAATTAGGAAATATCAAGAGAAGAAAGGATAACCAAGCTTAGAAGTGGGCTGATACTACCATCAGAATCTTTTTACCTTTCCAGAAAGAGAGAAGCTAATGGTTAGAAGAAAATGAGGAACTTCTTCAAGAAGAAGATATCAAGAACTTTGTAAACAAACCCCATTCTTAAACTAGAATTAGATGATTACTCTTATGGAAAACTTTTTTGTCACTATACAATCTTAAGCTAATACTATTGAGAACCTGAAAAGGGTAAAACAGAACAGCCAAATAGTCAAGGACTATTAGCTAAACTTCTGTACTTGAGAGAACATAACTGGATACAACAAAATTGCTCTAGTGGGAATGTTCAGAGATGAATTAAATACTGGCCTGGCTTGCAAACAAGTGGAAATAGGAGAAATAAATGAAGGCCTAACCTTAGAAGAGTGATATCTCAAAGTAATTGAGTTTGAAAAAGCAAGATAAGTAACACAAGATATCTTTGAAAGACAAACTATTAAGTCATCCAGATCACTATTTAGAATAAAAGAAAAGCTAATCTAGAAGACAGGAGAATGTGACTTGCTAGTTAAGATCTCTAATTCTATAGATATTAATGCAATGAGAAGACAAAGTATTTGTTTCAACTACAAAGGAAAAAGATATATTACAGCTCAATATCCTAAACTAAGAAAGCCTAGGAAGTACTTTAGAAGAAAGCTTGAGATAGAGAAATTAGTTGACAAGATGATAGAAAAGAAGCTAAGAGAATTCATAAAGAGATAAATAGAGGATTTTGGGATCAACAGGAAGTAAGTATCCACTTACCTATCAAAACTAGAGGATTAAAGCTATGAATTAATAAAGTAGTTGATAATAGGAGCTTGATCTATTTGTGTGCCAGATACTTTGGAAGGAGCAAAGAATACTTAGTGAAGTGGATAGCAAGAAGAATTAGAAAAGAAAATAAGTCCAAGGTAGTGAAAATACTAAAAACCTGGACTCATTCTTCTTAAAAATATAACTGCTCAACAACTCTAGTCCAGGAACTGAACCAACTAACAGACTCAAATGTTATTCTAGTCTTAAAGGCAATAGAAATCAAAAAATGACAACTAGATGTTAAAGTTCAGCTCATAACTCTCAATATCATAGAAGAGTTTACTCTAATAGCATTGGTTGACTCAGAATGTACAAATTCATGCACAAACCAAACATTTATAGAAAGAGAGAAGATTAATATACAAAAATGCAAAAACTCCATTCCATGTTACAATGCAAATAATTCCTGAAATAAAGCTGGAACAATCACAGAATTTATAGAAGTAAAACTCACTATAGGAGATTACTTAGAACAAATTCAATTAACTGGAGCAAGTTTATACTATTATCCAAAAGATGTCCTTTTTATGGTAGAAGAATATTTTGGAATAGAGAACCAGAAGAAAAAGAAAAAGAAACTAAAGAGTAAGAAGAAAAATAGTACTAGTAAATGTGGGAGAAAGAATAGTAGGAAGACAAAAGAATGACCAAGAAGTAAGCTTTGAAGAACAAGTATCAAAAGAATACTGGAAATACCATAATACTATCTTTGACAAGAAAATATTTGATAATCTTCCTCTACAAAGACTATAGGATTACACAATTGAAATTATTCCAGGAACCTCACTAAAAAACTGTAAGATTTACCTATTAATGACTAAGAAACAACAAGAACTTGACAAATTCCTTGAAGAGCATCTAAAATTAGGAAAAATCCAACACTCAAAATACCCATGTGTAATACCATTCTCTTTTGTAAAGAAAAACATGGCTCATTATGGCCAGTTCAAGATTACCAAAGACTAAATGAAGTCACAGTAAAGAATAAATATCCCTTACCCTTGATTCAGAAACTAGTTGACAAATTAAACAAGCTAATTACTTTATCAAGCTTGACATTCAATGAAGATATAACAACATAAGAATAAGAGAAGAGAATAAGTGGAAAGCAGCTTTTAGAACTAATAGTGGGCTATTTAAGCCACTGATAATATATTTTAGACTGTGTAACTCTCCAGCAACCTTTTAGCTAATGATGGACTCTCTTCTATGAGAACTCATAAACACAGAAAAGGTTGTAGTCTATATGAGCAACATTCTTATCTTTACTGAAACTCTAGAAGAGCACTGCAACATTGTTGATCAAGTACTTGCAATCTTAGAGAAGAACAAATTAACCTTACAATCAAAGAAATGTTTATTCTACTAGATGAAAATTGACTATCTGGGCATCATAATCTCTAAAGATAGTGTTGAAGTCAACTCAACCAAGATAAAAGGAATATCAGAATGATTAGAACTCAAGAATCAATAAAAAGTCTGACAATATTTAGAATTTTGCAACTTTTACAGACATTTTATCAAAAGATTTGCCTATACAGCCAAATTACTTATGAAGATGACTGGAAAAAAGGAATGGAGGTGGGGAGTAGAGGAACAAGAAGCATTTAGAAAGCTAAAAAGATTGTTGATAACAGCTCTAGTACTAGCAGTTTCATATAAGTTTTGAATGGAGATTGATTCTTTAGAATATACAGTTAGAAAAGTTTTATCTTAACAACAAAGCAATGACTCTTAGCAACCAGTTGCTTATATATTTCAAGCCTTAAATGAAACCAAAAAAAACTATGAAATCTATGACTAGGAACTATTAGCAATTATAACAGGACTCAAACAATGGTGACATTATCTGGCAGACTTCAAGTTCAAGCTATGGTCAAACTACAAGAACCTTGAATCTTTCAAAAAGCCTCAGAAGCTAAACTAGCAACAAGCCCAATGGTTTTCAGAGATTCAAGACTATAACTTTAACCTAATATTCACAAACTGTGGTCTACTATGAGAAAGGCAGATACCCTATCCAGATAGTCTAACTTTGACCAGGGAAAACTAAACAATGAGGAATAAACAATCTTCAAAACAAGGCTTATCCAGCTATATAGAGTAGATAAAGAAGATAAGTGGTGAAAAGAGCTTGAAGATATGGAAGAGTGTATAGAGAAAGAAGTAAAGAAAATGGTAGAAAGTAAAAAAGATAGATAAAGGAAAGAAGAAAAAGTAATCTTTTGAAAGGAACAAGCATATGTTTCAGACTTGACTACTCTTTAAGAGCAAATAATCTGAGACTACCATGACCATAAACTGGCAGGTCATCTGGGCTATACAAAAACTTATAAACTCATCATAAGAAATTATTGGTAGTCTCATATACTCTCAGATATCAAAAAATACATACTTGGTTGTGAACAGTGTCAGATCACTAAACCTGACCAACAAATAAAACAAAACCCACTACATTCAAATAAGGTCCCTTGTTGTGGCAACCACTAGTCACAAAGACCAATAGTAGCATAAATAGTAAATCTCTCAAAGTCGGATATCTAGTGGAAAGTTCACAAGAGAACTTGATAGGGAACCACAACAGTATTCTACCGACTATTTATATAAGTATCCATGGTCTGTGCCATGACTGTGCATTGTTCTACCCTAATGTCCATGCCCTGTCCTCATATCCATTACTTATCTTCCATGTGTCTACCTCAAGATCCCCATACTATGTCCATGTGCTCTGACATCATACTCTTTAATCTCCATCAAACATGTGTGCATCATATGTACACCATGAGAAACCCATGTCTTTTAATGTCACACCATCTCTAGACTTTTCCTGATCCTTTTAGACCCTAAGTTCTTCTAGACTGCTTTAGACTCCTCTAGGCCTATGACATCATATTATGTGACTTCCCAGTCACGTGCCCTCTCTCTCTCATTGTAGACTAATAATAATACTACTGTCTATATCTTAACCCTAACCCTACCAAAGTCTGTCCACACTTTTGTCTTATAACATCTATCACCAACTATGAGATATTACAAGTCTAGATCTTGTAGGATTCTTACCAATCTTAAGAGAGTACAACAGAATAATAGTGATAATTGATAGATTCTCAAAGATAGCTCAATATATTCCTATAATAATGAACATAACATTGAAAGAAGTAACTAAGAGTCTATGGAAATGAGTATTCAAGGACATAGGTATTTTTCAAAAGGTTATAAGTAACTATGGCCCCCAATTTGTCTTGAACTTTATGAAGAAACCCTGCAATTAGCTAGGAATTGAACAAAACCCCTCTGTAGCTGCCATCCCCAAACTAATAGACAGATCAAAATAGCCAATCAAAAAATAAAACAATACCTTTGACTGTATATCAGTTACTAACAAGATGACTAGGCAGAATGGTTACCAATAGCTGAATTCACTTATAACAACAGATAGTACTTGAATAATGGGAGATCACTATTCCTTGTGAATTTCAAAATATACCCAAACATCTATGGAGAAGACAAGGAATTAACACAGAAGGTCCAGAAGGTAGATGAGTTCATTCAGGAAATAAAAAAGAAGTGGAGAAAGCTCTATTATGACTTAAGTCCAAGAGTTAGGACAGAAAACTACTCTTGTATTGGGTGACACAAGAGAACTCAATAGAGTTCCTACTACAGATTAGTCTACCTTATATACCTTTTGCTAATGGTCTATGCTAAGCTAAATCTAGCCTACTCTAAAGGCCATGCTTCATCTCTAAGGCCAACATGCTATTATTATACTATATGACTTCATCTTGTTCCAGAACCTTCTACACCCTTCTCTGTATCACATGATCATGTAACTTCTTGTGACCATATCATGTGACCTGTGATGGTGTCACACCTTGTCTTCTTTGTCTTATTTCCTATAAGATAAGAAAAATTAAATTAAATTAAATTAAATAGGAGACAAGTTCATCATTTTCAATTCTAACACTCTAAAGATAACAAATAAGACAATGAAGCTAAGAACAGACAAGTCTAGGGGAGAGGTTATCAAGTATAAAGAAGGGAACCTAGTATGAATAGATAGCTCAAACATCAGTTCTAATTGCCTAGCTAAGAAGCTAGCCTTCAAGAAAGTAAGACTATTCCTAATGATCAAAAAGATGGAATCCTCAGCATACAAGCTCCAAATTCCCAAAATGTAGAAGAACCTATATTTAGTCATCAATAAATCTAAACTAAAGCCTTATTATAGACTAATCTTCACTCAGCAACAGAAAACCTTACTAACAATTATTATACCCAACCAGAAGAGCTCCATATAGGAAGTAGAAAGAATCCTGAACTCTAGAATATAAAGAGGTAGACTACAATATCTTGTCAAATGGAAAAGGTAACTATTCAAGAAATCCATATGAGAGAATCAAAGTGAAGTCATCAAGAGAGCCTTTCAACTATGTTAGAACTTCTACAACAGCTACCTAGATGTACCTCAAGTTCTTACAATCTGAATTCTAGGAAGATCATGTTATAATGTTATAAAAATGCAACTTTAGGAAGGAGGTAATGTTACAACTCATACTTATGCATATCTGAGTCATATGGGCCTAGTAGATAGTATGTAGTACTATAAGAGTACTTTCTTAGTTTCAGTCTAGCTAATAATAAACCTCACTTTTTCAACTACTAGTCTGTTTCACCTTCAAGTGCAAACTGCATCTAACATCCAGTCTCATTTATACTCACTTATAGATAACATGCTCTCTCTAATCTATATCTCCCAAACTTATTCAGTACAAATCAACTCTCTATTTCATGTTGATCACTTCTCAGTGTTAGACACAGTTCATATCTTGGTGACTGAGTATAAAGGATTCTTGAAAGATAGATGAAGTATTCTATTTATTAATGATATATAGAATGCAGATGATGAACAATCTTTGGCTTCAGCTTATGTATTGTGCTTCTACTCATTATACTGGTCATATATCTCAGAGAGTGTACTTAGAGAGATCATAAGAGATATTCCAGTCAAAGATAGTGAGGTATGTTATTGCCAATACCAGAAATAAGTGCTAGTTTTAATCAATTTTCAGGATGAGGTTTACAGTATAGCTATCCAACTTATATACTAATATACTCTTGTTGAAACAAGTTATTTTGGTATCCTTGTGAGTTTGTAGGTGTGCTGCATAGTTACTGAGATAATTAAAAATGCTTATAGTATGTAAAACATATGAAATCTACTGTTAGTAGTAAATTACATTGTAAATATTTACTTGTAGAATGTTTCATGACATACTCAAATAGATATAGACACTCATTAGTAGTTTGATTCTTATATTGAATGTTGTATACATGTTAAAGCTTAGTATAAACTAATATAGTTATATGTTAAAGTCTAACTCTAAGTATTGATATCTTCTATAGTAGACTTATTCTTATCTCTATGAGTACTCAGTCTTTCATAGTAGAGCTTACCCTTATCTAAATTCTGAAATCTGTTAGTGTCTCACTGTAGATTATTCTGATCAAACATCCATCTAGCTTAGAGCTGGGTATAAATACTAACTTCACTTAATATGGAGAATTGCCAAAATATGTAATAATAGCACCAATTGAGTACTCAAATGTTTTATTGTAGTATTAAGAACTGGTGTTATATATTAAGTCCACCCATTCTGAAAATATGTCTCCATAGCAGTGTTGTTATTACAATATCTCTAAAACAAGCTCATCTTCCATAATAGCCATTCTTCTTGTAACATGTCCCCACAGCAATGATGTAACAACCTGGATATCTAGTCTTTTATGACAGGGATACTCCTATCAAACTTGATCTTTCATGGCAGAGTTCTCCTATCTGACCCCTGTTAGTATTTCACTACTGAAACCTCTGCTCAGAGCAATATACTGAAATCCTAAGTATCTCCTATATATTTGACTTGTATATGAGACTAGTAGTTACACTGTAAATCACTAGTCTGATAATTAATGAAGATCACTACTATTGAACTCAATTTACAGTGTTCAACAGTGACATACCAAATCAGCACTCACTCTCATCTTAGACTTCATCTACTTATCTGAAGTTGTAACCATATGGTAGACAAATAGCACAACATATAAGCTGAAGCCAGGGTCATTCTAACAAGTATGTATTATTGAGCTCATTGTACAGAGTTTCTGTACTTTATACATTCTCAAGCCAACTCTATGGGCTTTTACCTCCTAGTATGAACTGTATCTGACAACTGGTAGATACACTGTAATCTTCAGTCTGATAATCAACTATAGTTTCCATTACTGTTATATACTAAGTCCAACCTTGTCAATAATCTATCTTTTATGGTAGTGTTATATTGTAGCAACCACTAGTCACAAAGACTAATAGAACACAAACAATAAATCTCTCAGTAGGATATCATTGTAAGGATCACAAGAGAACTTGACAAGAAGTCTCTGCTGCATTCCTATACCATTTATACAAAAGTCTCCTAGTCCATGCTAGCAATAAATAACTCTACCCTAATGTCCATGCTTTCACTATGCTTTATTCTTATGTCTTCTCTATATGAACACCATGCCATATACATGTGCCCTGACATCATCCTTCTAGTCTCTTCTTCCAAAGTCTAGGCCTATGACCTCACACCATGTGACATGTCATGTGCCTCCTCATCATCAAAAATAAAAATAAAAATAAAAGAAACATTAAATCAAGAAAAATAGATAAAAGAAAAAGAAAAATGTTAGTATCCAAGCATACTATAACAGTACCTCTCTCTTAAGGTTCTTACTCTGGAGAAACTTGCCTCTCCCTTCCCTATCTCTTTTCCTTTTCATATTGCCCAGCTTCTTTCTAATTTCTTCAAATATTTATCCTCAAACTTGTTATCATCTCATCCAAACAAAATCTTTATCATATACTTCCCTAGTAACTTACTTCTCTTGAACTCCTCTACTTCTGGATTCAACTCCACCTCTATTATCTTCTGCTTTTCTTTTCTCTTCTCTACTTGTCTCACTTCTTCTTCTTTTATCTCCTTCTCAAATTCTTCCACTAAGTCCATCACATTTTTCAAATTTTCTAACCCCTTCCAAGTATCTTCCTCTGCTATATAATCCTTCCATCTTACTAAATACTTCAGTTTTCCTCTCCTCTCTCATCTATCCAAAAAATTTTCTACTTCATATTCTTTTTCCCTCTCTACCTCTACTGGAGAAGGTGAAATCTTCTTTTGTCTCTTTACCTGCTCTCAATACTTCACTATTCTTCTCACATTAACCACTGGGTATATTCTTAACAACACCAGTAACTCCAATTCTACTGTATTTTCTGATATGATTTTCTTGACTATATAAGGTCCAATATACTTCTCCATCAACTTCTTTGTTGCTCTTTTCATCAGCTCCATTGGAAAGTTCTTTGTACTTATTAACACTTTATCTCCTACTTTATATTCCTCTGCCTCTTTCCTATTCCTATCTGCTTGTTTCTTCATCTCCTCCTGTAACTTTATCAATACCACTTTTGCCTCCTCATATCTATCCTTTATGTCACAAACTTCATTCAGCTTGTATCTCCACAACCAGTGGACTGATTTTCACAAACTAAGTTACACTGGAAAGCCTCAAATGAGGGCTATCTACACATATGTGGGAGGTACAAAAACAATAATGAATGACTGAGATATCAGGCCATCAGTAAC
>Ga0157359_1000982_pt1 | contig 11210 bp, 4 predicted proteins | sample AttcapACBM3_FD_111482 | JGI IMG/M metagenome (GOLD analysis project Ga0157359, IMG submission 111482) | Fungus gardens microbial communities from leaf cutter ant in Botucatu, State of São Paulo, Brazil - Atta capiguara ACBM3 | ecosystem: Host-associated > Fungi > Mycelium > Unclassified ...
GACGTGGTGAACAGAAGCTAACACTCACCATCATTACGCTCAGCCTGCTCGGCGAGTTTGGCTTGATAGACACAGTCTGCAATAGACTCGGACTATGTGAGCGTATAAGACACAGTACACGGGACACAGAAACATACATCGGTGTTAGGGTTGGACATTGGATGGGTGGAACAGCGAGGCACGCGTACAATAGTAACATTGAAAAACAAACCTAATTTTAAAGGAACCTGGGCATAGGGTTCACAGTCACGTGTATATGTCGGCCCAGGGCAAAGGGTTACACTTTTCATCACGTGTGGCTTGTTGCCGAATTTCGTTCTAGACGTCAAAACTACGTCCTCCGCGATTCGAGGTCCGGTACCATCTGACCATACCTTGACACATCGACCTTCTACACCCGAACCTTATGTACCAAAGTACGCATTAGCACAATATGCTGCTCTAATACATGTTCTCATGAAGCATGAGAGAAATAAAACATGAAATTTAAGCACTCACAAAACTTTAAGTGCGAAAACATTACAATTAAATATTCAGCAATACAGAATATACCGTGCTGGATATCTGAACAATTTGCAAGTCTATCAAGCTTGAAAGTATAGATAAATATACAATATCTAGGCTTGGCACTTTGATTATGCATGAATATTCTCCATTCAATTACATTTAGTTATACTTCTCATATTCTGGAAAGTTCTGTCTGAAAATAAAAGGCTTGAAATCATATGCTGGAAGAACTGTATACTTGTGGAGAAAATGTTAGAATTGGAGCATAGGTAACAAATAAGTAGCCCTAGAAATTAATCAGATAACTCAGAAGTCACCCAGTAAACTGTGAACAAATTTAAAGGACTAAGATTCTATAGAGAGTAGTACATGTGATTATGTGATCATGTGATGTACAAAGTCAAACACAACTCTAAAACAAAGTCCACACTAACTATAACAAAACTAGTAAGATTACTTCTAACATACCTTCTTGATCTGAAAAGTCTATAAGCAATAAGAAAGGAAGGAGAACAAGAAGGAAGATATGAGATTGAATCTAAGATATTAAACTGAGCCTGGAATCTACCACTTGAGGTTGTATAACTATAAATTAGCTATATTTTGTGATGAAGGAACATATACTGGAGTGATGACTAAGTTTTAAACTATATTTCTAAGCTAGTTGCAAGCTTCATTTAGCTTGTATTTCCACAACTAGTGGACCAATTTTCACAAACTAAGTTGCACTGGAAAGCCCCAAATGAAGGTTATCTGCATATATATGGGATATACAAAAGCAATAACAAACAACTGAGATATCAGGTCATCAGCAACTGTAAAATCTTTGTTTGCTAATATCTCATGAATGGCTGGGTAGATTCACATGATCAAACTTGCATTGGAAAGCACTCATCAAACTATTTCCAATGATATATGATTATAACAATAAATATTCATAGAGATACAAGCATATCAATATAGTAACATAATTAGTTATCTTTTAAAATTAGTCTAATAGCTGCTATGACAGATAACAGCTTCCATTAGATATGAGTTTTGATCATGTGATGGAAACAGCTTACACATAGACCATCACTCTTTTGTATATATACCTCTATGTCTGAGGATTAGATCTTAGACTTAACAACATCAATTATTCCTATTGATACTACTTATTACATATTATCATTATCTTCTTATACTGAACCTCTAAAATATCATTAAGTTCAAGCATCACAACTAGTAAGTAGCTCATTTGTGATAACTACTGTAAAAGATAGGTTATTTTTAGGGTTAAACTTGGTATATAATATTTTATCTACTCTTATAGTCTTAAAATGTTGTCTATCTTTTTGGCACAAGTTTAGTCTGCTTCTTGAGAAGATTGCTGGGATTTGTCATCATTATTATTCTATTTCAATATATATTTTTCAGCCTTTAATTGCTACCAATTTTTATTTAGCTATACTAATTTCTTATACTAATTATAAATTGTTCTAAGAGAATTTTTGGCCTCTACATTTTGTTGCAAAGCATTTTGCTTACTAATTGTCCAGTCAGCAATCAGTAATACAACTAATTAGATAGTCAGTATAAAAGTTTTATGTAAATAAAATCACTACCACTACTACTTGTTCTTTATCATTGCTTATACTTTCTAAGCTCTCTATTATAGTACTTACTACAGGTAAGTGGTTGTCAGTTGTCCACACTGCACTATGTTACTGTGTATTCTGTTTCTTTCAACAAGTTATGGGCCTTGGTTGTCTTGATCTCTAGTTAGTACTTTTTTAGACTGCTTTTATATTGATAAGAAGGATTTGATCAAATCTACTAGTGAGCTAACACTTTGTCACTCCTAGGCCTGTTATAGATTAAGCTGATCCCAATAACAGGAGTCAAGCAAAAAAGAGGTTATGTTAGAATATAACAAGAACTATGCAGTACTAGCACTTAACTGTATGTTAAAGAATTCAAAGAGGGTATTAGGGATTGAGAAAAAAGATAGAGACAAGAATGTAGTAAAATAAAAAACTATAAAACCTTTGAAAGAGTTTTTGTAAATACAAAAGAATATTGTTGAAAAGAGTATTAAAAAGAATATATGAATAATATTCACTTGTGAATGCTTTTTCTTGCTAACACACTCCTAAACAGTGAACTATACACTGTGTAACAAGCTTCTTTGGAAAATTTAGTAAATAGATTGCCAAAATTCTTAAGAGTTTCCAATAATATTATCCATTTTATATAATATACTCTAAAGATCTCCAAAACTTGCCTAAAAGTGAAAGCTAAGTACTAACAATACTTACTTAAGAAATAGCAATTAAATTATTTATGAGTGGGGGTATTTAGATAGGAGTTCTTGTCACATATTCATTTAAATATATCCAATACATCCAACTCCATCATGGATAACACTTATCTAAGCTCTACTCTGTTCAAAATATCTGTAGAAGTGGGTATTTTTCTTTTGGTCTGTATATCACTTCTAGTATGAATCAACTTTGCTCCTTTTCATGTCAAATCACTCTATTACTAATCACATGGCTCCTCATGATCTTCATGAAACTCCAGACTTGATTTCTAAGAACTTTAGTATATCCAGAGTAGTTGGCTGTCTCTTTTAATCCTTGAATATGATTACAAGAAAACTTAATAGAGAGCTCTGTACAAGATTGTCTATTTTATATACCTAGACTGATAGTTTATGCTATACTACAATTAGCCTACTCTAAATGCCTATATGTCTGCCTTAAGATCAACATATATATAATATATGGTATAATATCATTTTTTCCAAAACCTTCTATGATATTCCATATAATACATGATTGTGTAATAGTATGACCATAACATCATACTAAAACCTAACCCTAGATCCAAGAATAGAAAATAAATCAAAAAATAAAATGAAAATGAAAATAAAACAAGTCTAACTTCTGTAATTTTGATACTAATGGTCTTTTTCTATTTATGAGTACCAATTTTCTTTCTCTTTAATCATTCACACTGGCTGTTCCTACTCAAGAGCTTATTTCTGACTTCTTCAGCTTCTGATCAGTTATGTTTCTACTTGATCCTATCATCTGAATATTTGTAGTAATCTCAATTGTACTTATAAGTGTCCATACTTTGTAGCTAGTCTTTCACAAGTGCTGAGATATTCCATATCTCCAAAGATTTTATTTTCTGAAATCTAGTTTGATTAATGGCTATCACACTATTTCTTGAGTTGGTTTCTGCTTGAAAAAGCCTAATATATTACCTAACTCATTTATTGCTATGAATCTCTCTAAATGTAAAAAGACATTATGTTTCTTGTGTAAGAGTGAAAAAGTACCTTATAGCAGCTTTTATAAAGATAAATGGTTCTTAGATTTAGATGTCTCTACCTACTTTACTCCATTTAAGTCTGACTTTGTTGATATGACTCCAGATAATTATAGTTGAGTTAAGACCACAAACTCAAAAATACCATTATTAGTTGTTTTTGGCACTGTTCTAATTGAACATGAAATATTCAATCCTGAGAAAGGCACTACTAAAGTTGCTATGTCAAAAATATAGCTAGTATATTATGTCTCTAGCATACAAATATGTTTTCTCTCTACTAGACAAATTCTTTAGTCTGGATTGAGAGTAGAAGATAATAAAAGTGGTTCTACTTTCTGCAATAAGTCTGGTAATGCTGTTTTACTGGCTACTTCCAATCTATTGTGAGAACTCATATTCTTAAGCATAATATTTCTAATTCTATAAGTCTTACAATAAGACATTTAGACTTTGAGGTTTTGCATTATTTTGGACACACATCTGATGAAGTCATATGTCATGTTCTTGACAATATTGAAGACATAAAGAAGATTAATTTTCCAACACAAAAATATATCTACTATAGTTGTACTCTTGGAAAGATACACTAATGCAGTTTCTCTAAGAATTCTGCTTGCTCCAGTGAGCCTCTAAGATTAATTCACTTAGATCTTCTTGAGCTTTCCATCTTATCTTATTCAAAGTACAAGTAAGTGATTATTCCTATTACAATATTGATTTTCTGTACAAAAAGTCTGAGACTACAGAAGCAATTAAGTTAATTTTCCAGATGTGGTTAAATACTACTTCCCACTCTGTGAAGAGATTACAAACTGATAATAGGAGAGAGTATATAACATCAGAATTACAATTCTTTTTAAGAGAGCAAGAGATTATCTGTGAGACTATTACTTTACATATATACTAACAAAATAGTCATGTTGAACAATTGAACTGTATCTTGCTTGAAAAAATGTAGTCAATATGACTTGAAGCATGTTTACCAGATTTCTAGTAGGAGTTTGCTATTATAGCTACAGCTTATGTATATAATTACATATTTGTTAGACATCTCAAATAAAAAAATTCTGAGAGATCTTCTTGGGTAATAAACATAAAATATTACACTTCCATGTTTTTTGCTGTGAAGCATATATATTTCTCTCCAATGAAGTTTGTACTAATAAACTTGTACCATATTCTGAATTAATAATATTTATTGGATACAAGAAAATATACTTCGTCTATCTGCTTTTTCTATTTTTATCCCAGACACATGCTTTAAGGTAAAATTGAATCTTGACAAATATCATTTTTACTTTATATATGCTATTTTTGATGAAGAACTCTTTTCTCAATGTACTGACTCTTATACAAAAGAATACAAATTATATAATAAGTTATTGGACAAAATAAGTTTAGAGACAAAGTTGTCAGCATCTAGCCCTTCTAGCAAAGATGAACCTACTCTAGTACTTATTCCATATATACCTATTCCTTCTATTCAAAACAATCCTCCTACCCATTCTCCTTCACTCACTCTTTCTTATAAGTTTCCATCTTTCTCACCTACTCTAGGGTTTAAAAAGCCCATAGTAGAGGTTGATGGGATTAACTCTGATGCTGAAATATAATCTCTCAACCCTTGATAATCCTCACAACTTGCTCCACAAATACTACAAGAAGGTTCTAAATTGAGAAGGTCTAGACATTAAACTCAGATATTCTTTAGAAAAGAAAACATTTATAGGAAATGAGAACATCCTACCAAAAAATTTTATAGCAGCTAAAGAAAAGATTTTCAAACCCCAATATAGTACATGATATATATGAAAACACTTATTAGAAATCACAAAGAATTTATTAGAATATATAATAATTCTCCAATAATTCACTGTCTAGAATAATGAGAGTGAATAGAGTTGATTACCTATATAACTTATTTGATAACATCATTGAGATAAATAAAATTTTATATAATATCAGTAAGAAGGCCAACATCCAATCATTGTTGATAATAATAAGATAAAATAGATATTCCACCTCTTGTAGCTGAGCCAGCTATTATTAGCTACTTGGTATGCTTTGCAAGAGAAAGTATCAGAGCTATGAATAATAGATTTGATTTTATTCTATTTCTCTTTTTATTTATTTTATCTTTTGAGTTTTTTTTTCTCTTTATTTTGGACTTAGACAAAAGTGTAATATGATGTCACATGTGGCACAGAGAAGGTCATAGAAGATTTTGGAACAGATAACATTATATAACATAGTAACAATATATTGGCCTTATAGCAAACACATATACTTTAGGGTAAGTTAGTAGTAGTAGTGTACACACAGACTAAGATTTGTAGTGTAAGTTTGTACTTGAAACTCTATTGAGTTCTTTTGTGTTACTCAATACAAAAGTAGTATTTTTTTTACTTTAAGACTTAAATTGTAATAGAAAGAGAAGTAAAGCAAATTTAATTTTTCTTAGCATAATATATAGCAGAGTCTTGCTTAATTTCCAAAAACCTTAGAAATGTTGCTAAATTGCTGACTGACATTCAAAAGAAGTAGCTTGAGTCCTGTCTTGAAGAGCTGAAACTACTTAAAAACAGAGATGTTTATGAAGTTGTAGACTTTCTTAAGAGATGAAAAGTGATTAAGAATTGTTAGATGTTTAAGTCTGATGGTTATTATATATCTGTTACATCTTGTTCTGGCTATATCTATTCCAACTTATAGATAATATCTCTTCTTTTATCTATACTTCCCAATTTCTTTTAGTATGGATTAGTTATCTTGTTATAAATATTAAGTCAATCAAAGAACCTTGTACTAAATTTAATACAAGAGAACTCAATAGAGTTCCTAAGTATAATGTATTTTACTTATATATGCTGTGCTGTTGGTTTATGCTATACTAAACCTAGCCTACTCTAAAGAATATGCATATTATATATTATTATTCTGAAATCTTCTACATTTTTTCTTGTGATGTGTAATCATGTAACTGTAACATGTGACATGTGACATCATGCTAAATCCTAACCCTAAAAGTAAAGTAAAGTAAAATAAAAATAAAAATAAACTTGAAAATAAAATAAAGTTTATTATTCACAACTCTAATATATCTCTGTTTTATTTTGGATGCCCTTACTGGACCCTTGTTAACTCTATAAACTTCCATCTCTGATATCTAAGGGTTATTATAAATTAGAATAACTTGCTTAGCAGTCTTTATTCTAAATAACTATTCTAGATAGTATACTTAGTATATAAACTAGTAGTTTACACTATAATAATCTTGTTCTGAAAATTGACTAAAACTACCACCTACTCTTAGTAATAGCATATCTCTCTACTTTCTAGTAGACTAATGTTATGACTTAAGTTCTTATGTAAAAACAAAAGACAACTTTTGTATTAAGTAATACAAAAGAACTCAATAGAGTTCTAAGTACAAATTAGTCTACTGTCAAGATTGTTGATGGTGGACTTTATTTTTTATTTTCTCTTTTCACTTTATTTTATTTTTATTTTTATTTTTTCTTTTATTTTTCTATTTTTAGAACAACTTGGGTTAGGGTTTATCTGTCACACTGTCACATCAGTCACAAGTTGATGGCATAGTCACAAGACTGATCACGGAACTTGAGAGAATGGAGTAGAAGGTTCTGGAATAAAGTGACATCATATAACATGGACAACACATGTTGGCCTCATGTCATACACATGGTCATTTAGGGTAGGGTGCACAGTAGTGAGCATGGACCATAAGTAGTAGTATATAAGGTAGACTACTTTGTACTAGGAACTCTATCGAGTTTTCTTGTATTATTCAATACAAGAGTTGTTTTATTGCTTAACCCTTTGAGCTTTAAGTCATAACATCTACCTTATATACCATAGACTGTAGTTTGCACACATACTACAACTAACCTACCCTAAAGTATATGTACTTTCTATAAGATTAACATATTATTGCTATATTATATAATATTATTTATTCCAGAACTTTTTATAATCTTCTCTGTGTTATGTTTTTGTCACATGTGATGTCACACCACTGCTTATGCCTAAGTCCAAAATAAAGAAAGAAAAAAATAAACTCAAAATAAAATAAAATAAAATAAAATAAAGAAACATAAGAAAAAGAAAATAAAACCAAAATAAAAATATGATAGAGTCCAGTCTATTGTTTACAACTCTGACAACTAAGCCATCTATCTAGTCTAAGTTCTCATCTGAGATTTGTGACCTGTGTAACTTGTAGAAGTATAGCATATAAGCTAAAGCTAAAGGTTATTCTAATTTTTATCTTCTACATTTTCAGATAATGCATAAATAACTTATTTGGACTTCTGAGAGACTCTTATTGGATCTCAGATAATAAGGTGTAAACTGCATCTAACAAGATCTTAACTTGTTGCAATAATCTAATAATATTCTATCACTGTGCACATTTTAGATTGTCAGATACTATGGGAGTTGTTATCTGGAACTCTATGGATATTACAACTTAAGACTTAGTAACTAGTCAAAAAAATAATCTTATATAGGATTTACACAAGAGAACTTGATAGAGTTCTAGTTATAAAATGTCTATCTTATATACACTTGGCTAATAATCTATACTATACTAAACATAGCCTATCCTAAAGGATATATGTACTATATGTTATTGATATGTAATATAATGTCATTATCTAGAATATTCTATAGTATTCTATGTGATATGTGATTATGTAACTGTAACATCACACTAAACCTTAACCCTAAGTCTGAGAAATAAAATAAATGAAAAAGAAAATGGAAATAAGAAAAGAAAAGAAAAATAAATAGTCTACTATTTTCAACTAATCTAGCCCTTAGATTGATGGGTAATTAGAATAGAGTGTTATCTATACTCTTTCAATATGGATGTCAGATAGTATGTGACATGTGGATAAAAGGCTATTAACAATCTAGTTTTAATTCTCAACATATTATTTAATTTCTTTGTTAATTCTACTGTAAAATATGGTCCTCTGTCTGATATTATACTTTTTGGTACCCATGTAGCTTCTATATATTGTTCCTGAATAGTCTTGTTAGCCCTTCTACTAATGCCTCTTCAATTATTGTCATGAAATATGCTATTTTGGACAACCTATTACATGCTATTAAAATTATATCTTTTCTTGCTATTAGCAGCAACTTCATAATAAAGTTAATTATTAAATATATCTATAGCTTTTCCAGTATCTCATTTTCTATTAGCTTACTTGTTAGTATCTCTATTCTATTCTTTATTCTCTGACATAAATCACATCCATTTATATACTTTCTTATATCTTTGGTTACTTCTAGCCACTAGTAATTTCTTGTAACCAGATCTGTCATCTTCTATTTTCCCTCATACTCTAGTACTGGTACATCATAATATAATTGAATAATCTCTGTCCTCAACTTTTCATTCTTTGTGTTAGGTAAGAAACATATCTAAAAGAAGAAATCATCCATGAGAAAATTATGAAAGACATTGGAAGGGCATAAGAACATGATCTAATACATGCAGATATAAATCCAGGATAATCTTGGCTTTAGCAGATATACTACATCTCTGTACATCACAACAGTCATATTTTAGAAAGAGAATTATGACAGGAAGCAGATTATGGAGAAAGTCAGACTTCTGAGCATAAGCACTCAGAACAGTGTACTACACTAGTTAATTTTCAAGCTGAGAAACTATAGAGTATTTACATATCTTAAATACTAGTATTAAAACTATCTAAGAATCAGAAAAGACAGATAACTACTCTGAATATACTCAAGTTCTTGGAAATCAAGCCTAGAGTTTTATGAAGATCATAAGAAGCTATGTGATCAGTAATAGAGTGATTAGACATGGAAAGAAACCAGGTTGATCTACAATGGAAGTAGTTGTTATATTCCAATTATCCACTCTAATCTATTAATAACCCTTTCTCCTTCATCTACACTCTCCAACCTCTTCTGGCATGAGTTACACATCTCTATTCTATCTTGGATATCCTTGTTGGACTCTTGCTAGCTCCATAGACCTTTATTCCCTAATATTTGAGGATCACTAGAAATTAGGGTAACTTGCTTAATAATCTTTATTTTAAATAACTACCCTAAATAGCATATCTAGTATATAATCTGGTAGTTTATACTGTACTATCTTATTCTGAAAATTGACTAAAACTGATACTCTCTTCTGGTTTTGGCAATCACACACCTCACTACCCTCTAGTGGTTCTAATCTACTAATTCCCCAAGTCCACTTTTGAAATATATAACTAGTGTGGCTAGTAGAGATGTAGCACATAAGCTGAAGCCAAAGGTTATTCTGATCTGTCTTCTGCATTCTCAGATAATGTGCTAACTAACATATTTGAACTTCCAAAATGTCTTACCAGATCTCAGATAACAAGATGTAAACTATGTCTAATAGTAGTATATAGACTAGAAGAAAAATATTCACTTCTACAAATGTTTTGGGCAGAGTGGAGCTTATATAAGTATTATCTGTGATGGATTTGGATATATTGGATGTGTTTGGATGAGTATATAACACTTTGGCATATATATCTTTCTTTATTTTATCATTAGATCTTTGTCTACCTACTATTCTTTGTCTTTCAGTATTTTTACCTTAGTCTTGCTATAGCAACCACTTAGTCAAGACAACTAATAGACCACTTAAGAAAACTTAAGAGCAAAGTATCTTGTGAGGATCACAGAAGAACTCGACAAGGAGTTTCTAATGTATTCCTACATTATATATACTAATACACATGGTTTGTGCTAATGATAAATAACCATATCCTAATATTCATATGTCTATTATAAGATGAACATACTATTAATATATATCTTAACATTATTTTTTCAGCTTCTTCTCCCAGATTCTAAGCTTATAACATTATGTCATGTAATGTGTCATATAACTGCAGTCACATGCCTCTTCATTGTTCAAAAAATAAAATTCAAATAAAATAAAATAAAAAGAGAAATTAAATACAAGAAAATAGATAAAAAGAAAAGAAAATCAAAATAAAATATAAGAAATCAAGTAAATCTGTTGTAGCAACCACTTGCCAGAACGGCACTCGTGATATGCTGACTTCAGCAAAGCTCTCAGTAGGCTATCTAGTAGTGGGGATTACAAGAGAACTCAACAAGGAGCCCTCACTGCATTGCTCCTCTATTTATATAAATACAAGGTAGTCCGTGCTACAATAATATGTCTACCTCATGTCCTATTACTCATCCACCATGCTTCTACCTCAAGGCCACCATGCTATATTCATGTGCTCTGATGTCATACTCTTTAATCTCTGTCACTATATGTGTACCATGTGTACACTATGAGGAACCATTGTCCATTGATGTCATCCCTAATC
>Ga0157359_1000984_pt1 | contig 11206 bp, 11 predicted proteins | sample AttcapACBM3_FD_111482 | JGI IMG/M metagenome (GOLD analysis project Ga0157359, IMG submission 111482) | Fungus gardens microbial communities from leaf cutter ant in Botucatu, State of São Paulo, Brazil - Atta capiguara ACBM3 | ecosystem: Host-associated > Fungi > Mycelium > Unclassified ...
CTGGCCAGCTCCCAAATCGCAGACAAGCGCTTGTCGTGAGCAGCGTTGCCGGATTCGACTTTATCGGATTTGGACATTTGCACCTCCAAGGGGGCGTTGTCATTCATGCTAAGACGGTTAGACAGCCTTGACAAGTTGATTGTCCGCATCGTAGTCGAAGCCAAGCTCCTTGTAGAGCGGCACGGCGCCTGGTAGCGGTTCGGGTATCAGGATCTTCTCCAGACCGATGAACCTGGCATAGTTTTCGATCGCCACGAGCATCAGGGAAGCCACCAGCCCCTTGAGCGGATGCTGCTCATCAGGATGCCCCTCAAGCAGCATCAGCTTGATGCGGACCTTGCTCTTTTTTGGAGTGGCAAAGCACAGGCCGCACAAGGTCTGATCGTGCCAGAGCGATAGGCTGATCGCCTTCGGATGCCCTCTACCTCGTCTTGGCACATCGCGCCACTGCTTGCGAAAGTCACTGCTTGACCACTCCTCCATTTTCTTGAGGGCGTTATGGTCGATGCTGTCGTATCTGATCAGGTGGTAGTCGACAACGGCGCCGATTATCTCGGCCGCCTCTTTGATTTGCTTTTCCGTGTATTGGCGGACTACCTCCGCGATAGCCCGGTACTGCTTGCGCACATTTGGCGATCGGTCTGTCATTCGAGCAATCTCACCCACAGCAGCAGGGCAGTTTGAGTTAGGTCGGGATCACTTCCAAGGGGCGGTTGGCTGATAGCCAGGCAAGTATGCGGTCCGCAAGTAGCGGAATTTTCTACCGTAGCCGTGCCCGGGGCCCAGGTGAGAGATCTAACTGTAGCGTACGCGCTGCTGGTGAAATGCAAGGCCCAGATCGCCGAGCTGCGAGGCGCGCAATGGTGCTGGTAAACGGCGCGGCAGCCAACGCATTGGTGAAGGATGGCGGTCCGAGTGTAGGGCTCCATTGGCCTGGACACCTTTACCGACAGCGTTGGTCGCCTTTCGACAGGCCCGAAAAGTTGCCTAGAGTAGTAGCGCATGCCACCGTCTAAGGTGGTCACCGAGCCGGTTACGTAGCGCGCCCGCGCTGATACCAAGAAGGCCGCATATTGGCCACGTTCTGGAGCTCGCTGGAGTCGCCGAGAAAGATACTGGTTGGAACCGTGTGGCCTGTCACCTATGCATGTTGCCTCGCAGAAGGCGTTGAAGCCGACGAAAGCCTATACCGATCACCTGGTGATCAACATGATCGCTCTAGACGGCCCTTCACGCATTGCGCACATCTATGGCTTCGAATCCATACAGCAGTGTTTTGACTTGCGAGCATCACTTTACGCGACAGGGTTTTGGCCACTCCAAAGCACGCCCTAACAGATCGATCGTGCCTTATCCACGATCGCCTTGGCCGGTAAGCGTTCCCGCTTGCACTGGGTTGCAACCGCAGTACGCGGCGATCCCGTCAAGTGTTCCTGCGGGAGTAAGCGTAGAGAGGGTACGAATCTTAAGCTTCGAAGTAGTCACATGCTCGTCTTGTCAGCTGCTCTGCCATTTCCGCACGTGTCTCATGCGTTACCGCAGCAACATGTGGTGATAGGAGAACGTTGCCGAGACACAGCAGTCGCGAATCAATCTCGGGTTCGCTGGCAAATACATCCAATGCAGCAAAACCTACGATGCCATGCTGTATTGCCGCGATTAGTTCGTCTTCGTTGACTACGCTTCCTCGAGAGACATTGATCAGCGTGCCTTGCGCACCGAGTGCCGCGAGGACTGTCCCGTCGATTAGGCCCTGGGTCTGGGGCGTCGCGGGGCAGCAGAGAATAAGAGTGTCGCTCCAATTAGCCAGATCCAACACGCTACTAAAATAGCGATAAATAGCGTCCGTTTTACGCCTCGGGGTGTGATAGGCCACCGATGCGCCCAACGCCTCGCAACGTTGCGCCACCAGGCTGCCAATACGGCCCAGACCGACGATCCCGACGCGACTGCCGGTCACTCGCTGCGTTGGCTCGCTGCGTTGAGTGAGCCAAGCGCCGCTTCGCACGAATCGATCACCCTGCGCTAGCCGGCGCTTGGCAGCGTAGAGCAATGCGATGGCAAAATCCGCGGTATCCTGGGTCACTGCGTCAGGGGTGTGGTAGATCTCGACGCCGCGTTGCGCGGCGGCGGCCAAGTCGATCCGGTCGAGGCCAGCTCCGTTGCACAGCACGAGCCGCAGCTGTGGTAAACGCTGCAGGACGCCTTCGCTCAAGCCGATCATGCTGGTAGTCACCGCGACTTCGAATTCCTGAGTATCAGTTGCCTCATCTAGCGACTGAAGTTGAAAGCGATTTTGCAAAGCGGTGGACAGGGCACCCGGTAAGGCACCCAACGTAACCAGCGCGTGTAATTTGGTCATGATTACTCCGGCAGTGGGCAACGAAAGGTGGCCGTTCAGCGACCCTCATAGCGCGGTCGGCGCTTCTCCAAGAAGGCACGCATGCCTTCTTTCTGATCTTGAGTGTCGAACAGCTGAATGAAGGTGCTGCGTTCCAGCTTGAGCATGCTATGTAGGGGAGCGTCTTCTCCGGTAGCCAGCAGCTCCTTGATCGCTTGAACCGCCAAAGGCGGTTGCCGGGCAATCCGCCGGGCGAGAGCGCAAGCCCGCTCCAGTGCCTCGCCTTCATCGCAAAGCGTGGAGACTAGACCTGCGATGAAGGCTTCCTCTGCACCGATGGGCTCACCGGTTAAGGTGAGCAGTGCGGTGCGGTACTTACCTAGGGTACGCAGCAGGCGCTGGGTGCCCCCGGCGCCCGGCATAATCCCCACGTTAATTTCCGGCTGGCCAAAGCGGGCAGTGCGGGCCGCGACAATGATGTCGCAGGCCAATGCCAGTTCGCAGCCGCCGCCCAGGGCGTAGCCTTCGATGGCTGCCAGCATAGGTTTACGGCAGCGGTCGACCGCTTCGAACAAACGTCCCGTGCGTAGAGCGTGGTGCTGACTCGGGCTCATGTCGAGCATTTCGTTGATATCGGTACCCGCCACGAAATAGCCACCGGCGCCGGTGAGCACGATGGCGCGTACGGCAGGATCGGCGTCTAAAATGGCGACGGCATCAGCCAGTCGATTCTTGATGTCTAGGTTTAGAGCGTTGCGTCGTTCTGGACGATCCAGGGTGATGATGGCATAGCCATCTAGATGGATTTCGTAGCGGACAGGGTCGGCGGTGGCCATGATAGGAGATCTCGTCAGTGGACATACCAGGGGGTATCCGTGAGCGCCTTGCGCCGCAGGAGGCTGCTGGCTCGGTAGCGTCCATCGGGATAAGCGCGGGCCAAGTTGTCTAGCACAGTGACCACCTGGGCATTGCCAAAGGCGTCAGCCCAGGCCAATGGACCTATGGGATAGTTCACTCCTAGGCACATGGCTCGATCAACGTCCTCCGCGCTGGCAATGCCATTGCAGACCGCCTCAGCCGCTTCGTTTGCCAGCATGCAAAGGGTGCGTGTCACCAACATTCCAGGCAGATCGTCAATCACCACTACCGCCTTGCCGAGTGCTTGGAAGAAGCCGATGGCAGGTGCTACTTGTTCTTCGGTGCAACCATCGGCGTGGGTCAGTACCACTAGGGTTGCGCGCTCAAGATCGGTCCAGGTATCAAATAGCACTAACGGCGTACTAGCTGTCTCGGTGGCCAGGGCGGTGGCGGTTTGACCCAGAGTCGGGCGTAGCAGAACTCCATCGAGGCTCAGTTGCCCAGTGCCGGGATGGGTATCGATCTCGATGTCAGCCGCGGCGGCCAAACGGCATAGCGTCTCGGCGCTTGGAAAATCGCCTTGGCACACTATTCGGGCGGGAGGCGGACAGGCCTTTGCTAGGGGCACCTGCGGCTTTTTGGCATCTGCCCCATAGCCGTAAAACCCGCGACCACTCTTACGCCCCAGCCAGCCGGCATCTACTAGCGCTTGCTGGATGAGGGAAGGCCGGTAGCGGGGGTCTTGAAAGAAGGCGTCATAGACACTGCGCGTCACGGCGAAATTAGTGTCGTGGCCGATCAGGTCCATCAGCTCAAGCGGACCCATGCGAAACCCACCGGCATCGCGAATGGCGGCATCAAGGGTAGCGGGTACGGCGGCGCCCTCCTGCAAAGCCAGCAGCGCCTCGGCATAGAAGGGGCGGGCGACGCGATTGACGATGAAGCCTGGGGTTGAACGACAGACAACCGGTTCTTTTCCCCAAGCTCTGGCCAGATCGGCAACACGCTCAATAACCTGTGGCGCTGTCGCTTCGCCGCGTACCACCTCCACCAGCGCCAGTACCGTGGCCGGATTAAAGAAGTGCATGCCGACCACTCGGTCCGGATGTTCCAGGGCGGCGGCTAGGGCGGTGATTGAGATGGAAGAGGTGTTGCTAGCGAGGATGGCGTCCGGTGCGACCAGCGCCTCCAGCTGGGTGAACAGTGCCTGCTTGATTGACAGGTTCTCGACGATGGCTTCGATCACCAGTCCGCAAGGCGCTAACGCTTCCAAGTCATAGGCGAGCTGCAATCGCTGGCAACAGGCTTCGCGTTCGACTGGCTCAAGTTCGCCTCGGCGCACCCAGCGGTCCAGGCTGGCCTCAACCACTGCACCCGCTTGCTCCAGTGCAGGTGCACGGGTGTCGTATAGCCAGACGGGATGACCGGCGCGCAGGGCCAGCGCGACGATACCGAGCCCCATGGTACCGGCACCGACGATACCAATCGGCATCTCTGATAGAGCGTGGTTCATGGCGAGCGTGTCCCTATGACCGATGAAGAGGCAGCACTCTAAAGCTGGCTTTTACAAAAAGTCAATAAGCTAGCCTTTTGAGTATATCTATCGGCTTGCGCTGCTAAAGGTCAATGAAGCGGTCATTTGGGTTTATGCAATACTGCGTGTCACCGGTTCCAAACATGGACGCGCTTTGAGCGCGAAGAACGATGACAGATATTGAATTGCTGGCTGGTCGGGCGGGTGTGGATTTCAGCAAGAGTGGCGTTGCGCGCTACATCCAATTGGCGACCTTATTCCGTCGCCGGATCGAGCAGGGGCTATGGCCAGTAGGCGAGCAGATCCCGACTGTAGACGAGTTGGCGAGTGAATGCTGCGTAGCTAGGGCTACAGTACGCCAGGCCTTGGGGTTGCTCGAAGATGACAGTCTGATTCGTCGATATCGGGCGAAGGGCACCTTCGTGATCCAACAGCCACAGGATCAGCTCTGGTGTGAGGTCCCTACTGACTGGTCTGGTCTGTTGCTATCGCCATCCGGTGCATCCATCGAGGTTCTGTCATTCGACGTCGAGGCTCAGCCGATCAACGTTCAACACGAAATCGGTGAGCGGGCGGCGCATTATCGGCGCTGGCGCCGCCGGCACCTGCGCAACGGTCGACCCTATTACGTAGGCGACGCCTACATCGACGCACGACTGGCCGCTCAGATTCCACCGGACATTCTTGCGACTCATACCACGCTGCGGATTCTTAAGGAATTACCCGGCCTCACACTCACCGAAGTACACCAGACCATCACTGTGGGAACGGCTGACTTAGCCACGGCCGAGGCTCTAGACATACCGCTCAATGCACCGGTCGCCTACTGCTACCGTAGTGCTATCGATGACCAGGGGCGGCTCGTATTCGTTGGGGATGGGGTCTATCGCGGCGACGTGGTGCGTCTGGATGTCAAGGTGAAAATCTGATGGCCGACCTGATCTTGCACTGGTCTCCGCTTTCGCCGTTTGTGCGCAAGGTCATGTGCCTAGTGCATGAGCTTGGGCTTGCGCCGCGTGTGAGCTGCGTGCGCACCAAGGTCGCACGTCAGGAACCGAATCTGGAGCTAGTGGCGCTAAATCCGCTGATCCGCATCCCCACTCTGGAATTGAGCGACGGCACGGCGCTTTTCGATTCGGTTGTGATTTGCGAGTACCTCGATAGCCTGGCTGTGGGCACCAGCCTGTATCCGGCCGCGGGTCCGCCACGTTGGCAAGCATTACGCTGGCAGGCGCTCGGCGATGGGCTGTGCGATACGCTGATCCTTTGGCGGCATGAACGCGATCGGCCACCGGAGCAGCGGCAAGAGGGGATGTTGCAGGCTTCAGCGCTCAAGGTGGAGGCCAGCCTGACGTTACTGGAGCGGGAAGTCGAGGCGCTGGATTCTGCTGCCTACGGAATCGGACACGTTGCCATCGGCTGCGCCCTAGGCTACCTAGCGGTGCGCTTTTCCGATCTGTGCTGGCAGGCTGGCCGGCCACGGCTAACGCAGTGGCACGCTGCCTTCGAGGCGCGTCCCGCTAGTCTCAAGACGGTATCAGCCTCTAGCTGATAACGTGCGAAAAAGCCGTTTGCAGGGGATGACAAGCAGTTCAAGGATGTGTCTATACTTAAAAGGTCATAAAGTTAGCTGATAGGCTTAAAAGTGACCTTAACCTCTTCTGCACCCCTTAATAAACGGCCGGTTCTGCACTGGTCGCCGCGCTCGCCCTTCGTCCGCAAGGTGATGATCGTCCTCCATGAGACCGGCTTGGTGGCCGAGGTGGACTGTCAGCGCAGTGTGGTCGGTATGAGCCAGCCCAACGTGCGCGTCATGCAGGACAATCCCCTCAACAAGATCCCCACTCTGATTCTGTCCGATGGCACAGCCCTGTTCGACTCACGGGTGATCTGTGAGTACCTCGACGGTCTGCACGATGGCGAGCGCCTGCTTCCAGGGGATCGCAGTTCCTATTTCCAGGCACTGACTTGGCAGGCGCTGGGCGACGGGTTTCTCGATGTGCTGTTGCTCTGGCGAAACTGGTATCTGGAGCGCGGCCTGACTTTTGATCAGTCTGACGATCCCTATCTGGCGACTTTCGCCCTAAAGACTCAATGCACGCTGGCGGCGCTCGAGGCACAGGCTGAACGCCTAGCCGCGGCGCCGTTTGGCCTCGGTCATATCGCCATCGGCTGCGCCCTCGGTCAGCTCGACTTCCGCTGGTCATTCCTTGACTGGCAGGCCCGCTATCCGCGTCTGGCGCAGTGGTACACGACCTTTCAACAGCGCCCTTCTGTCATCGCGACTCAGGTTCGTGACGACCATTCGTCCACTTAATCGCTCAGGGAGTCAAATTCATGGCTGGACCTCTTTCCCATGTCCGCGTCCTTGATCTCAGCCGAATCATGGCCGGCCCCTGGGCCGGCCAAGTACTCGCCGATCTCGGGGCCGACGTCATCAAGGTCGAACGACCTGAAGTCGGCGACGACACCCGCACCTGGGGCCCGCCCTTCCTCAAGGACCGCGAAGGTAAGGCGACCCAAGAAGCGGGCTACTACCTGGCGGTCAACCGCGGCAAACGTTCGGTCACCATCGATCTGGCCGATCCGGCGGGGCAGGCTGTCGTGCGGGAGCTAGCCGCCCAGTCGGACATCGTCTTGGAAAACTTCAAGGTGGGTACCCTAAGCCGCTATGGCCTTGGCTACGACGATCTGATTGCGGTCAAGCCCGATCTCATCTATTGCTCCATCACCGGTTTCGGTCAAACCGGCCCTAAGCGAGATCATGCCGCCTATGACTTCATGATCCAGGCCATGGGCGGGCTGATGAGCGTGACCGGCGAACGCGACGATTTACCGGGGGGTGGCCCGCAGAAGGTCGGCATTCCCATTGTCGACATCATGACCGGAATGTACGCCAGCGTTGCGGTACTGGCGGCTTTGGCGCACCGCGAGCGGACCGGGGAGGGCGAATATATCGACCTTGCCATGCTCGATGTGCAGACCGCCGTGCTGGCCAATCAGGCGATGAATTTCTTAGTCTCCGGCAAAGTGCCCCAGCGCGCCGGCAACCGTCATCCGAACATCCAACCACAGGATGTCTTCAAGTGCGCTGATGGTCATATCGTCCTAGCTGTGGGCAACGACGGCCAATTCCGTCGCTTCTGCGGGGTCATCGGTCAGCCGGAATTAGCGGATGACGAGCGCTATGCCACCAATCAGGCGCGCGTCAACAATCTGCCCGGCTTGCTGGAGTTGATTGCAGCGTGCCTTGAGCAAAAGCCCATGCGAACCTGGCTCTCCGCTCTGGAACGTGAGCAGGTACCGTGCGGACCGATCAATACGGTGCCCATGGTGTTCGATGACGAGCAAATTAAGTCGCGCGCCATGCTGCGCGAGCTTGCGCATCCGCTGGCAGGTGGTGTGCCCCAGGTCGTCAGCCCAATTCGGCTGCGCAACGCGCCGCTGGCCTTCGATCGCGCCCCGCCGTTGCTCGGCCAGCACACGGAAGAAGTCTTCCGCGAGTTGGGTATAGCAACGTCTCGTGCCCCCGCTGTCACCCAGGAGTGAAAGATGGCTCGCATTCCCTTGTTCGATCCGCAGCATATGACCGCCGCCCAGGCGGAGGTTTACAACGCCGTTATTCGCGGTCCACGTGGTCGGCTGGTGGGGCCGCTGCGCGCTGCCATGCACAACCCGGTACTGGCTGATCGCTGGCAGCGCCTGGGTGAGGTGTTGCGCTACGACTGCGTACTTCCCAAGCGCCTGACCGAGCTAGCCATCCTGGTGACCGCACGGCGCTGGAATAGCCAGCTCGAGTGGCATATCCATGCTGGCGACGCAGCTGACGCAGGCCTGGATTCAACCATCGTTCAGGCAATCGCCGCCGGGTCGGCGCCGACCTTCACTGACCACGATGAAGCAGACATCTATGCATTCGCGCGGCAGCTGCAGGGCCACGGCGACGTGGAGCAGGCGCTGTACGAGCGCGTGCATCAGCGCTGGGGTACCGTTGGCATCATCGAACTGTCTTCGGTCATCGGCTACTACACCCTAGTGGCGATGACGCTCAACGTGCACCAGATCCCCTTGCCGGAGGGCGCTGACTCGCCACTTGCGGTTGCGACTCAAACGACGGCAGGCCTACCGCTGCTGGGAGACGTGCCACCAGGCCGATTTGTCGCCAGCCACTTGCATGTGCAGGGAGAGCGCTGATGGATACGATAGAGCCACGCCTGCCGCGCTCAACAGGCCGGTCAGTTCCGGCCGGTGCGTGCGATGTTCACACCCATGTGTTCGGGCCACTCGACAGCTTCCCCACCGGGCCGGCCACCTATGCCATTCCGCTGGCGTCTCCCGCGGTATACCAGCAGATGCTGGACGCGGTGGGGCTCAGTCGTGGCGTACTCATCCAGCCGGCGCCCTACGGCACCGACACCCGCGCACTGATTAATGCTCTTACGATGCTTGGCGACCGCGTGCGCGGTATCGCCGTCGCCACGCCGGACATCGCTGATGCTGAACTGGACGTTTTGCACGACGCGGGCGTACGTGGTCTGCGCTTCATCGAGATGCGCGATCCGAGTACCGGCCAGCCGTACAAAGGCAGCATCGGTGTGGACAGCCTTTGCCAATTGGCACCGCGGCTGCGCGAGCGGGGCTGGCATGCGCACGTCTGGGCCAAAGCCGCGGATTGTCCGCAGATCCACGCGCAGATCGCGCCGCTAAGGCTGCCCGTTGTCTTCGATCACATGGGCCAGTTCGACGTAGCCGCCGGGGTCCAGGCGCCCGCGTTTCAAGCGCTACTCGCATTGCTGGATCACGATGACGTTTGGTTCAAGCTGTCGCTTTGCCGGGTATCGCGGCAGGCTCCAGTCTACGCCGAGGTCGAACCATTCCATCGTGCGCTAGTGGCTCGGCGTCCAGAGCGGCTGCTGTGGGGATCGGACTGGCCCTTCGTGCGCATGGCCGAGACTTCCCCGGATGTCGGCGAATTGCTGGACATCTTCCTTGACTGGGTTGCTGACCCGGTCGTGGCGAAGCAGATCCTCGTCGACAACCCCACACGTCTCTTCAATTTCCCGACACAGGAGCTTTGACCATGCAGAACCTCACACTTGAGATCGATGACGGTGTCGCCTGGGTGACGCTGGATCGTCCGCCTGTAAACGCGATCACGCTGGCGCACTATCAAGCCATCGGCGAGCTGTTCGAAGCGCTCGGGCAGAATCCTGCTGTGAATTGCGTGGTTTTCACCGCCACTGGCGAACGGGCCTTTTGCGCAGGTCTGGATCTTCATGAGTTCCTCGCCGCTAAGGTGGAAGACGATCCGGCGCGCGCGGCGGTGGTACGACGGTGCTTCGCCGCGGTCAGGCAGTGCGCAGTCCCGGTGGTTGCCGCGATCAACGGTCCGGCGCTGGGCGCTGGGACTGTACTGGCAGCGGTGTGCGACATTCGCCTAGCCTCGACCAACGCAAGTTTCAGCATGCCTGAAATCAACGTCGGCCGGTGTGGCGGCGGTGCGCATCTCGGGCGGTTGATCGGCCAGGGCAACCTGCGCAAGCTGTTTTTCACAGGCCAACCCATAGACGCCGCCGAGGCCTTGCGGATTGGTCTGGTGGAGGAGGTGCTGGCACCCGAGACACTGCTCGCGCGGGCCGGAGAGCTCGCTCGTTTGATCGCCCGCAAGAGTCCGCTCGGCTTGCGTCTGGGCAAAGCCTCACTCAATGAGATTGAGGACTTACCGGTGGAAGAGGGCTATCGCATCGAGCAGGGATACAGCACCCGGTTGATGGCGACCGAAGACGCCCGCGAAGCGACGCGGGCGGTGGTGGAGAAACGTGCTCCGGTCTTTGTCGGGCGCTAGGGGAGGGTCGATTCGCGGATGACCTTGCTGCGCCTCAAGAGGGTGGCAGGGTATCCGCCCAATCGGCGATGGCGTCGGCAGTTTCCGTGGGCTTCTCTGCGGGTAATGCATGACTGGCGCGCGCAATGACGCGCACGGTGACCCGCTCGCCGAACTCCTCGCGAGCCTCCTGCCGTGAAGCTTCCGGGCGAAAGGGATCGGCCCCTGCCTGCAGATCCAGGATGGGGGCCGTTCCGCCACTCCAGTAACTCGCCTTCGTCGTCCGTTCACGCGCCTGACGTTGACTTTGCATCACGTCCGGATACCAACCCGTAAGCCAGGCGCTGGGATCGTTGCCGGGGGCGAAGAAGGCCAGCCGCAGGGCGGCCAAGCGGACTTCACGCGGGGAAGCGGGATCGTTGAGTGCGGTGACGGCATCGGACAGGGCCTGCGGCCATTGGCGAGCGCCGCCGGCGAGCAAGACGATGCCGCGAACGTCGGCGGGGTAATCCGCGGCCAGGGTCTTGGCGATCCACTGCCCGTAGGCATGGCCGGCGACGATCGCCGGCCCACCCTCAGCGCGAATGACCCGCTGAAAATCAGCGGCAAAATCATGGAACGACAGGTTGACCAGCGGCCCCTGGGAGCC
>Ga0157359_1000985_pt1 | contig 11193 bp, 11 predicted proteins | sample AttcapACBM3_FD_111482 | JGI IMG/M metagenome (GOLD analysis project Ga0157359, IMG submission 111482) | Fungus gardens microbial communities from leaf cutter ant in Botucatu, State of São Paulo, Brazil - Atta capiguara ACBM3 | ecosystem: Host-associated > Fungi > Mycelium > Unclassified ...
AAACCCGGCGTTTCACCACTTTGACGTTGGTTCCTGCTGCCGCGCGGCTGGCCTGAGTGTTACCAATGGTAACGCTGTCCAGGAAGTAATAATTATAGTGATTCAGCACCTGCATGACTTTCTGCATACCTGACAGGCTGGAGGTCATGGCGCTACCCATATGATTATTTAAACCAATGGCATAGGGGACTTTCGTCGTCGCATCGTGAATGATGCGGGCAATTTCATCGACTGACATATCCGGGCGCAGGGTGTCTTTTTCCAGCGGTTGCTTACTCAGAGGTGCCATCGGCAGGTGAATCAGCACTTCATGTCCGCGTTGATGGGCTTTCGTTGCCATTTCTCGGGCATGAGGTGCATTAGGTAGTACGGCAATGGAAATAGCGGCGGGCATTTGCAACACCTGGTTTTCCTGTACCGGACGATAACCAAAATCATCAATAACGATGGACAATTTTCCTGCCATTGCCGGGCTTGCCAGTATGCCTGCCACGAACAGCGCGCTGAATTTGCGTAATAAAAACAAACTTATCTCCCTAACCACGGTTGTGGGTTAACGGCTTGTCCCTGGCGGCGGATCTCAAAATAGAGTGCCGGTGAACCGTTACCGCCACTGTTCCCCACCAGAGCTATCGGTTGCCCGGCATGTACCTGATCACCAACATTGACCAGCGCACTCTGGTTATAACCGTACAGGCTCATATCGCCTTTACCGTGTTCCACTACCACCATCAAACCATAGCCCTGTAGCCAGTCAGCCATCAGTACCCGGCCATCAGCAATGGCTTTTACTTCAGTGCCTTCAGGTGCGGAAATGACCATCCCTTTCCAGCGTAGTTCTCCCTGAAGCTGTTCACCAAAATTATGCATAACACGGCCATGAACCGGCCACAGAGCCTGCTTATTGGCGCGCCCAAGGCCACCGGTGCGGGCTATCAATGCCTGTTCGCTGGCAGAAGGTTTGTAGGTACTGCCCTGACGTTTGGCCTGAGTTTCACGTTCACGCACTTTTTGTGCTTCGCGGGCTTCCCGTTCGGCACGGGCTTTGGCTTCGCGTTCTGCTTTGGCGATTTTATCGCGCAGACGGTTTTCGTTTTGCCGTAATTCAGCCAGTTGTGCCTGATCCTGCTTCAGTGATGATTCCAGAGCTGTCAGTGTTTTTTTCCGGGCCTGACGTGCACCTTCCAGTTTTTGTTGTTGCGCCTGTTGCTGAGCTAACAGAGATTTTTGCTGTGTTTGTTTATCCTGCAGACTCGCCTTTTGGGCTGCCAGTTCACGCCGGGTCTGCTGTAGTTCAGTAATGGATTTTTTGCGGGCTTCGTTCAGATAACCAAAATATGCCAGCATACGTTCGCTACGCTGGCTCTCTTCACCACTGAGTATTAATTGCAGGCCATTATGTTTACCCTGACGAAAGGCAGCATCCAGCTGTTGAGCAAGGAGGGATTCCTGTTTTGTCTGTTGCAGCTGGAGTGAATTGATAGATGAGGTGAGGGAGCTGATCTCTTTGCCAAGTTTGTTCAGTACAGTTTGGGTTTCACGCAACTGGCGGCTGGCCTGGGCAATGACTTTTTCCTGGGACTGTAGCTGATCAAGCAGGGTACTGCGTTGCTGCTTTTGCAGCTTCACGCTTTTTTCTTTTTCGGCAATATCCTGCTGAATACTTTGCAGTTGTGCCTTGTTATCACCGGCAGCAGATGCAGAAAACGACCACAGTAGTGCGCCAGAGCAAAGCGCACTGATGGTCAGGACGGACAATCGAGAACGTAACGGCTTCGCAGGGTGCGGCCTGTTACGTGGAATCCATAAATGTGTCACTGGCGATTTTTCCCTCATAATCGTTGGATTATTCCACGACGAACATTGGCTTACCAGTCGTCCTTGTCTGGTTTTCTGTAGAAAACATCACGGAGATAAGCGGATCGACTGTACATGGCTCGCCTGCCAGGTATACTCAGAAGCCTATTTTTTTAGCTTATTAACCCTTTCGGGAGTTGTTACCCCTCATGCAAGATATTATGCAGTTTGCTGGCAATCACACAATTTTAAGTCTGGCGTGGGTTGTTTTGCTGGTTTTAGTTATTGTGACCACCGTTAAAGGTATGTTCTCCAAAGTAAAAACAATTTCTCGTGGTGAAGCTACCCGCTTAATCAATAAAGAAGATGCTGTGGTGGTGGATGTGCGTGGGCGTGATGATTTCCGCAGAGGCCATATTTCGAATTCAGTGCACGTTCAGGCTGCAGACATTAAAAAAGGCAGTTTCAGCGAACTGGAAAAATACAAAGCTCAGCCAGTTATCGTTGTGTGTGCAACCGGCACCTCAGCACAGGAATCAGCATCTCTGCTCAGCGCAGCAGGTTTTGCTCAGGTTTCTGTACTGAAAGACGGTATCTCTGGCTGGAGTGGCGAGAATTTACCTCTTGTTCGTGGTAAGTAACGGATTATTAACTTATTAGGATTACCTATTATGTCAGAACATAACGCTACAGAGATGACCTTCCAGATCCAACGTGTTTACACTAAAGACATCTCTTTTGAAGCACCAAATGCACCACAGATTTTCCAGAAAGAGTGGGAACCGGAAGTTAAACTGGATCTGGATACCGCTTCAACCCAACTGGCTGAAGGTGTATATGAGGTTGTACTGCGTGTGACCGTAACTGCGACTGTAGACGAAGAATCTGCATTCCTGTGTGAAGTTCAGCAGGCAGGTATTTTCTCTGTTGATGGTATTGAAGGGACTCAGCTGGCACATTGCCTGGGTGCGTACTGCCCGAACATTCTGTTCCCATATGCACGCGAATGCGTTACCAGCCTGGTTTCCCGTGGCACATTCCCACAACTGAACCTGGCTCCGGTGAACTTTGATGCGCTGTTTATGAACTATTTACAGCAGTCAGAAGGCGCAGCACAGCAGCAGGACGCGTAATGTGTAGCCCCCATGCTTCCATGAGCGTTATCGGTGCCGGTTCTTACGGCACCGCCCTGGCGATTACGCTGGCTCGTAACGGTCACGACGTGGTTTTGTGGGGGCATAACCCACAGAGCCAGGCCAAATTACAGGCTGAACGTTGTAACTCCGCTTTCCTTCCTGATGTTCCTTTCCCTGATACTCTACACATTGAAGCTGATCTGGCGACAGCGATAGCAGCAAGCCGTGATTTGCTGGTGGTCGTTCCCAGCCATGTCTTCGGCGATGTGTTACAGCAAATAAAACCGTATCTGCGGGAAAATTCACGCATCGTCTGGGCAACAAAGGGATTGGAAAAAGAAACCGGGCGCTTGTTGCAGGATGTGGCGCGTGAAATCCTTGGTGAGGAGATCCCGCTGGCTGTTGTTTCCGGCCCAACGTTTGCGAAAGAACTGGCAGCAGGATTGCCAACAGCGATCGCTTTGTCGGCTACCGACAGTACGTTTGCGGATGAACTGCAGCAGTTACTGCATTGCGGAAAAAGCTTTCGTGTTTACAACAACCCGGATTTTGTCGGTGTTCAACTGGGTGGGGCGGTAAAAAATGTTATCGCTATTGGTGCCGGGATATCGGATGGGATCGGTTTTGGTGCCAATGCCCGTACTGCGCTGATTACCCGTGGTCTGGCCGAAATGAGCCGACTGGGAGAAGCCCTGGGGGCTGATCCGACAACATTTATGGGAATGGCTGGATTAGGCGATCTGGTACTGACCTGTACGGACAATCAGTCACGTAACCGTCGTTTCGGCATGATGCTGGGACAGGGGAGTGATGTGGATGAAGCCCAAAACACGATCGGTCAGGTAGTGGAAGGTTTCCGCAATACCAAAGAAGTGAGAGCGTTAGCCGCCCGTTATGGTGTGGAGATGCCTATTACTGAGCAAATTTATCAGGTGTTGTATTGTGGTAAACAGGCTCGTGAAGCGGCATTAACTCTGTTGGGTCGTGCTAAAAAAGATGAAAAATAGCGGCCGCTAAGATGCGGTAACCGCACTGTTGTCTGCTGGCATCCCGGATGGGGTGCTACTTTTTGTAGGGAGTGAGTCATGTCGTGCGTTAAGCCTGAAAACATCTGGGATAACATTAAAACAGAGGCGCGAGCGTTGGCGGAGTGTGAGCCGATGCTGGCCAGTTTTTATCATGCTACTTTGCTGAAACACGACAATCTCGGCAGTGCACTCAGCTACATGCTGGCGAATAAATTAGCAAATCCTATTATGCCCGCTATTGCCATCCGTGAAGTGATTCATGACGCTTATAGTCAGGATCCGTCGATGATTGTCTCGGCTGCCTGTGATATTCAGGCGGTGAGATTACGTGACCCGGCTGTCGATAAATATTCCACTCCGTTGCTGTATCTGAAAGGTTTCCATGCATTACAGGCACATCGGATTGGTCACTGGTTATGGCATCAGGGTCGTCAGGCGCTGGCGGTTTATCTACAAAACGAAGTGTCTGTTTCTTTTGGTGTGGATATTCACCCGGCAGCGAAAATCGGACGCGGGATCATGCTGGACCATGCAACAGGTATTGTTGTGGGTGAAACAGCAGTGGTTGAAGACGATGTCTCTATTCTGCAATCCGTGACCCTTGGCGGTACAGGGAAAACAGGCGGTGATCGTCATCCGAAGATCCGTCAGGGCGTGATGATTGGCGCAGGTGCAAAAATTCTTGGCAATATCGAAGTAGGACAAGGTGCGAAAATTGGCGCAGGTTCTGTCGTCTTACAGCCTGTCCCGGCGCATACCACTGCTGCTGGTGTACCGGCGCGGATTGTCGGTAAACCAGCCAGCGATATGCCATCCATGGATATGGATCAGAACTTTAATGGCAATGGTTCCGGATTTGTCTGCGGTGATGGTATCTGATCAGCCTTTGATCACTGCGCCAGGATAACCCAGCTGTCGCCACGCTTCATACACCACAACCGACACTGCATTGGATAAATTCATGCTGCGGCTGTCGGGCATCATCGGAATCCGAATTTTTTGCTGTGCCGGCAGAGCATCCAGAATGCTGGCCGGCAGCCCGCGAGTTTCTGGTCCAAATAGCAGATAATCTCCATCCTGATAACTGGCAGCACTGTGTGCCGGTGTCCCTTTTGTCGTTAGTGCAAACAGCCGTTGCGGAGTCTCTGATGCGATAAATGCATCGTAATTGGCATGGTGTTTAATGGATGTAAATTCGTGGTAATCCAGACCAGCACGGCGCAGTCGTTTGTCATCCCAGGCAAAGCCCAGAGGTTCGATCAGGTGTAACTGGAAGCCGGTGTTAGCACACAGGCGGATGATATTACCGGTATTGGGTGGAATTTCAGGTTCAAACAGAACGATATGTAACATTGAATGGCCCTCTGCTGCGAGGGCCGAAGAATAACAATTATTCCTGCTGAGTGGTATACAACGGTAACCAGAGTGTCAGGCGTAAACCGCCTAATGGACTGTCATCCGCTTTTACCCAACCATTGTGTTGCTGGATGGCATTATCCACAATAGCCAGCCCCAGACCTGTCCCCCCGGACTCCCGATCACGGGCTTCATCTGTACGATAGAATGGCCGGAAAATTTGTTCCCGGTCTTCCGGACTGACGCCAGGCCCATCATCATCGACATGAACGGTGACACCGGCTTTATCTACTGAGAAACTGACCTCTATCTTGCTGTACGAATAACGCAGTGCATTACGCACGATATTTTCCAACGCGCTGTCCAGCGTATTCGGGTTGCCATATAACGGCCACGGACCAGGAGGATAAGGCACATCAAGCGATTTACCCATTTGTTCTGCTTCGAACTTCGCATCTTCCAACATATCGGACCATAACTGGTTGGCTTTGACCGCCTCACTGACCAGTGCGTTTTTATGCTGAGCACGTGAAAGCACCAGTAAATCATTGATCATGCCATCCAGACGTTGAGCCTCTGTTTCAATACGTTCCAGTTCTTTCGCCTCACCATGACGACGACGCAATAACGCAGTGGCCAGTTGCAGACGTGTCAGAGGCGTACGCAATTCATGAGAAATATCAGAGAGCAGTCGTTGCTGGGATGTACGCATACGTTCCAGCGCACTCACCATCTGGTTAAAACTGGCACCGGCAGCGAGGAATTCCTGCGGTCCTGCTTCCAGTTCCGGGCGCTGACGCAGGTTCCCGGCGGCCACATCGTCAGCCGCATATTTCAGCTTACGTGCAGGTTTTGCCAGACTCCATGCCAGCCACAGTAGCAGGGGGGAACTGATCAACATGGTGACCATCAGCAACAGAAGCGGCCGGTCAAACAGCAAATTGATAAAGTCGAGCTGTGAGCTACTGGCGGGACGAATGATGTAGAGCTGATAGTTGTCAGCACCATCACGGACAATGAATGGGCCAGCCATTTCCACCCGACCATATTTTTTCTTTTGGGGTTCTTCGATGTTATCCGACTGACCAATAAAATTACGGATCACCTGCATTTCATTATGCTGAGCACCAATAACCCGTCCTTCACTGGTCACTAACAGTAAACGTTGTCCCGGTGGAGCCCATTTTTCAATGGCCCGGAACAACCTGCGCCACCATAGCAGGTCATTAGGGGGATCCTGAGCCAGTTCGGCTTCGATGTGTTGCTCAATCATGACACCCTGACGTACTTCGTTATCCAACAAAGAAGTCATCTGCCGGGCATCAAGTTTTGGCAACATCAGCACCAGCATTAACACCAGTGCCAGCGTCAGCCAGAAGATCGCAAAAATTCGGGTGGTCAGGCTGGAAATCATGCTGCTGATACCATCAGATAACCGCGGCCACGCAGGGTTTTAAACCACGGATGCCCATCCTCACGTTCCGGCAGTTTGCGACGCAGATTCGAAATATGCATATCGATAGCGCGGTCAAAGGGAGTCAGACGTTTCCCCAGAACTTCCTGACTGAGATGTTCACGTGAGACTACCTGCCCCAGATGCTGTGCCAGCAAATAGAGTAATGTAAATTCGGTTCCGGTGAGATCCAGCGCTTCGCCATTAAAGCTGGCTTCCTGACGACCGGGATTCAGGCGCAGTAGATCTACTTCCAGCGTTGGTGAACTGTTGTCATGTTGCTGCTGCTGTTCACTCCAGTTGGAACGACGCAGAATGGCACGAATACGCGCAATCAGTTCGCGGTCATTAAATGGTTTTGGCAGGTAATCATCAGCACCCAGTTCCAGACCCAGAACACGATCCAACTCACTGCCGCGGGCAGTCAGCATAATGACGGGTGTTTGATGCTGTTGACGTATCTCTTTTAACGTATCAAGGCCGTTTTTCTTCGGCATCATGACATCAAGCAATAACAGGTCAATGCTGTTATCCAGAAGTTCCAGAGCCTGTTCACCATCGCTGGCGACCAGAATGTTGAAACCTTCCATTTCCAGTAATTCTTTTAGTAGCGAAGTTAATTCGCGGTCATCATCAACCAACAGGATTTTATTCATATTTTCTTGCCCTCCGCAGGCAAAATACCGTGAACGAATGCACTAAAGTTAGCACTTTACGTAGTTTTACACCCCCTGACGCTTGTTTGCAGCAGGCATCGTAGACTGAATCCCGTTGAATCGAAATACGGACACGAACTTTAGGAGTAAACGATGCGCAAAGCTACCGCCGTCGTTGTTGTTCCGGCGCTGGTAATGACACTGACCACCGCATGGGCTGCTGACGTTACGACGAATGTTGAGATGCATCACCATGATATTGTGAATAGCCAGATGGGGCTTACACCACAAAATCATATGTTTGATGGCATCAGTTTGACTGAGCGACAACGTCAACAATTACGCGATTTGATGCAACAGGTACGGTACGATCGTTCTCCTGTCAGTATTAACGATTTAAAACAATTGCATAAATTGATTATTGCAGAAAAATTTGACCAGACAGCCTATCAGGCTCAGGTGGAAAAGATTGCACAAGCAGAAGTTACGCGTCAGGTTGAGATAGCACGAATACGCAATCAGATGTACCAACTACTCACTCCACCGCAGCAGGCTGTTTTGCAGCAGAAGTATCAGCAACGTATGGATGCGTTACAGGATGTAGCAAAAGTGCAGACAGATCCTACGTTGCAGGCTTTACGTAGTCCCCAGTAGTACCAGTAGTTTTTGCAGTAAAGACATAGTACCCCTGTTTTCCTTGCCATAGACACCATCCCTGTCTTCCCCCTCATGATGAGGGGGTTTTTTTTGCCCGTCAGATGGCTCAAAATGACCCTGTGCCCTAAAAGACACTCTCCGAATCTACTTATCCTGCGGGAGTTTGTGATGGATCAACGTTACGCGCAGTTGGTGAAGTCAGCCGCCCTGGCAGCAACCTGCCTGGCCTTACTGTTATTAATAATCAAAATTTTTGCCTGGTGGTATACCGGTTCGGTCAGTGTTTTGGCTGCTCTGGTCGATTCTTTGGTGGATATTGCCGCTTCCCTGACGAATCTTCTGGTGGTGCGTTATTCCCTGCAACCTGCTGATGCCGAACATACTTTTGGTCACGGCAAAGCGGAATCACTGGCAGCACTGGCACAAAGTATGTTTATTTCAGGTTCTGCGCTGTTTTTGTTCCTGACGGGATTTCAACATCTGGCTTCTCCTACTCCGATGCATGCTCCGTTGGTGGGGATGATTGTGACGGTTATCGCTTTGCTATCCACAATGATTCTGGTGACGTTCCAGCGTTGGGTTATTCGTCATACACAAAGTCAGGCTATCCGGGCTGACTTATTGCACTATCTGTCCGATGTGGTGATGAATGGGGCTATTTTGTGCGCGTTGGCGCTGAGTTGGTACGGTTTTCACTGGGCGGATTCGCTGTTTGCACTGGGAATTGGAGTATGGATTCTGTATAGCGCACTGCGTATGGGATATGAAGCCGTCCAGTCGTTGCTCGACAGAGCATTGCCAGACGAAGAACGGGACATCATTATGGCAATGGTTGCCGCGAAGGAAGGGGCGCGTGGAGCACATGATTTACGTACCCGCCAGTCAGGGCCAACGCGTTTTATCCAGCTTCATTTGGAACTGGATGATGATTTGCCACTCTATCAGGCACATAAAATTGCAGATGAGTTGGAAAAAGCGTTGTTACACCGTTTTCCCGGTTCAGATGTCATTATTCATCAGGATCCTTGTTCTGTCGTACCGGAAGAGAAACGCCTGAATCTGTAACAGGTTTTTTGCGTAAAATAGGGAACACGATGTCATTTGGCATCAGTTGTTGCAAAAAAAGAGCTTAATCCATATTGACCTGAATCAATTCAGCTAACAAGATTGGGGATACTGTTTGCTTAACGTTGTTGGTTATTTTCACGTGCCCTCAGCCACCAGGCGTTCAGAATTTAACATTCGCATCAACAAGTTCAGAGGTTGTCATGATCAAGAAAATCGGTGTACTGACAAGCGGCGGTGACGCTCCAGGTATGAACGCTGCTATCCGCGGTGTTGTGCGCGCAGCGCTGAGTGAAGGACTGGAAGTTTTTGGTATTTATGACGGCTATCAGGGATTGTATGAAGATCGCATGGTAAATCTGGATCGCTACAGTGTTTCTGATGTAATTAATCGCGGTGGTACTTTTCTGGGATCGGCGCGTTTTCCTGAGTTCCGTAAGGAAGAAGTACGGGCTGTAGCCATTGAAAACATGAAAAAACGCGGTATTGATGCGTTGGTGGTTATTGGTGGTGATGGTTCCTATATGGGCGCGAAGTTACTGACAGAAGCGGGTTTTCCTTGTATCGGCTTGCCTGGCACAATTGATAACGATGTGGCGGGTACCGATTACACTATCGGTTATTTCACTGCACTGGATACCGTGGTTGAAGCGATTGACCGTCTGCGGGACACCTCGTCCTCACATCAACGTATTTCGATTGTAGAAGTGATGGGACGATATTGTGGTGACTTAACGCTGGCTGCGGCGATTGCCGGAGGATGTGAGTATATTGTTCTGCCAGAAAAACCGTATACCCGTGAAGAACTGTTAGCAGAAATTCAGGCCGGAATAGCGAAAGGGAAAAAGCACGCCATTGTTGCGATTACTGAACATGTCTGTGATGTTGAAGAACTGGCGAAGTTCATAGAAGCAGAGACTAAACGCGAAACCCGGGCAACGGTATTGGGACATATCCAGCGTGGTGGTGCCCCGGTCGCGTATGATCGTATTCTGGCTTCCCGTATGGGTGCTTATGCCATTGAGTTGTTATTGCAGGGATTCGGTGGTCGTTGTGTGGGCACCCAGAACGAAAAAATGGTGCATCACGATATCATTGATGCCATCGAAAATATGAAGCGTCCATTTAAAGCTGACTGGCTGGATACCGCGAAAAGACTGTATTAATTCAAAGAAAGGCGCTGATTATCAGCGCCTTTTTTACGGGTACTATTATTCTATAAAGTTATTATGGTGGATTTTTAATTCTTTAATTAACAAAAGAATTTGTGTCACTCTTCTGAACAGATCATCTTTTCAGGAGTGCAGACAATGAAAAAATGGAGCGCAGGGCTGGTTTTGTTACTGGCCTCGACGGGGGTACTGGCAAAGAATATTCAGTTGCTGAACGTGTCTTATGACCCGACTCGCGAGCTGTATGAACAATACAATAAAGCGTTTAGTGCGCACTATAAGCAGGAAACAGGGGACACTGTTGTCATCCGCCAGTCACATGGTGGTTCCGGCAAGCAGGCTACTTCCGTCATTAATGGTATCCGGGCAGATGTTGTTACACTGGCTCTGGCTTCTGATGTGGATGCGATTGCTGCACGTGGCCGTATTGACCAGCACTGGATCCAGCGTCTGCCGGAAAACTCTGCGCCCTATACTTCTACTATCGTTTTCCTTGTACGTAAAGGTAATCCCAAACAGATCCATGACTGGTCGGATTTAATTAAACCTGGCGTATCCGTGATTACCCCCAATCCTAAAACCTCCGGCGGCGCCCGCTGGAACTATCTGGCAGCATGGGGCTGGGCATTGAATCAGAATCAGGGTGATCAGGCGAAAGCTCTGGCTTATGTGAAGGCGTTGTTTAAGAACGTCGAAGTACAGGATTCTGGTGCCCGTGCGGCGACCAATACCTTTGTTGAACGGGGAATTGGTGATGTGCTGCTGGCCTGGGAAAATGAAGCGTATCTGGCAATGAACAAGTTGGGGAAAGATCAGTTTGAAATTGTCACTCCGGGCGAATCCATTCTGGCGGAACCTACTGTATCAGTGGTG
>Ga0157359_1000987_pt1 | contig 11184 bp, 7 predicted proteins | sample AttcapACBM3_FD_111482 | JGI IMG/M metagenome (GOLD analysis project Ga0157359, IMG submission 111482) | Fungus gardens microbial communities from leaf cutter ant in Botucatu, State of São Paulo, Brazil - Atta capiguara ACBM3 | ecosystem: Host-associated > Fungi > Mycelium > Unclassified ...
AGGTTCCGGATCGAAACGGTGATAGTAGGTCTCTTCCAGGTAGGTTTCGTTTTCACTCTCCTCCTGATCATGCTTGTGGCTGGGATAGGAGCTGGTATCGCCTTCGTTGGTATAAACCTCTACCACCAGCAGGCTATCAGCCGGTTCACTATCAGGCAGGATATTATGCACCAGACGCTGGTTGCGCCCTTTTCCGCGATGCTCAACACCGACGTCGGCTGGCGCAATCAGTCGCGCAGGCAGATTGCCCTGACCCGGCGCGCTACAGACGGCCAGCTCAAGATCGCTGTCAGCGTAAACGTCCACTTCATCGTTATGCGGCACATACACAGAATAAGGCGGCACACGTTCGAAAGGCGACATACGTTTGCCAATGCCGGGAAACTCAGCATGACGGGTTTTCACCGAGGCCAGCCCGGCCACCAGTACCAGACACAGCTCGTTATCGCCGCTGGTCAGGCGCAGGGTTTCCCCTTTTTTCAGCAGATAGGCATCAAAGCCCACATAACGCCAGCCAGCGCGTTCAGGCGTCACATGCTGGATACGACCCTGCGCGTCAGGGGCCTGTGCTTTCGACAGTAAAGACATCCTGATCCTCCTCTCTGTCACGATTGACGCTGCGGTAGTTGCAGGCGAGGTGCCAGCGAACAAACGACCGGCAGACTCTCCTGCCGGTCGCGATCAGCGTCGAAATGATTAGCTTAAGGTTGGCATACTAAATTCAGACACGGTCTGCTGACCGGATGGCCAGCGTACGGTGGCGGTTTTCATGCGCGTGTAGAAGCGCACGCCATCCGGCCCGTGGACGTTAAGCGCGCCAAACACCGAGCGTTTCCAGCCACCGAAGCTGTGGAACGCCATCGGCACCGGAACCGGTACATTGACACCGACCATGCCCGCTTCAACGTTCTGTACAAACTCACGCGCGGTGTGACCGTTGCTGGTGAAAATCGCGCTGCCGTTGCCAAACTCATGGCTGTTGACCAGCTGCAGCGCGCTGTCATAGTCCGGTGCGCGCATGATGCTCAGCACCGGCCCAAAAATCTCTTCACGCCAGATCACCATCTCAGAGGTGACGTTATCAAACAGCGTGCCGCCAACGTAGTAACCTTCGGCGTGACCCGCAACCTGCACGTTACGACCATCGACCACCAGCTTCGCGCCTTCCTGCTCGCCTTTGTCGATGTAACCCAGCACCTTCTTCTGATGCGCGGCGGAGACGACCGGCCCCATCTCATTTTCATCGGCGCCCTGATTGATCCCAGGACCGATACGCAGGGCCTTGATCAGTGGCGTCAGACGGGCAATCAGCTTGTCAGCGGTGTCATCGCCTACGGCGACCACCACCGGCAGCGCCATACAGCGCTCACCGGCAGAGCCAAACGCGCCGCCCATAATGGCGTTGACGGTGGCATCCAGATCGGCATCCGGCATGACGATAGCGTGGTTTTTCGCCGCACCAAACGCCTGCACCCGCTTGCCGTGGGCGCTGGCGGTTTTATAGATATGTTCAGCCACGCCGGACGAACCGACAAAACTGACCGCAGCAATACGCGGATCTTTATAGAGCTGCTCAGCATCTTCATTGGAGCTGTGCACCACGTTAAATACGCCATCCGGCAGACCCGCTTCGGTCAGCAGCTCGGCCATACGCACGGCCGCAGAGGGATCCAGCGCCGGTGGCTTCAGAACAAAGGTATTGCCGCAGGCCAGGGCAATCGGGAACATCCACAGCGGCACCATCGCCGGGAAGTTAAATGGCGTAATCCCCGCCACGACACCCACTGGCTGCATCAGCGAGTAGCTGTCAACGCCGCCGCCGACGTTCGGGGAATATTCACCTTTGAGCAGATGAGGGATCCCGCAGGCAAACTCAATCACTTCAATGCCGCGCGTCAGTTCACCCAGTGCATCAGACCAGACTTTGCCATGTTCAGAGACAATCAGCGCCGCCAGCTCGTCACGGTGCTGCTCCATCAGGGCTTTAAAGTTAAACAGCACGCGGGCGCGACGCAGCGGCGAGGTTTTCGACCAGGCTGCAAACGCATCATGCGCGACACCAATCGCCTGGGCCACTTCATCAGCGGTACTTTGCGTCAGTTCACGGACCACTTTGCCGGTCGCCGGATCGTAAACAGGAATGGTTTCGTTGCTGGCGCTGAAAGTGGTTTTACCGCCAATAAAGTTACCTATGATTGTCATGATGTTGCCTCTTAAGATGGTTAAGTTCCCTGCTGACGGACCCTGTGGCCTGCCACACTGCCTGACCAGGCAAACCTGAAAGCGTTCTATGAAGCTATTACAGTGGAATAAATTTTTCAAATAGTTCTTTTTGGAAAATTTGCTTTTAGCGGCACGGATCGCATTTTTACTCTCTGTCAGAGAGGCAGAGCAGTCTGAGATGAGGAGGCTGTCAGAGCGGCGAGCCTCAGCGCAGAAGGGGAGTTGCCGTGGCATGGACCGGTTATGTGACTGCGAAGTTGATCCAGCGGTGGTGCATAGGGGTGAAACGAAATATGAAATTAATGCGAGACTGATCTAATAAAATGCATTTCATAATTCACTATTAATGAAATAAATGTTTTCTTTGGTCGCAACCCCTTCTGTTACGGAGTCAGCGCATGGCCATTGATCCCACCCGTTTCTGTATCAACCGCAAAATTGCGCCCCGGCTCTCGCTGGAGGCGTTCTTTCAGCTGGTCCAGCGTCTGGGACTGAGCAAGGTTGAACTGCGCAATGACATGTCGGGCGGCAGCGTCACTGACGACCTCAGCCCCGATCAGCTGCGCGCCCTGACCGACCGATACCACATTGATATCGTCACCATTAATGCGCTCTATCCATTTAACCGCATTGATGACGCACTGTTGAGCCGCGCCGAAGCGCTGTTACAGACAGCACAACAGGTTGGTGCGAAAGCGCTGGTGATGTGTCCGCTGAATGAGGGGATTGCCGTGTCGCCTCAGCAGACTCTGGCGGCGATGCAGGCGCTGGCTCCGCGCTTTGCCCACTATGGTATTCAGGGATTAGTGGAACCGCTGGGTTTTCCGGTCAGCTCACTGCGTTCAATCGTACAGGCGCAGGAATTGATCGCTGCGGCGGGCGTGCCCTTTACGCTGCTGCTGGATACCTTTCATCATCATCTCTATGAAAACGCTGAACAGGAATTTCCGGCGGGTATCGATATTGACCAGATTGGACTGGTGCATCTTTCGGGCGTGGAAGATCGGCGTCCGACCGCCGAACTGACCGACGATGAACGCATCATGCTGAGTGATAACGATGTACTGAAGAGTGTGGTCCAGGTTAAACGGCTGGAGATGCTGGGCTATAAGGGCGTTTACGCCTTTGAGCCCTTCTCCGGTCAGCTTAATAGCTGGACTCCGGCGGAGATTGAACGCCAGATCCGCCACAGTATTGAACTGCTGCAGGCCTGAAGCCTGTTGCTGCCAGATTTATACGTTTATCTGTGTCTGAAAAGACGTTATGGCCTGCTACCGGGCCATTTTTTTTATTCTGAGGAATCATCTGCGGTCAGTAACGATGTCTGGCGCCGCTGCAGGCGCAGCGTGCAGAAAAATGCGACACAGACCAGTAGCGCTGTGAGCAGATAGACGCGTGAAACACCCGCATAATTCATGATAAATCCGGCCAGCGGCCCGGTGATCCCCAGCGACAGATCCATGAAGGCGGTGTAGGTTGCCAGGGCACTACCCTGATTCTGCTGCGGCACCACTTTCACTGCCACCACGCCCAGCGCCGGAAATACCAGCGAGAATCCGGCGCCGGTCAGAAACGCACCGGCTTTTGCCATCCAGGGATCACCCGCTGCGGCCACCAGAAACAGTCCGGCAGCCTCAACCGCCAGACAGACACTGGCGACCCGCAGGCCGCCGTGACGATTAATCGCATTGGGAAAGAGCAGGCGTGCGCCGACGAAAGCGCCGCTGAACAGGGAGAGCGCAAAGGCGGCCCCTTGCCACCCTTTATCCTGATAAAACAGCGTGATAAACGTGGCGATAACGCCGAAACCTGCCGATCCCATCGCCAGAATAGCCCCAAAGCCGGCAATCTTTCCCAGTACTGCACGAAACGGCAGCGGCCTGGCCCGGCTGGCTTTTACCGCCGGACGCGGCACGGCACAGACGATGCCCATCAGGCAGATCGCCACAATCACCAGCGACAGCCACAGCAGGCCCCCTGCCTGAAAGATCACCACGCCGAGCGGCGCGCCTATCGCCATCGCGCCATAGGTGACGATGCCGTTCCAGGAGATGACGCGGCCAATATGCAGCGAACCCACCCGCGCCACACCCCACAACGAGGTGCCGGTGCCGGTAAAGCTCTGGCCCACACCCAGAATTAACCGGCCCACGCAGAGCAGCGTCAGGCTCCACATCGGTGAGGCGATCAGCGCCGCCAGCAGAATGCACAACCCGCTAATCAGACACCCCACCAGTCCGGTCACCACCACTTTCTTGGGCCCCCAGAGATCGGCGTAGCGTCCGGCGTGGGGTCGGCTCAGCAGCGTCGCCACATATTGCAGACTGATCACCAGGCCCGCCCAGAACGCACTGAAGCCCAGCTGGTCATGTACCCAGCCTGGCAATACCGCCAGCGGCAGCCCGATAGTGAGATAGCTGGCAAAGTTGTAGGCCACAATAGAGAGGATCAGCAGAGAGATATTGAGGTTTCCGGATGGGGCGTTCTGCTCCGCTGCAGGCTGTTCAGGCATGAGTCCTCGCGCGCCTATTTGGCTGAATGATAAGGTTTATCCTTTAACTATACCCGCTTTCGCCACGCGTGCATCACAATGACACCGTTACCGGACAGCAGGAAATGGCGTGAAGAGAGGGACAGCAGGCTCTTCTGGCCCGGCCGCTATTGCTGCGTGGGGTGGTACTGATTACGTTATTCTTTTGTCGTCGCGCTTTACCGTTTCTCTGATAAATCAGATTGTTAATTTTCTTTCAGCTACACTTCCAACAGCCAGATTACGTTACGAGAGAAAGAATGAGCGAGCTGCAACGGGAAAAGATCGGACAAAATATTCTGATAAAACTGGCAATGCTGGTCATCATCCTCGCCGGGGTTCGGGCTGCGTCCGATATTCTGGTTCCGCTTCTGCTGGCGGCGTTCTTTGCCATTGTGCTGAATCCGCTGGTGACCATGCTGATGCGTCGTGGCTTTCGCCGTGGACTGGCGATTGGGCTGGTCATCACCGTCATCTTCTGCGGTATCCTGCTGCTGGGTGCCATTATTGCCAGTTCGATGAGCGAATTTTCTGAACTCTATCCGCAACTGCGCGCCACCATGGAACAGAAAATGACGGTGCTGCAACACCTGGCGGCGGGATTTCATCTCAATATCTCAACCGATGCGCTGGTGCAGCGTTTCGATCCCAATACCATGATGAACCTGGCGAGTGTGGCACTGAGCGGCTTTTCGGGTGCGATGACCAATACTGTGCTGCTGGTGCTGACTGTCGTCTTTATGCTGTTTGAGGTTCATCACCTGCCTTATAAAATGCGTAATGCGCTGGTGAATCCTAAAATTCGCATCGCCGGGCTGCATAAGGCGCTGAAAGGGGTAACACACTATCTGGCGCTGAAAACCCTGGTAAGTCTCATCACCGGCATCGCCGTCTGGCTGAGTCTCTATCTGCTGGATGTGAAGTTCGCGCTGCTGTGGGGAGTCGTGGCATTTATCCTCAACTATATTCCCAATATCGGCCCGATTATTGCCGGTATTCCGCCCTTCCTGCAGGCACTGCTGCTGAACAGTCTGTTTGATGCCGCGATGGTGGCGGCGCTGTTTACTGCGATTCATATGGTGTTCGGCAATATGCTGGAACCACGCCTGATGGGGCGCGGTCTTGGCCTGTCAACGCTGGTGGTATTCCTGTCGCTGATCTTCTGGGGCTGGCTGCTCGGGCCGGTCGGTATGCTGCTCTCGGTGCCGCTCACCAGCATTACCAAAATCCTGATGGAGACCACGCCTGGCGGCAGCCGTCTGGCGATTATGCTGGGCACCGGACGACCTAAGCGGGCGCGGGCATTAACCAAGTAGCCGCTGCTGCACGTGCTGCAGATGGCTCTCCATCGCCTGGCGGGCCGCTGCTTCATCGCCCGCCACAATTGCCTCAGCGATCTGCTGATGATCAGCGTTCATCTCCTGCGCAAAACTGTTATCGGCATAATGGCGTTCCAGTCGCTGCACATGCGGGCTGTGACGCCGGTTCCATAACTGCTCCAGCAGGTCGCGTAACACCTCATTGCCGCTCATCTCGCTGATCAACAGGTGGAAGCGCTTGTCCTGCTCCAGAAAGGCCGCATCATTTTCGTTGAACTGCTGCAGTTGAGCGGTCAGTGCCAGCAGGGCCGCCCGCTGAGCGGCGGTGCCGTTACGGGCGGCAAAGGCTGCCAGCATCCCCTCAAAGGCTTCACGTGCCTGAAGCAGTTCCTGCAGGCTGCAGGTTTCACCCGCCTGCGGAACGGTGGCCTGCGGCAGCGGCTGGACGACGTAAACACCGTTGCCGGTGCGGATATCGACCCAGCCGGTCATCTCCAGCGCAATCAGGGCTTCACGCACTGACGAACGGCTCACACCCAGCTGTTTTGCCAGTTCGCGCTCCGGTGGCAGCAGGCCACCGGCCACAAAATCACCGCGCGTGATGCCGTCCATAATGACGCTGGCGATCTGGCGATACAGCCGCTCGGTTTTTATGACGGGTAGCACCATCACCTTCTCCTTTGATTGCCCTTAAAACCGATGACGTCGCAGCGGCAGTTTGTCATGCTGCGATCCGGATCACGGCCCTGTTTTATCCGCTATCATACTCTTGGTCCAGCGGCCTGACCACTGGGCCACATCACGATAAGGAGTAAAAATGGAACATACATGGCGATGGTACGGCCCGAAGGACCCGGTCTCACTGGATGATGCCCGTCAGGCGGGTGCGACCGGCATTGTGACGGCCCTGCACCATATTCCTAACGGCGACGTGTGGCCGGTTGAGGAGATCAAAGCGCGGCAGGCTCTGCTGGCGGGAAAAGGCCTGGTCTGGTCGGTGGTGGAGAGCATTCCGGTCCATGAGGCGATTAAAACCCAGCGTGGTGACTATCTTCGCTATATCGCCAGTTATCAGCAATCGCTACGCAATCTGGCCGCCTGCGGCATTGATACCGTTTGCTATAACTTCATGCCGGTACTGGACTGGACGCGTACTGACCTCGCCTGGACGCTGCCGGATGGCGCAAAAGCCCTGCGCTTCGACGCCGACGCTTTCGCCGCCTTCGAGCTGTATCTGCTGAAACGCCCTGGCGCGGAACAGGATTACAGCGCGGCTGAGCAGCAGGCCGCCGCAGCGCGCTTTGCCGCCATGAGCGAAGAAGAAAAAAGCACTCTGGTACGCAATATTATCGCCGGTCTGCCTGGCGCCGAAGAGGGTTACACGCTGGAGCAGTTTCAGGCGCAGCTGGCGCAGTATGACGGCATCGACAAAGCGAAACTGCGCGAACATATGGCAACCTTCCTGCGCGCCATTGTGCCGGTTGCAGAAGAAGTGGGCATTAAACTGGCGGTGCATCCGGACGATCCCCCGCGTCCTATTCTCGGCCTGCCGCGCATTATCTCTACCCAGGACGATATGCAGTGGCTGAAAGAAACCGTGGACAGCCTGCATAACGGTTTCTGTTTCTGCACCGGCTCCTATGGCGTGCGTGCCGACAATGCGCTGATTGAGATGGCGGAAACCTATGCAGACCGCATCAACTTTATTCACCTGCGCGCCACGAAACGTGAGGATAACCCTGCCAGCTTCCATGAAGCGGCGCATCTGGCGGGCGACGTTGATATGGTCGGCGTCATCCGGGTTATTCTGGCAGAAGAGCAGCGTCGTCGTCGTGCGGGCAACCTGCGGGCAATACCGATGCGTCCCGATCACGGCCATCAGATGCTGGATGACCTGCAGAAGCGCACCAATCCGGGTTACTCCGCCATTGGTCGCCTGAAAGGCCTTGCTGAATTGCGCGGCGTCGAAGTAGCGCTGAAGCAGATCTGTTTTGCCGATTAAGTCATGCGTTTACCCTGCGCCCGCCCGCTGACGGGCCAGGGTCTCGCCAGACTGCATGGCTGAGTGCGCTTTTTTACTGCCCGTTATCCCTTCCCCTACCTGGTTTTTGCTGAATGCCAATGAAAGCAAAACAACCTGTCAATAAATGTCATGTCAGGTCGATAATTGACCTGAGTCAGTTTTGTTAATCGCAAAAACGCTAATCTGCCTGGCCATGAGAAATGCTATGCTGCGCGACTGATCAGCCCCTGCCTGAAACTAACCCTACTCAGAGGACTCAGCGGTGCCGCTACTGAAACGAAAACGCGACTACGCCAGGCTGGTAATTATCATCTCCGGCGTGCTGCCTCTGATTATTGGTATCTTTTTCACCGCTCTGGATGCGCGTCACACCGTGCAGCAGCAGCAGGTGAGCGCGGCAAATACCCTGCTCTCTCAGGCGGAGAGAATGAGCGACAGCGCCTGGGATATGATCACGGCATTGCGCCAGTTTCAGCATCAGCCCTGCCGTCAGATTCAAAATCAGTTGCAGCGCATTGGTGCACTGAATCCCTACTTCCGTGGCGTGGGTAAAATGGAAGGAGACAGGATTGCCTGCTCTTCAGCCTATGGCACCGTGCCAGGTTCTCTGAAAGATATGCTCATGCGCGACGCCCCCGTTACCGGAAAAGCCTGGTGGCTCCTGTCGGTTACCGGAACATCCGGCGTACCCGACCGTCCGGCTGTGATTTTTGTGCGCGATCTGCCCGATGGCGAGGGATTCTGGGCACTTATTGATGGCCAGTATCTGATTGATTTTATGCGCGCTATCAGCAGCACCCACCTTTACCATTTCAGCATGGTGTTCGGCGACGGCGCGTCGATCTCATTTGGCGATCCGCAAATCGCCGCGTCCAGCTGGTTTAAGCCGATGATTTATCAGGCCCGCTCCGGTCGCTATCCGCTCGCTGTCACCCTGATTGCCTCGCCCTCTGAGCTGATCGCCGCCTGGCGTCAGGTGATGTTTATTATCATGCCGATGGCGGCGATCTTCTCTATCCTGCTGATGATGCTGGTGGCGAACTGGCTGCAGCGGCGTATCTCCTGGCGCGATGAGATTCGCCGGGCTATCACCAGCGGCCAGTTCAAGGCGCATTATCAGCCAGTCTATGACAACCGGCTGCAGCGCTGCAGCGGCGCAGAAGCATTGCTGCGCTGGACAACGCCCGACGGTAACGGCGTGCGGCCCGATATTTTCATCGGCGCGGCAGAAGCCGAAGGCATGATTGTGCCGCTGACCCGCCATCTGCTCGATTTAATTGCAGAGGATGTGCAGGCGTGGCAGGTTGAGCCTCATTTCCACCTGGCTATCAACGTGGCGGCAGATCATCTGCAGCACCCTGAGTTTGTCGGCGATATGCTGCGGTTTGCCGAACGGATCAAAGATAAGCAGTTCCTGATTACTCTGGAGCTGACCGAACGCAGCCTGATCAAAGACGGCGCTGAGGTGGCACGCAAACTGGAGCAGCTTCGCAGTTGCGGGATGAAGGTCGCCATTGATGATTTTGGAACCGGTCACTGTTCGCTGAGCTATCTGCAGACCTTCACCCTGGATTATCTGAAGATCGATCGCGGCTTTATCAGTGCGATTGAATCCCTGGAAGGCCGAACCCCGGTGCTTGATGCCATTATTCAGCTCAGTCATGAGCTGGATCTGGAGGTGCTGGGGGAAGGGGTCGAGACCGCCTTACAGTTCAGCTATCTGCAACGGCGCGGCGTGATTTATATCCAGGGCTATTATTATGCGCGCCCGATGGACAACGAGACGCTGATCGCCTGGCTGGCCGATCAGGGCGACCGGTCGGTTGAGCAGGATCGCCTCCTGCATACGCAGCAGACAGTCAGCCTCTGAACCAACCTGGAACGCCATCAGAACGAAAGGCGTTTGCTGCCGGATAGTCTCTCCTGCTCCCGCCGCTTTTTCTCCTCTCCGTGCTCTGACCGGACTCCGCGGCTGCCTGGCTTTGTGCCCAGAGTCATCCCCTGCGGCCTCCGTTTCTCTCCTCCGCCCCCTGCGCGCGCCCCTGATTTGCTGAAAAAAACGGCGGTCGTCACGCAGCGTGATAATTTTTTTGCGCAGCTAAACCGCCTTATCAGTGGTAAAAATCGCCTGAATGTAGTCCAAACATGACAGATATCACACAAAAACGGTATACTCTGTCGCTGTTCGCAATAATCACAACAGTAATTATTGTGTCCGCTGGCGCATAAACAGCGCGTATTTACGGCTATGCTTAAATTTCTCAACGCGGCGGTCTGAATGATTTCCCCGGCTCGCGCCGTTGAGAACTTTCGTGTTCCATTACAGGGTAATTCTATGAAATTGCGTAGGAAGCGTGTAAAACCAATCGGGATCGATGATGTCACTATCATTGATGATGCCCGTTTACGTAAAGCCATCACCGCGGCCTCTCTGGGTAACGCGATGGAGTGGTTCGACTTCGGTGTTTATGGCTTCGTAGCCTATGCACTGGGTAAGGTCTTCTTCCCGGATGCATCACCAGGTGTGCAGATGATTGCTGCACTGGGTACTTTCTCTGTGCCCTTCCTGATCCGTCCACTGGGGGGTCTGTTCTTCGGGATGCTGGGCGACAAATATGGTCGTCAGAAAATCCTCTCTATCACCATTATCATCATGTCGGTCAGTACATTCTGTATCGGCCTGATACCCTCCTATGCCTCCATTGGCATCTGGGCACCGATTCTGCTGCTGTTAGCGAAGATGGCGCAGGGCTTCTCGGTCGGCGGTGAATATACCGGTGCGTCAATCTTTGTGGCCGAATACTCTCCTGACCGTAAACGCGGCTTTATGGGAAGCTGGCTCGACTTTGGTTCAATTGCGGGCTTCGTGCTCGGCGCGGGCCTGGTCGTGCTGATCTCTTCCATTATCGGGGAAGAGAGCTTCCTTGAATGGGGCTGGCGTCTGCCGTTCTTCGTCGCGCTGCCGCTGGGCATTATCGGCCTTTACCTGCGCCATGCGCTGGAAGAGACCCCGGCATTCCAGCAGCATGTGGATAAACTGGAACAGGGCGACCGCGAAGGTCTGCAGGATGGCCCTCAGGTTTCATTTA
>Ga0157359_1000988_pt1 | contig 11183 bp, 6 predicted proteins | sample AttcapACBM3_FD_111482 | JGI IMG/M metagenome (GOLD analysis project Ga0157359, IMG submission 111482) | Fungus gardens microbial communities from leaf cutter ant in Botucatu, State of São Paulo, Brazil - Atta capiguara ACBM3 | ecosystem: Host-associated > Fungi > Mycelium > Unclassified ...
GCTGGTGAATCCATATCTTAGTGAGTAAGATTCTGATAATATCAGCAAAATTGACCCAGTAAAATTGTATCATTAATCTGAAAATCAGAGTGAAATTTAGCACAGGGAATAAGGGAATATTGCATGTAATTAATATTGCATGTAATTTATCATCATTTATCTATAAAATGGAGTGCTGGTGACAACTAAGAGATTCTAGTAGCCTTAGAAAGTAATCTGATAACTCAGGAGTCACTCAACAAACTGTGGACAACTGTAAATGACTAAGAGTGTCCATAGGTAGTAGTATATGTGATCATGTGATGTACTAACTAAATAAGGTGCAATCCCAAGACTTAGTTCATAGTAACTATACTCAGACTAATAAGATTACTTCTAACATTATTATAGTTAAAAACTACTCACTTGGGAATATATGGTGGGACCATATATTTGAGTAGTAGTTTACTACACTATTATCAGTATTCTACATATTAGGATTTAATCTAAAATTTATCATAGTTGAATTACTATTATTGTCCTCTAAAATAATATCTGGGGGCATAAGTGACATTAATATTGTTGATAATGTTTACTTATTCATACTCATGATATAACTGTGATATGATGATGCATAGCACTTATACATAATAAGTTGCTCAAGTGTCATCTATTAAAAGAATGATATATACAACCTATATATAGCTTACATATTATCCTATCCTAACACTATCAGTAAAGAGCTAGTAAAGTGATGTAAATATAAATATAATCTATTAAAAGAATTATCTATACTAGAAATTGAACCTGGCTAGAATTGTATTAGCAGTTCAAATTACTAAGCTTATATGGTCTAAATATTAAAGGAGTTGGAAGATATATCAACTAAGAATAGAGATAATATTCATTAACTACAAGTCTACTTCTACTTCTAGGACTATGTTAGGTATGGTTTACATCTTGATGATTGAGGTTCATAGAAGATGTATGAAAGATAGATGGAGTATGTTACTTATTCAGAATTGTTAGAGGTAATTCACACTTACTAAGAATATATGCAAATATAGTATGGAAGATGGAACAGATAGCTTGACTTAGTAATTATGAGGTAGAAAGAGGCTGGAAGTAGTGCTACATAAATTAGAAGTTCAATCATGATAACAATGATGATAATGAGAGATAATGAATGATAATAATTGATGTTGTTAAGTCTGAGGTCTAATTCTCAGATATAAAAGTATTTATATGAAATAGTAATAGTCTGTATATAAGCTATTTCTATCAGAACATGTACTCAGTCTGACACTAGGTTATGTAGACAGCTTTATTTCATATCTATTAAAACATATACTAAATACTACTATTAGCCTGGGCTATGGTATTTAAGTTGAATAGGTTCACCTCAGTCTGACACTAGATTGTGTAGATAGCTGAGGGTTTTGCCTATTCAGTAAGTTCTTTTATAGATGAAACAAAATAATAGATAAACTATATAGTTATAGTCTAAGTGTTGGCTGACAATTGATCAAGTGGGTCTACATTCATAATAATAGAGAAAATATGAAATAAGAATAAGAAAAAAAAATAGAATGTGAATTGGCTTATTATCTTGGAATATTATGCCTCATTTAACAATTGCCATTACATGATCAAGCTTGTACCTGGTAGGACTGTTATTGTCAGGTTAATTTTAAAGGATAACTAATTATATCACTATATTGATATGCTTGTATCTCTATGAATACTTATTGCTATGAGATATACCATATATCATCAGAAATAGTTTGATGAGTACTTTTCAGTGCAAGTTCGATTGTAGAAATCTGTTCAGTTGTTCCTGAGATAATAGCTAATGAAATTTGTAGTTACTGATGGTCTGATATCTCAGTAATCTGTTGTTACTTTTGTACATTCCACATACATAAAAATAGCCCTCATTTGAGGATTTCCAGCACAACTTGGTTTGTGAGAATTGGTTTACTGGTTGTGGAGATATAGTTGAATGAAGTTTGTAACACTTAGTTTCAATAGATAACTTTGTGCTTAGCCTATTTACTTATTAGACTAGAAAACTATACATAGTGGCTATTGTTCTTAAATACAGGAAGTATTTTCTAATAATACTGTTACTATCTATACTCTAGGTTGTTAGGTATTATAAAGATTGTTATTTGAAACTTCATAAGATTGATGAGAAATGAAGGGTTTAGTCCTTAGATTGATAGATGATTGAAATAGAGTGTGATTTGTACTATAAGAGGATAGAAAGAATGCAGATGTTAGATGGTATGTGATAAGAATACACAAAAAATGGTATAGAAAGGATGTTGTGGCAATCACTAACCAAGAAAGTCAATATAGTCAATAGTACACTAAGTAGTTTGATAAGATGAGAATTTCATAGGAATTACTAGAGAACTTGACAAGAAGTCTCTGATGTATTGCTACCCCATTTATATAGATGATTCATGGTCTGTGCTAGCAATAAATAACTCTATCCTAATGTTTATATGTTAGCCATGAGGTAAATATACTATAAACATGTATCTTGATGTTATCCTTCTAGCCTCTTCTCCTAGTTTTTAGGCCTATAATATCATGTGATGTGATGTGTCATATATCTCTTCATTATCCAAGAAATAAAAGAAACAGAAAAAAAAGAAAAATCAAATCTAAGAAAATAGATGAAAAAAGAAAAGAAAATCAAAATAAAATATAAGGGTTCAAGCATACTATAACAAAGGGTAAGTGAGCTCAAAGGGGAATATTGTCAAGGATTAAGAGATTGGTAGATAAAGAATATAGTTTTTTCTTAAAAATATATTGTGTTTAAAAGATAGAAAAAAGTTACAAAGAGCTAAGGTAAGTGAATCTCTCTCTCTCTCTACTATTGCAATTATAGAATATTGAACATAGATTGAACATAGATTGTTGTATCACAGTATAACTACTTAGACTAACACATAGACTACTTGGCTTAAATTTTCTTTCTAATTATTATTTTACATGAATAGTATATATTCATACATCAGACAATGCCTAACTCAGTTACATTTCACATTCTTGACTTCTCTAAGATGAGTTTACTAATTGACTTTATTATTACTTATACTTACAGTTATATTATAGATACTTACTATCTTTAAATAAATATAGCTATGTTTCACATTCTAAAACCTTCTGAAATACCTACTGCCTTTAGATTATTATTAGGACAACTGGGTGGAAGAGCAAGGTACTTCAAATCTCCAGAAAATCCTAAGTCTATTGTCCAAGAAATTACTGAACTATATACTTACCTTTAGAAAATTCTAAGAGAACAGAATGGGGATTTCTGAAGGTAACAACTACTCTATATAATAACATATACATTCTAATGTGTCAGAATTACGATTACATAAGCAAAAATTAATGATACTTAAGTAATTAGGAACAGCTTAGAATAAAAAAACCAAAATGGAAGAAAGCTAGAGTATTTAGCAGATATTTTCTAAGTATAGAAAAGTAGATAAGTAAATGTGCAGATGACAGTAAAAGACTTTGGAAAACCACAGGGTGTTGTAGAAGAGTAATGGTGTGCATAAAAGTTAGTTTAATAATATATTCAGATTGTTAGGAGTATTAGTGTATAGCTTGAAGGAGTCCAGAGCATGGAAAATTGGATAAGCAAATGAGTGTGGATGTAGGAAAGAATCATGGAACATGGAACAGCCAAAAAACATAGAAGAGAAAAGTCTTGGAAGAGCTAGTCTTCTTATAGTTATAGTGTTAGAGTTGAAGATAGTGGACTTTATTTTTATTTTTATTATGGCAGCTAACATTGTGATAGTAAGGCACACACAAACTTATATGAGATTGATATATTTCTGCTACTCTCATATTGGGGTTTACAAGAGGAACTCAACAGAGAATCTCTTACTACAATATACACTATATATACTAACACATATTAGTCTATGCCCTTCAATATATATATAACCTTCCTTAAAGTTTATATGTTGTCCATGAATCTACTATGCTATAATCACAAGGTAGACATGCAGTAGCCATGCTTCCTAATATCATTGTACTAGGCTCTTGTATTCTTTTTTAAACTTATAATGTTATATTATGTATATTAATCATATAATTCTTCATTGTTAAATAAGACTAAAAAGAACTAAAACTAAAATAAAATAAAAACAAAAGAATATAAAATCTATAAAAAGCATTCGAAGAAAATAGAGTCTAGTAGCATATTATAATAATTTTATTTCTTTCTCATTTTTTATTTTATTTTATTTTATTATCTAAGAAGTTAGAGTTAGAGTTCAGTGTGATGTTATAACTGTTACAAGTTAGTTATATATATCACAGTCACATGATTATGTAACATGGAAGGAAAGATATAGAAGATTCTAAAATAATAAAATTATATAGTATGTCTACTATATGTTAATCTTATAAATAACATATAGTTTCTAGAGTAGTATAGTTTAGCATGGACTATCAGCCAAGTATATATAAGATGGATATTTTGTATTAGAAACTCTATAAAAGGTTATTCTTTTAACTTGTTACTTAATCTTAAGTTATAACATTAGAACTTGATTTTCTATTTTCTAATATATCTAATACAAGACTCTTCTACTTTCTCTTACTTTTTTTATTCTTAACTAGGAAGTAATATTGTCCTTTAGTCAAGAAAACACAGCTAGACCTTAGGCTTAAAGGATTGGTAGCAGCCATATAGATGTTCTTGAGAAGTTCATCAAAACTTAGACATATATAGCTCCTGTGATTATCATTTACCTCTTATCTTAGTTGTATCAGAATTGTGATCATTGGACTTTATTGTATTTTAATTTTATTTTAGTTTTTAGTTTCACTTTTTTTAATTTTGGACTTAGGAAAAGGAGTGTGATGTGACTGTCACACATGTTATCTGTCACCTGTCACATGACTATGTGACAAAATAAAAAGTTATAGAAGGTTCTGTAACAAATAATATTGTATAATATGACTATAGTTTATAGGAAGTATATAGACTTTAGGGTAGGTTAGTTGTAGTATGTGCACAGACTATAGTCTGTAGTATATAAGAAAGACTAGTTTGTAACAGAAATTCCATTGAGTTCTCTTATGTTATTCAATATAAGAGTATACTTTTATTTTATCTCTAAGATCTAAGTTATAACACTTCTTTCACAACTTTGAGAAAGTATACTAGAATATTCTGAAATAGGTTCTATGCTATGTGAAAATAACATTGAATTATAAGATTACATACCATACTGGTGACAAACTAGATCCTTATAAGTATATTAACTTAGACTTTATTAAAAATAAAGATATGTAAAGAGTGATAAAGAGAAATATATTCTTTGTTGCTGGTAGACTAGTGTTCTGGGAAACCAAACAACAAGAAAAAGTTGTAATATTTATTGTAAAAGCAGAGTATATGGTCTTTACAAGTGATTTAGCAAGTATTTTGGCTTACTAAGTTCTTTGATAAGATTAGACTATTAATAGCTATATTAGTTGTAATTTTCACTAACAATAATAGATTTATTTAAAACAGTACAAATGACAAAAAACATTAGTGAACTAAGTATATCAATATTAAATACTATTTTGTTAAACAAAAAACAAAGCTTGGCTAAGTAACTTTTGACTATATCCTATCTGTTGATAATATTGCTGATCTCTTCACAAAACTACTACTATGAGATATCATACTAAGATTTGTGAAGATACTGGAACTATGCAAATACCAAGATATAATGATCTAGAAGGGGTGTTAAACATAGATTATTATGAATTGTTATGACTTGAGCTCAAGAATTTGGTCAAAAAAAAGGAACTAATATCATTGGACACAAAAAAACTTGGTAAGGTTCTTAGTATGGGATTGTCTACTTTATATACCTCTGGTGCATGATTTGTGTACACCTACATCTAGCCTACCCTAAATGTTATGAGTTTATGTAAAAGTGTAGAAATTACAAAATTTTCCCCTCCCATTCCTGCTAGGCCTTTCAAGAAAGTTTTGGAAAAATCCAAATTCTTTAAAGGTAAAAAAGACTTAGGAAAAGAAAAAGAAAAAGAAGTCATTGTATGCCCAAGAATCAACCCCCAAAGTTAGTAAAATCTTGAAAATCAAAGAGAATTTCCCTAACTTATCAACAAAAAAAATTAAGAACATTCCCAAAATGATTAACAACTCTGGTAAGTCAAAGCTCAGAATAGACATGACTACAAAAGGCCTCTCAAGAAAGCAAGTCATTGTACCCATGGGTGATGATAACAAGTCCAAATTTATGGCTTTGTCAAGCATGCACATCTCAGATTTAAATAGTGTACTAAAAACATCAAATCAGAAATCATGGCAGATTTTGCACAAATGGACAAACATAGTATTGTCATTACAATGAATAAGGTAGCATCTTTTTTAAATCTACAAACTATTGAAAAGTATGTAAAAAATTCAGAACATATTGACTCTGAGGATATAGAATTATCTTGTCTACCATAATCAAAATCCTATCTCAAGATAATAGGTATTCCATATCTTATGTATCAATTGCTTTGAAACCTTGAGTCATCAAAGTGTTATCCAAATTGGATATAGTGATTGTGTAGTTGGACATATGGGATGTTCAAAGTGGTAGTACAGCTAAAGGACTAATCAACAGGTATTTTAACATAGGAAGTTACATTGCCACTATTAAAGGTGCAAATATAAACCTAGGTGTTCTTCAATATAAGAATTGTTGGAAGTGGAGATATACAACTTTCACATGCTGCATTCAGAGGTCAAAATGTGTCAAATGCAATAGACCCCACAAATCTGAGCATCATCACCATTTCACTTAGTATTGTAAGGCAAACTTCAAGACTAATTCTCTTAGACTTGAACCAAAGCAGGACAAACCATGCTTGTACTTGTTTAAATACTTGAAATGTAAGAGTAACCATTAAGCAGACTTAAATACTTGCTCTTTCTAGAGATATTGATTCAACAAAGAGTAATATTCAAAGAAATACCAAGAACTCAATTCACTCAGCTATAAGTAGAGTTCAAGCATGATTATCGAAAATATCAAGCTCTTTTTACAGAACATTCATAAGAATAGAATTTTAACTGATACTATTTTAGAAACTAAAAAAGATTTTGATATCATTTTCATTTAAGAACTACCAATGGTCTACCATTTGATTCATTCCTAGCTTATCAAGCAAAGAAGAAGAAGTAGCTGTAGATGTTTCTAATCATCTAAATTGGACAAAATTTTCCAGAAATTCTTTAAATGATCATGACTATCCTAGAGTTATTTTGTACATCAACATTTGTTTGATTGGTCTGCATTTTTCATTTCATAAAAACATTTTTAATTATAGAGATATTTGTTGTTTCTCTTTTTTCAATAAAGACAATATTTTCTTTTTACTTAACATTTATTCTGACTCCAATCAATCTGCTTTAAAGTATCTAAAGGATACAGAAGCTAATATTTAGAACATTCCAGTTATGACTGGTGATTTCAACATTAGAAATAGTAATTGAGACTCTAATTTTTCTTTTCATTTGGTATATAGTAACTTGCTTATAGACATTATAGACATGTTTGACCTTTCCTTTTTAAACTCCATTAACTCTATTCCTACCAGATATTCTGACAACTGTAACAACTTGAACTCTATTATTGACCTTATTTTCTTAAACCCAATTTTGTAGAACTCAATAATTACTCAATTCTTCCAGAATTGCAATATCTATCAGACTATGCTTCTTTAGTAGTCAATATTCATATGAGTGAAGAGTTTGTACAAGATGAAAGACACATCTTCATTAAAAATAGCAAAAAAAAATTGAGGTATATTTCTGAATTTGTTGAAAACTTCAAAAAAATTAATACTTCTCCTTAACAAATAAAGAAGTGTTTGAATTTATAGTTCAAGAATTTGCAAGAATTTCAGATTGCATATGGGTAAAATTCTTGAGATGATCAAAAATCACTAAGCAATTTAAAGATTAGTGGAATGAAGAATACCAAGTAAAATTATTGAACTATAGGTCTTTTAAGCAAGTAGAGAATTAGGAGACTTTTAAGCGTGTAGTCAGGAAGATTAAACAAAGTTTCTTTGATAACAAAATTCAAGAATTACCAGCTATCAAAGCATTACAGTTTAATGGTTAGCTGTATATTGAACTTGATAATTTGTGGCAAGCACTTCATTTATCATTTGACTCTGTTCATAATTATCAAGTCAACATTAGCATTCTTGATGAGATCCAATCCAAACCAACAATGGAATGTAAATCTTTTTCAAGAGAAGAGTTCAAGACAGCTATCTCAAAGTGTAATGATTTATCTACACTTGGACTGGACAAAGTTTCTTAGAAACACCTCAAATGAATTATTAACAATAATCTATGTCTCAATTCAATGATCAACATTGCTAATGCCTGTATAAATCTAGGATATTGACCTTTACATTTTAAGATGTTAATATTGATTATTATTTCTAAACCTAACAAATTATCATATGATTTTCCCAAATTCTTTTGCCTATTGTACTTTTGAACATGCTTGATAAATTAATTGAAAAAGTTATTGGAGAAAGAATGCAATTTCATTCTATTTCCAATAGTTTTATCTATTTGAATTAGTTTGGAGAACTCAAGTAATGTTCGACTATAAATGCAGGTGTTTTCCTAACTTATCTAATTTGTTCAGAATAGATCAAGAATAGTCAAATGAGTACATTTGAACTATTGCCTCTTACCTCTTATTCTGAACAAGGCTGGATTTAATCATAAAATTTCATTCTTTTTTTCAGATTATCTAATTTGTAAAAAAACCTAATATTTCTAGAACAGTTTCTCTTCCTCTTTTTTCAATGTTAATATAGATATGAGTTAAGATTCTATATTATTGCCTATTTTCTCAGCTCTTTATTTTTCTCCTCTTTTTCATACCTTTGAAAAACATGCAAAAAATCTAAAAATTCCAGTTTCTTTGCTGTCTTTTGTTAATGATGGTTTCTTCATTTCTCAAGAAAAATCTTTAGAAAAAAATGACTCTTTTCTCTTCTGTAGTTACAACATTTTTTCTTCACTTCTTAATCAATTTGGGCTAGTTATTAAACATGGGAAGACTGAAATCTTTCATTTTTCAGATCACATGGACTATTCAATCCTCTCCCACTTGATCTCTCTCATATTGGAGGTCTTGTACTGTTTCCTAAAGAAACCTGGCAATATCTGGGATTTATTTTTGATAGAAAGTTTTCATTTCAACAATATATTGACTTTTACTTTAACAAAACATTGTTAACAGTCAAAAGTATGAAAATGTTCAGCAATTCAACTTGGAAACTCCTTCCTTATCAAAAACAACTACTTTACAGAACCTGTGTTCTCTCTTCTCTATTACTCTTTATAGTTTTCCATTGTGGCACTATACCAAAGCACTGTTATTATATCTGTTGAACAAACTCAACAAAATACAATAAAGAGCATCATTGTGGATTCTGGGTACTTTCCATACTTCACTGACTATGGAAATTGAAGTGATTGCCAGACTTATATCTATACATTTTCATTTGCAGAAACTAAGTAGTAAAAATCAATTACAAATAGCTACTCTTCCATACAACTACACTGTAAACATGCTCTTTGAAAGAAACTATATGAATAATTTGAGTCAACACTGAATGTTATTGGAAGCCATAATGCTTAGTCAAAAACTGAAAATCAAAAGCTCTATAGTGGATACCAATAATCATCTTAATAGAGTCTTTTTATTACAATTGCAAAACCTTAGAGTGGATCAAGTAAAAAAATCTTATATAGGGCTTATACAAGGGAACTTGATAAAGTTTCTAGATACAAAGTATCTACCTTATATACTAATGGGTGTTGGTCTGTGTTCTACTACTTTAGCCTACTCTAAATAACTATACATTATCCTTAAGGTCAATATATGTAAAATATGCTATATAACATCATTATTCTAGAACCTTTTACATCCTTCTATTGTGATCACATGATTGTATGACCATGACTGTGACAATATACTGTGATATGTGACTATTTTGTGACAGTTGTGACCATAATGTCATGCTAAACCCTAACCCTAAGTAAAAATAGATGCAAAATGAAATGAAAATAGAAAGAGGAAAATAAAATATTAGTTGATAATTATTTGAGTCAATTCTTATTTTACAAAGCAGACTGATGTTCTAATGGAAGCAAAACAAGCTTTTGCAACATACTTGATAATATCATACTTAACACTTTATTGGAACCTAATACAGTTATTGTTGTCTCAAATGTTAGCATCAAGAATAACATAGCCACTATTGCTTATATACACTCATTCAACAGTCCACTAAAGAAGACAATTTACTACACTATCAGTATAACTTTAATGGAAACAAAACTATTCACTCTTAGGTATGAGATTAACCAAGTGGTTTAAGTATCTGGTTTGTCTTGTATCATTGTCATCACAGATGTATTACATGCAGCAAAGAGAATTTTTGATTCATCCATTCATCCATATCAACTTCAATTGATAGCAATATTAAAAGACTTATGAGAATTCTTTGAAAAACAAGTAGAAAACTCTATTGAATTCTGGGACTGCCTGAGTAACAAGAAGTGGTATTTACATGCTCAAGTAGATAAAGAGACAAACATCATTCAAGAATGGTACAATGAATTCAAAATGTCAAAACTCAAGGGAAGAAACTTTCTTAATCTTCTTAATAATAATTTTCCAGATATAGAGCCTTGGATCACAAACTTTGGTTTTTCAAACTCACTTTGTGTTCAAGCAATCCAAGCCATCACCAATCATGCCCCTATAGGAGAAAACTAACTAAGATTTTTCCCAAGAGAAGAATTCAGTTGCCCATGCAGACTGTACCCAATTGAGACAAGATGTCATATCCTCTATGACTGTAGAAAATTTAATAAATATTGAAATCTGAGAAAAGATATAATAAGTTATTTTGTGTCATTCTTGGAATTCAACCTGAGTGTATTTTCTTTTGAGTAGCATTGCTCTGTATCTAGCAGTCTAGTGTCATTTCCTTTCTCTCTTAACTTACTTTCTTTTCTTTTCTTTTTCCTTTTTTCTTAGTCTTATTTAAATGTAGTCTGCCATCGTGCTCCGTGTAATAAATTGTTGATTTTTTTAAAAAAAGAAAGACCC
>Ga0157359_1000989_pt1 | contig 11179 bp, 7 predicted proteins | sample AttcapACBM3_FD_111482 | JGI IMG/M metagenome (GOLD analysis project Ga0157359, IMG submission 111482) | Fungus gardens microbial communities from leaf cutter ant in Botucatu, State of São Paulo, Brazil - Atta capiguara ACBM3 | ecosystem: Host-associated > Fungi > Mycelium > Unclassified ...
AATTCAAAGTTACAATTGATTTATTCTGAGTGATAATAAGACTGTCATCAACAAAGGAGATGAAAGAAATTGGAATTTTTAGATTTTTTAGACATTTTTCTAAAATATATAAAAGCGGTGAAAGATATAAAGCTGATAAAATTGGAGAAAGTGTAGATCCTTGACCCACTCCCATATTTACTTCGAGTATAGGGGAAGACAATTCATTCCAATTGTAGTTGGTTTTCCTTTTAACCAAGTAGTCCATGAAAAACGATGCCACTTTTGGTTCTAGTCCTACTTTCTCAAGGGTAATAGTGAGAAGGTGGTGGTTGAGTGATGGGAAGAATTGGGCAATGTTGAAAGTGAGTACACTAGTGGATTTATTCTTAGCCCAACCTGAATGGACTATATGAGTGAGAGTGGCTCCTACATTCAAAGTGGATTTGAATTTTAAACCACCTAATTGACTTGGATGAATGAAATTGTTTTTTGCGACAATGAATTGAAGTCTTTCCACAATGACTTTCTTGATAAGTTTTCCTAGTGTATTGAGGAGAATTATAGGGTAGAATGCCTTCGGATGATCATACTTCGGTTTGTTTGGTTTGGGTATAATCACTATCAATGAACATTTGAAATAGTTTGGCCAGTGACCTAAGTTAATACATGCATTAGTGATGTTGATGATATTGAGAAGGCACTCTTCTTGTTTGAGAACATGTTTGAGATGGTGCCAGGTGACTTTGTCTGGGCCAGGAGCTGACGAGTTGTTGCACTTGCTAATTGCATTCCTGAACTCAAACTTGGAGAACGGTTCCCATGATGAAGTAGATTTGTTCTCGATTTCATTAAGGATACCAACATCAACTTGACGATTGATAGCATGATTGAACGTGTTATGGAGGGCACCCCATAAGCTGTCTGGGATAATGCATGGCTGACCATTGAACTTGATAGCTTCTGTAGCTGATAGCTTGTGCCTGTTGATTCAGTTCATTAACTCCCAAGAACCACGACTTTTATTCGCAACTTCTTGGATCTTTGAATCGAAGAAAGATTGTTTGGTGTTCTTTATGACCTTTTTGAACTTCTTTCAATTTTTACAACTTCTCGTTATCCTATAATTGTCAAGAGATTTGCTACACTCTTCTGTCCACCATTGCTTAGAGTGTTTTGAAATTCTTGACCGTTTTGTGTTCTTGGTTCAAGCCCAATTAATGGAAGTTCCTATACAATTGACAATATCTTCTAGATTATCTTTGTTGGTTATATTGCTTGTTTCAATGTTTTTGAAAATGGTAATAAGGTCTTTGACAAAAGCCATTTCTTGTTCACTATTTGGAGCAATCAATAATTTGGAAGTATTAATGAACTCGTCAATGATAGGAATGTTGATGATGAGGGGAGCATAGTCCAAAGATATATGAGAGTCCGGACATATTGAGTGTTGGTTAAGTTTGCTAGACCCATATTGTAGGAACATTAAGTCGATAACCAAGTTTGCTTCACCTGCCATATCTGAAAATTTAGTAGGGGAAGGATTAGTAGGTGTTGATAATGTTAAATTAAAAGAGTCTGCAATAATCATAAGATTGTCGCTAATGGAAGAGTGATGAGGAAAAGACAAATCCCACGAACTATCTCTAATGTTAAAGTCCCCAGTCATAATAAGAATATTATCAATATTGACCTCAATATCCTTGAGATATTTTAGGGCCATATGGGATGAATCAGAGTAAATGTTCAACATATAATGACACACACTATTATTGAAAAGAGAGATAAGGAGAACGTCTCTATGATTAAAAATGTCAGAATGGAGAGAAAATCTTAGAGAAGAAAGATAGGTGTTGATAAAAGCTATGACTCTGGGAGAGTCTGACCTATTGTCAGTGTTTCTGGCAAAAAGCAACCAATTGGGATGATATGCTGTTCCTATGAGATCTTCCCCTTTGCTATTCAAAGTGCTGGGGATTTTGTGAATTTCAGACCAGGGTGGCTCTTGGATGAATATGATGTCAAATTGGGTAAGAGTCTCTAGTAAGACGTTGACAATAAGTGAGTTTTTCCGAACATTTTGCAAAAATACTTTGAGATTTCATATCATCATAGTTGCTGTTTGCCGCTCCCTATAGAGTGAATTGACTTGATCCTATTTTCACGGATTTCAATATATTTCTTTTGTTGCCATTCTCTATTGAAACAATGTTTCCAGAACAGACATTGAATAGAATTGGCTTGGTGGTCGCCTCGACAGTTCAAACACTTGAATGAGTAGGGATATGGTTCTCCTTTCTTGGTTTCGAGTCATGGAGGATTTGTTTTCTCGTTTGCTTTGCAGCACCACCTGAATCTATGGTGGTTTTCTGATTTGTGGGGGCCACTACATTTGACGCACTTCGACCCTTGGATTCTGCAAGAGAAAGTTGAGTATTCCCATCTCCAATAGTTTTTACATTGAGGGACTCCAGGATTAGCGTTGGCGCCTCTAATTGTAGTGATGGATAATCCGACATTGAGACATCTATTGATTAAGTCTTTGGCCTTCGCGCCACTTTGAGCATCCCATATATCGATCTATATGATGGCCATGTCCAATTTTGGTGAGACTTTGATGACCCTCAGTTTCGATGCAAGGATAACATTGTTGGAAATATGATTCTGTTTGATGATATTTTCAACATCTGAAGAGTTAAGGCGATCTTGAAGATTTCCGTTTGGGAAATAAGGAATTCCTATTATTTTGAGATAGGATTTCGATTGAGGGAGGCGAGGTGTATCTATTTGAAAGGAATCGATACTTTCCGAGTTTTTCACATAGTTTTCTATGGTAATAAGGTTGGATGCTTGCAATACCTTGTTGGTTATGATCGTAATTCCAACTGGGTCTGCTCGAATGAAGTCAACAGATACTTCAGATTTTGTGTTTTTTAAGATTCTGTTGATACTAGCAATGTGAACAGAAGAATTTTTCATAAACTTAACCATGTTGTTGTTACTCATTGGGAAAAGGACCTGTTTGCATGAAGGTCCCTTAGTTGTCATGTTAATTTGTCATTTTGCCTTAGGTGATTCTTTGACGATTTCATTGATTTGATCAATTTTCTTAGCTCCAATAGATGGGAACATGTCCTTGATCTTGATGACATCTGAAGTGCTGGTACCTTGCTTGGAAACTTGAGCATAAGACTTGTTGGTTCCAGGATTTTTAATCTTTGTTTGTTTGTTCTTGAAATATTTGGAGATTACGTTAATTTCCTTTTGAGATTTGGCTGGGATAGGAGGTGGAATTTTCTCAATGCTAGCCAGGATGGATTTCAATGTTTCCTTGGCAGGTCTTTTGGGAACCAGTTGTACCTTGAGAGTGAATTTAGCAGTGATTTTTCTCCTAAGAGTGTTAGTTTTGTTATCTGTGTAAAGGGAGTTCCAATTTGATTCATATATAGAGGAAATAAAATTCCAAACCATGTCACCTATACCGTTAAAATCTGTAAGATCATTAGCCTTAGCCGGTTTGATCTGTTTGTTCAAAATATATTTTGCCATGAATTTTAATGAATCCTTGATGTTCTTTGCATCAGACGCAATGTGTTTGATGGACCCATGGAGTGATATAGGGTGAAAGCCACCATTCCAGATTTCAGGGTCAGTTGGAGCATCTGGATCATATGGCAATTGAATGTTGATGAAAGCATTTTCATCACTTTGCACAGTTGAACCTTGAGGAGGGGGTGAGGTAGGGTTGTTTTCAGAAACACATTGTGCCGGTGTGTCGACATTGAGGTTACCATGAGAAGTCCTAGCATTAGAGTTGTTACCAGTCACCTTACCAAGTTAAATTTCCTTCTCTTGAAGTGTCTTGTAGGACAATTCCTGGAAAGCATTGTCATTGTTGTCAATTTCCATGCCATTGTTCTTTTCCATCTTTCCGTGGTATAGAATAGAGGAGGTGGAAGAGACCATTGATGCATCTCTTGAGCTGTTTGGGCTATGTGAGTTTGTCCTACCTCTCACATTGTCGTAATTGTCAGGATTTTGTCCTTTAAAGATGTCTATCCCTATGGACTTAAGAGGGTCCACAGCTGGAATGTTGGTGTTTGTTGAAGGGGGAATATCATAGATAGAGGAATTTAAAAAGGATTTATTCACTAATTCTCTGTTAGGTGCTACCATGTAAGATGGTGGTATGAGAGAAAGAAGTGGATGGAGATTTATTCTATTAATTGTCTCTATATAAATGTCCATATTATGACACCCAGTTGCTAACAGAATATATTATGACGTCAATATAAATCATTTCTTGACAGTGACATTCTCAAATGTATCTAGAAGATAAGGATCAGAGGATAATTGGTGTCTTCAGACACAAGTCCAACTCACAGTTAGTGTTATTATCAGAATCATAACCACTTGTAGTCCTCGAATTGTGTTCCTACAGAAGTAAGCAAGTCCATATGCACTAAAGATAAAGTTTGTAGTGCTCTGTAGTCCGATGATTAACTAAGTGAATACAAACAAACGAAAGGAGTTCACTTCAATATACCACTTGTGTTCTGTTGTTGACAAGGAGAGTATCTTGATAGCCATATAATACACAGGTATAGATACTAATGTGACTTTTGTATTGACTGAAGAGCAATAGATTGACCACCAATGCTATGTGCTTTTCATGTTGAATTTGCACATCTTAAAGTTATCTTTATGGAAGTGGACTATTAGCTCGAATTCTAGCTCGAATTATAACCTGATTGTTTTTGTAAGTGAACATATCTGTCATATATTCAAATGCCTGAGTAGTTGAAGTTAGTTTCAAAGCCCAAAGTTGGAAATGATAGGTACATGCCATCAAGAGCATGGAGCAGAAGATATATACTTGCATGGTGTAAATTTCCAGGGTAAATAAAAATAGTCTGAGAGCTTCCATTGTTGGACAATGAGTTCACAGCAGTGGAAAAGGTAGCAAACTCTCCAGGGTCAAAGGTGCCAGTTGCTCCAGCAGATAGGCTAGTACAAACAGCAGAAATAATATTGAAAAGAGAAAGACAATGAATTGTGTAGGCAAATATATTCTTAAGGATAAGTGCCACTCAGTTGTGATTTTGTATGCATAGATCCAAGTTATGAAGGGCACCACTTTCAATACTCCATATCATGAGCATGGCTCAGTCCATAGCTGCAATCATGGTCAGTGCTACTGGACTGTTGTTGCTAGATATTGGTGGCCTGGTTGCTTGTTCTGCGGCCACTCCTTGTGCTTCTGAGAAAGTCATAGCCCTTTGAAGGGATCAGCTTTGGGAGAATAATCCTCATTGAACAATCACCTGTCCTCATCATGATTGACTGTACAAGTTTGCCACATTTAACCAGAATAAGCTGGAAAAAATCTTCAACAACTTAGAAATAATAGCAATTAGTACCTTGTTGAAGTGTGAGCTGTGCTTGTTCACTTTCTCATCATTTCCATCTCACCATTACTTCTCTTTTGTTTATTCACTGTTTTTTTCTCTCTATGGTCTCTGTAGTTACATCCACCTACATTATGATTTGGACAGATATAATTGTTACAAAGCATTCTGCTTACTAATTGTTTGGTCTGTGTAGAAGTACAACTAATTAGGTAGTTGATATAAAAAATTTTCACATAGGTTGAATCACTACCACTACTACTTGTCCTCTATTGTCACTCATATTACAGTACTTACTACAGATAAGTAGTTTTTAGTTGTCTATACTATACTATGATACTGTTTCTTTTAACAGGTTATGGGCCCTAGTTGCCTTGATTTAGTGCTTTTAGGTAGCTTTCTATTGATGAGAAGGGCTTGACCAACTTTACTAGAGAGCTGACATCTTATTGCTCTTAGGCCTGTTATAGATTGAGCTAATTCCAAATTGCTTCATGTCTACAGAATCCCTTTGCACCTTACATTGTCAGAGTTGTGAACAAGAGACTTGACTTTATTTTATTTTAATTCTCTCATTTTCTCATTATTTTATTTTTAACTTATGCAAAGGAGTATAATGCAATGTTATAATGAAGTCCAAGAAGTCTCAAACTAAGAAATTTGCTTTCAACCTTCCTGCTTCTAAGAAGCTGCCAGCTCCTAAAGCTTCAATAGCTTCCAAGGCTCCAGTGAGCTCTAAATCTCTTTTCAACACATTGACTCCCTTAAACATCAATATATTGTGGGATGACTTATCTAACTCTGTCCTGTCCAAAATAGATTATGCTGAATGAGTCAAGATTCAGTCTGACAGCTAGTCTTCATATTTTCTGGCCAACAATAGGAAATTACAGGAATCTACAATGCTCTTAGCCTCTCCTAAGCTTACCACACCTGAGGTGGCAGGTGAATACATACCAATACCTCATGCTCAAGACATAGGGTTACTGTGCCAAAGCCCACTTTAGAATCTTTAGCCATACCTTACTAGAAGAATCAATCTGCAGATCCAGAACTATAGAATAGATTCTTTGCCCCTATTTCCCTTCTCAGTCTCAACCAATTTATTGATGGGAACATACAAAATATTATATGCTCCCTTTATAGGATGGCTTCATTTATCAAGTAACAATCTCTTGGCAACAAAACAGCTGATGACATCTCAGCTATCAACAAGTTTGGTCTCATAGCTTGGGAGCTACTCAGAGCAATTTATGAGTTATGACTACTAAAGAACCATTAAGAAAACAGATAATTATACCAATAAGCTTTAACCATGTAAATTCAATTATTGGCCAAGCCAATAGTTACATCATCAGCATTAATAGTCTTCTCAAGAAGACCAAGTCTATCATCTTGGTCAACTTCATTTGAGCTGACAACAGAGGCATTGTCATTACTACCAATAAGATAGTAAACAACTCAGATTTTCTCATTGTTGAGAAGTATTTCAAGATTATTGACTCCATGAACAATGACAGTCTACAACTTCCATAATCCAAATTCTACTTGAAGATCTTAGGATTCCCTTATATCACAGACAAGACAAAACTACCAATAAATTCCAACATTATCCTAAAGCAGTTCTTAAGAAAACACTTCTATTTAACAATATTGTTCTGGCTTCAAAGTTATGAATTATCAAAGTGTCCTCTAAGTCTGATATGGTGTTATATTCCAAACTCCAAAACATGTTTGACTTTAATATGATATCAAATTCCTATGATTATTTGGCCTTATTTGTGCTCAAAACTCCATTAGTGGTTTGGTACTTTATAATGGACTTAATTCCATCAAAAGTCTGTGGTTATTTGGCTTTAATTGAGTTATAGTTCATAATCATATTTATTTGTTTCTATTGTCTAATTATCTTCTTCAAACTCCACAAATTTACTTGAACTTTATGTAGAGTTTTCCCCTTCCTAAATCTGAACTCCTATGTAGTATTTCACTAATGAAACACTCACTTGGAGATCTTTTTTAGTTACTCTTTTTGTTATTTTATGTATTTAAGGCTAGTAACCACTTTGTAATAGCTAGCCTGATAATTAGCTAAAGTTAACACTAAATCTCCAGTGTCAATGGTGATGCACTTTACTCCTCTTCTTATTACTCCTTACAAGACCATCCTCTGAAATTGTGACCACATAGTTTGTAGGAGGTATAACACATAAGTTGAGGCCAAAGTTGTTCTGGTAAGTCTGTATCACTAAGCTCATTGCATAGAGTTTTCTACACTCTATGCATGTCCAAGCCAACTCCATGGACTTTTACCTTCAAGTATGAACTGCACCTAACATATAGCTGTAGTACAGATTGACATCTGGGACCTACAGAATAGATTGAAAGCAAAAAACATCATCAATTGGTAATTTAACATTGGTTGACATATCTGCATGATCTGGGATACAAATAAACCTAGAAGTACCACAATGCAAGAACTGTTGGCAATAGAAACATTATACTCTTGCCTATTGATCTCACATAGCCAGATATGTCAAGTGTAATGGCTTACACAAGACAAAATATCATTGGAAGATGAGATGATGTTGTAAGAAAAATAAGAAGACAACTTCTCCAAGGTTAGCAACTAAAGAGAGTAATCCATGTCCCCATATTTTCAAATACATCAACTACAAAGAGGACTATCTAGTAAACAATTATTATTGTTTATATTAGAGAAACCATTTTAATAGAGATTGGCATGGTAAAAAAGTAGAGAAGCTCTGCAAGAAGAGGACAACATCTTTTAATCTAGTGTAGTAGACTTAATTTTTCTTTTTCTTTTTCTGTTTATATCAAATGTTGTTTGAGGCTTTTGTACTGTAACTATGAAGTACTTATTATAGACTGCCATCATGCACCACATAATAAATTGTTGACTTCAAATAGCAATAATAATAATAATGCAATGTCATATATAATAGTTACACATGTTACAAAGTATGATAAAGATATGATATCTATTACAGTCATAAATTATATAATTATATGATATAAAAAAGATCATAAAAGGTTTTAGAACAAATAATATTATATAGCATGGTAATATGTTTGTCAGAGTTGAAGACAGTGAACTTTGTTCTTCTTTTATTCTTTCTCATTTTTATTTTATTTCTATTTATTTTCTTATTTTTGGACTTAGAATTAGAAGTTAGCATAATATTATATGTGAATGTTACAAACTGTCACACTACATGACACTATGTCACATATCAGTCACACATGTCATAGTCACACAGAAGGATATAGAAGGTTCTGAAACAATAATATTATATAGTATATATACATGTTAACCTTATGAATAATATATAATCTTTAGAATAGGTTAGATGTAATGTTACATAGACTACTAGCTTAGCATATATAAGGTAGATACTTTATACTTAGAACTCTATTAAGTTCTCTTGTCTTAATTCTAATACAAGGTTTTTTATTATAAAATGAATTACTTACTTGTTTGTGATATTTGAACCTTTGATACACTTTTAGAAGTTTAGGAGTGATTCAGAAGTTCAATAATGATGACAACGATGATAAATATCAATACAGATGTCAATAATAATGATTGATGATTATTGATGTTGTTAAGTTTAAGGTTTAATTTTTAGATATAAAAGTATTTATACAAAATAGTAATAGTTTGTGTACAGGCTATTTCTATTATATAATCAAAACTCATATCTGATAGGGCTTTCATCTGTCATAGCAGATATCAGGCTAATTTTAGAAGATAACTAATTATATTACTATATTAATATGCTTATATCTCTATAAATACTAATATTTATATAATGTATGATAAATCATTAAAAACTATTTGATGAGTGCTTTCCAATGCAACTTTGATTGTACAAATCTGTCTAGCTATACATGAGATATCAGCTAATGAAACTTTTATAGTTACTGATGGCCTAATATCTCAGTTGTTTGTTGTCGCTTTTATATATCTTATATATGTATAGATAGCTCTCATTTGGAACATTCCAGTATAACTTAGTTTGTGGAAATCAGTTTACTGGTTGTGGAAATACAAGTTGAATAAAGTTTTGTGATATTCTTCTTTAGTTTTAAGTTGTAACAATGTTGGTCTTTTGGAGAACAAATATGTTATGATCTTAAATCCTTAGAATTGGATAAAAAAACAAACTCTTGTATTAGAGTAAATATAAGAGAACTCAATAGAGAGTTTGTTACAAAATAATCTACCTTATATATTTGTACAGATGGTCCGTGCTAGCTACTGTGCACCCTACCCTAAATGACCATGTGTAAAACATGAGGCCAACATGTTGTGTCTATGTTATATGATATTATTTTGTTCTAGAACTTTCTACTCCCTTCTTTTAGATCCTGTGATCAATGTTGTGACCACACTATTAGATGTGACTGATATGACAGTGTGACCAATCACTTCTAACCCTAACCCCAGAGTTCTAAAAATAGAAAAATGTAAAATTATTCAAAAGAAATGAAAATGAAAAAATAAAATAAAAATAAAGTCTATTATTTTGTATTCTTACAAAATAGACTTTAGAGTAGGTTAGTTATAGTATATACACAGACCACAGTTGTTATGGGACACTTGAACACTAACAATTTTATTTTTCTTTTCTTTTATTTTTCTGATTTTATATTGATTTTCTTTTTTTGTTTCTTTTATTTTTCTTTTGGATGATGAAGAGGCATGTGACACTGAAGTCACATGACATGTCACATGATGTGATGTCATAGGCCTAGAATGTGGTAAAAGGATCTGAAAGATGATGTCAGGGCACATGTATACAATATGGTAGCCTTGAGGCAAACATGAGAAAGAGGTATGGACATAAGGGCAGGGTTAATTATTAGTAGCATGGACCCTGAGGACTTTGTATATATAGGACTCTAATTCTCTTGTGATTTCTCCCACTTGATTGCCTACTAAGAGCTTTACTTGCTTGTGTAGCTATTGGACTTTATGTCTAGTAGTTATTACAACAACAGTCTGTGGTATATTTGGAACATGTACTCAGTCTAACACTAGGTTGTGTAGATAGCTGAGATTTTTGTCTATTAAGTAAGTTCTCTTATAGGTAAAACAAGATAATGGATAAACTATATAGTTGTGGCCCAAGTATTGGCTAACTATTGATTGAGTAAATCTATGCTCATAATAATAGAAATAGAAGAAATATAAAATTAAAATAAGAAAAAAGAAATAAAATGTAGATTAGCTTATTGTCTTGGGATATCATGCCTCATCTAATAGTATATAAGATAGATTAGTTTGTAATGAAAACTCTATCAAGTTTTCTTGTGTTACTTATACAAGATTGTATCTTTTGCCTATTTTAAGTTATAACATACATGTGCTGATGGCTTATCACTGGTTGGGTCAAACATTTGTATTCTAGCTAGCTGTATTTGCTCTTTAATTTATGTTAATTATTTTCACTAATAACAATGGCTAACTTTATTGCCAAACTCACTAGTCCTACTAACTATCTTTTTTGAAAGATCTGTGTTAAATCAACTTTTACTCTTATCATCTACCCTAATGCTATCTTCACTGTTAAAGATATGCTGAAAACTTCAGTACTCTTTTAGATTACTAATATAAATAAGATAATAAGAAAAAACTTTTCAGGCTTTTAAGCCTCAATTATTTTTAATTTTACTTTGCTAGATAACTTGTTAATGTATGACCAGCCTAATACTAAGGCTCTTTGGGCTTATTTATAGACTCTCATGGAAATACCTGGTCTAGCATC
>Ga0157359_1000990_pt1 | contig 11178 bp, 8 predicted proteins | sample AttcapACBM3_FD_111482 | JGI IMG/M metagenome (GOLD analysis project Ga0157359, IMG submission 111482) | Fungus gardens microbial communities from leaf cutter ant in Botucatu, State of São Paulo, Brazil - Atta capiguara ACBM3 | ecosystem: Host-associated > Fungi > Mycelium > Unclassified ...
ACAAGGGCTTTTTCGTATTTGGCGGAAGCGGTGAGATTCGAACTCACGGAGGACTCACACCCTCGTCGGTTTTCAAGACCGGTGCATTAAACCGCTCTGCCACGCTTCCAATGGCGGCTATAATATAAATAAAAGTTCGACTTGGCAAATCTTTTATTTAAAAACCTGCATCAAATGCTCAAAATAAAATCAACAAGCTGTATTTTTACGAATTTTCAGGCTTTTCATAGCGAATTGAGTTGATATACCACAATTTTTTGCCCAATGGTGTATGCACTTCCACTTCATCATCAACCTGTTTACCCAACAATGCACGTGCCATCGGTGACTCAATCGAAATATGTTGCGGATGGTGGTCATAGATTTCATCGACACCCACAAGGCGCAATTTTTTTTGCTCCCCTGCATCATTTTCGATTTCTACCCAAGCACCAAAATAAACCTTGCCTTCTTGCTCAGGCACATAATCTACAATTTTTAATTCTTCCAGACGTTTGCCTAAATATCGGACACGGCGGTCTATTTTTCGAAGCAACTGTTTATTGTACTGGTAATCGGCATTCTCTGAGCGATCACCTAAACTCGCAGCCCAATTCACCTTTTTGGTAATTTCAGGACGTTCATCGTGCCAAAGTTTCTTGAGTTCGGCGACCAATAAATCATGTCCAGTACGCGTAATTAAATTCGATTTCATAGGCTTAAAAATACGTTAAAACAACATTCCACTTACAAGTTTTTGCATTGTATTCCTTATTTCGCCACGACTAAAGTGTATAAATTTTATTCTTTTTCGAAATCATGTATTTGTGATGCAATTCTCATATTTTTTTAATCCAAAATTTGACAATCACATTTTTGACGCTTAATATGCGCGCCTAAGTTTGTTTTTGTCTATTTTTTGTACGCCTTATAAATGTTGTGAAACATTTGCGTCTTTTTTTCCTTTAATCAATGTCATTTTGAATGACGTTCATGATTTGCCCACCCCTTATTGAATTTATCAACTTTTAAAAGTTAAGGCAGTGTATTGCTGAACTTTTAGGGCATAAATTACCTGTAGCGGAGACAACATGCACAGTAATTCAAGTTCTGGGTCTAGGCCTAGCCTTAACTCTTTATCTTCCACGCTCCCGTTTCAAGCATTAGCTTTAACTATTGCGGCTTTACCTTTCAACAGCTTGAATGCAGAAAAATCGCATCAATACAACACTGTTGTAACCACCAATGTCCTTACTGTCGTTGCAGTTGAAAGTCCAACAACAGTATTTAACGATGGTCAATTTTTACATGGCTTTGGCTATGACCTAGCACGTAACTATGCGCAAAGCTTAAATGTAAAACTTGATTTTAAAACTGTCCCAGACAATGCTACTGCATTGAAATGGGTTGCTCAGGGCAAAGCTAATCTTGCCATGACCACAGCAAATCTCGCTGCAATTGAAAACAAACAACTTGTTTCTTTTTCAGCAAGTTGTGGCGATCAGGCCAGCCTGAGTAAGAATGGTTTAAATCCTGAACTAAACTGGGTATTTAAACAGGCAGACGATCCACTCACTTTAACAGCGAGTGGTTATGTATGTCAGAGTAAGCAGACGGGTACGACCCAACAGCTGGCTTCATTTTATAATCGTAATGTTGTGAAACCAGAATCATGGTCAACGATTCAGAAAGATCTGAAACAACGCTTACCAATTTATAAAGCTAGCTTTAAACAAAGTGCATCTAGATACAATTTAGACTGGCACTTACTCGCTGCGATTGGCTATCAGGAGTCTTATCTTAAACCGACCTCAGTCTCTCCCACTGGTGTTCGTGGTTTAATGATGCTGACCAATAACACAGCTCGAGCCATGGGTGTCAGTAATCGTTCTGATCCGAACCAAAGTATTCAAGGCGGTGCCAAATATTTTGATTTGATGCTAGACCAGTTCTCGAATGTTCCATATCCGGATCGTAACTGGTATGCATTGGTGGCTTATAATATGGGCCCTGGCGCAGTCAGCCAGATCCAGAAGCGTATTCGTGCCCAAGGCAAAGATCCGAATCAATGGGTGAACTTATACGATCACTTGCAGCGCAATCAGGCGCGTAATGGCCGTTATAAGCAAGCGCTACAATATGTCACGCGTATTCGTACTTATTTAGAGCATATCAAAACCAATAGTCGTATTGATGTCTAAATTTAAGGCAATAAAAAAGCTTACCTCAGGGTAAGCTTTTTTATATGAAAAGAATTTAAGCAGTTTGCTCAAGTACTTTCTTAAATAAATCTTTTTGCTCTTGGCTTGGCTTCGCTGTTTGTAAAGCCATAAGCTGAGACATATCACCTTGAACCTTGATTTTACCCGTCATGAATGCTTGCATTGCAGCAGCCATGTCAAACTCAAGGAATACTTTACGTAAAGTTTCAGCATCCATGTTCAAAGTTGTTTTAGCATTTGAAGATAAACCTTTTTGGATTTTACCCGCATCTAAAGCTAACTCTGTATTACCAGCTGCATCTGTTACAACCAAGTTAATCGCTAAATTCGCAAGCGCAGGTGGCAAGTTTAAATCACCAGCTTCAGCAGTAAGTTTTTCAACAGTTGCAAACCAATCATCAGTTAAAAATGCAGCCATGATTATTCCTCAAATGTATTTGTTCAATTTCTTGTGTCATCTATCCAGACGACATCTCATGAAGCAATTTGCTTGTGCCCTGTTATAGCATGTAATTTTTATTTTAGGCTATGATTTTTTGTACGCGGGATTCAATTTTTAAATTTTTTATAAAAAAAAGGTACTTAACCAGTACCTTTTCAAAAAGTTTTACACTTTACTCTGCGGCAAAACTCAGGTTGACCACATCAAGACGGTTCTTCATCTCTTCTGGATCCTTCATATCAAACTCGCGTTGACCATCTAAAGCTTCAAAGTCGAATAACTCGCGATCTGCCAGTTGCGATGGAGAAACGTTCTGTAACGCACCGAAAATGCTGTGCAGACGTTTTGGATGTTGCTTGTCCCATTCACGTAACATGTCATTGATAATGGCACGCTGTAAGTTTTCTTGTGAACCACACAAATTACATGGAATGATCGGGAACTGACGTAATTCAGCATACTTGATGATGTCCTTCTCTTCGACATAAGCCAAAGGACGGATCAAGATATTCTTTTTATCAGAAGATAGAAGTTTTGGCGGCATCGCTTTCAAACTGCCACCATGGAATAAATTCAAAAAGAATGTTGCCATGATGTCATCGCGATGGTGACCCAACGCCACTTTAGTCGCGCCGATTTCCTGTGCAAAGCCATAGAGTGAGCCACGGCGTAAACGTGAGCATACCGCGCAAAACGTCTTACCTTCAGGCGTTAAACGCTTGGTAATGGTATAGGTATCTTTTTCCAGAATGTAATATGGAATATTGTTCTCTTCCATATAACGTGGCAAGACATCTTCAGGGAAACCTGGCTGTTTCTGATCTAGATTGACCGCCACAACATCAAAGTTAATTGGCGCAATACGCTTGAATTGCAACAAGATATCAAGCATGGTATAGCTGTCTTTACCACCAGACACGCAGACCATGACCTTGTCACCCTCTTCGATCATGTTGTAATCACGAATCGCATGCCCCACCTGACGACGAAGTTTTTTCAACAGGCGATAATACGCCGAACTTGTCGGAAGCTCTGGCTTGAAATTAAATCCTTGGTTGGACTCCACTGGCGCGTACATAGACGTGATTTACTCATAAACAAAAATACCGCGCGATTTTATCTCATTCCGAAAAAATGCGCATCTAAAGAATTTTTCAATTTCTTTCAATCGTCATATTTCAGTTTCATACTGGTAAAATTCTGATCAAAATAATCCAGAATGGCCTAGATCGCTTATATTTCAAACTTTTCCACAGTTGTCCACAAAAGCTGTGGATAAATTTGTGGATTTCTTAGCTATTGACAAACTGCTTTTATCTTAAAATAAGGCTTCCCATTAGATTGATCATTTTTTAACCAATCATTTTATGCAATTAAAATCAACAACTTATATAAGTCAAGACTTACTTTTTAAAAAAAATATTTTAATTTTTTTTGCTGAACATTCGAGCAAATTGACTTGATTTTTGTCTGACACTAAAAAATAAAAAAATTGTAGCAAAAGATCTTTTTTTACATTTTTTTGTTAAACTGCCACATGAAACTTATGCTCATCCTTTCGCGAATATTATAACGATGAACAAAACAACTTATTTTTTTGCTGTTTGCTTGGGAACAATCGGTTTTTTTAATGGTACAGCATCAAGTTATGCTGGACAGACGATTTATCAATTTAAAGATGATAATGGTACAACGCTACTCACCAATAAGAAGAAAGCAGAGTACAGTCATTTAAAAGTCGTTAAAGCAACTTATTATCCCGACAGTAATATTCATAGCTATAGTAACTGGGGTGCAAGTGAAGCCTCTGTACTACCAAGCTATAGTCGCAATAAAAATGCATTTGACCAACTGATCCGTCAGGCCGCTCAACAGCACGGGATTTCTGAGGGCTTAATCAAAGCGGTCATGCATACCGAGTCTGGATTTAATATCAAGGCCCGTTCTCCTGTGGGCGCTCAGGGTCTCATGCAGCTTATGTCTGCAACAGCTCGCCGATTTAATGTCAGTAATGCTTATGATCCGCAACAAAACATTTTTGGCGGTGCCAAGTATCTAAGCTGGTTACTGAAACGTTTTAATGGTAATACCCAATTGGCCATTGCTGCCTATAATGCGGGTGAAGGCAATGTGGATTAATATGGTGGCATTCCCCCATTTCGCGAAACGCAAGATTATGTCCGTCGTGTCACCAGCCGCTATCAAAATCTCTATGCTTCTGGCTTAGGCACTTTTACAGATTCAAGTAACAACAACCAAGTACTGGCTCAGTCAGCAAATTACAGCTCATCATCGAATAATATTGCCGAACCGCCCCCAGCGCCTAAGCAATATAACCGTCAGATCATTACCCTTGCAGATGGAACCTTTACCGATGCCCCATCTGGTACCTATACCACCACCAATGCCACTGCATCGGCCCGAATACGCCTCAGCGATTAACAATTCAGGCCATCCATTCTCATAGAATGATTTTGCTTGCTATTTTTTATACAAAACAGCTTTTAAGTCCCTGTTTCACAGCCAGTTCATAATTTTATTGGCTAAATGTATCTACACCGATTTTTTTCTTGAATTTTTAGGGTTCGCCCTGCATATTAGCGTTATGATTTATAATTTATAAATCAGATCACTTTTTCTTTATAAGAGGGTTTTCTCAATGATGCGGATTGGTTTGTTCTTGCTAACCAACCTCGCGGTACTGGTTGTAGCTGGCATTATCTTGTCACTCTTCGGTGTCGGTAGTTACCATGGCGCGGGTGGCTTGAATCTAGGCAACCTACTGGTCGTCTGTTTTGTCTTTGGTATGGTGGGTTCTATTATTTCCCTATTCATGTCGAAGTGGATGGCTAAAAAAACCACTGGGACAGAATTAATTGACCCAAATGCACCCCGTAGTCAAGCAGAAGCTTGGTTATTACAAGAAGTGGCGCAATTATCTCAACGTGCAGGTATTAACATGCCTGAAGTGGGTATTTTCCCTTCTTACCAATCCAATGCATTTGCGACAGGTTGGAATAAAAATGATGCTTTGGTAGCTGTTTCAACAGGTCTACTCGAGCGTATGAACAAAGATGAACTTCGTGCTGTATTGGCTCACGAAATCGGTCACGTTGCAAATGGTGACATGGTGACCCTTGCGCTGATCCAAGGTGTCGTCAACGCCTTCGTGATGTTCTTTGCACGTATTGCAGGTGACTTCATCGACCGTAACGTATTTGGTCGTGAAGATGGTGAAGCACCAGGTCTCGCTTATTTTGCCATTACGATTGTACTCGACATCGTATTCGGTATTTTGGCTTCTACCATCGTGATGTGGTTCTCTCGTCAACGTGAATATCGCGCAGACGAAGCTGGCGCACGTTTAGCTGGTAAACAGGCCATGATTTCTGCCCTACTTCGCTTACAAGCAGAGTCAGAAATGCCAGATCAAATGCCGAAAGAAATGAAAGCATTTGCGATTACGGAAGGTAAGGAACAAGGCTTTAGCTTAGCGGCTTTATTCCAGACCCACCCAACCATTGAACAACGTGTTGCTGCATTACAGCAATTAAACGTTCAATAATCAGTATCAGATAAACGATAAAGCCTCCACAATGGAGGCTTTATTTTTGTCTAATCATCTAGTGCGATTGGAAGGATTGATAAAATTGCCAAAGATAACTAAAGCCAGCCCACACCGCCAGCACCAGTAAAATCACCACTGCAATTCCCAATAGATCTGGAATTCGTAACCAGATCCAGCTCACCACCGGATTACGCCAAAAGGCAGACGTTTTCTGTTTTTGCTCAAGTGACTCATGCAGGAATGGATGAACCACATGAATATCGCTGTGTACCTGATACTCTTCACGAATATGTTCATGCACAATCTCAAGCGTCTTGCGGCTCGGACGTATAAATACGTCAAATACGGTCCCGACAATCGGTACGAAACCAACCAGCATATCCATGATCGCCAGTTTCACCACGCCTTTGAGCTTATGTTGTGGTACACCCACTTCTCTGGCTTTTTTAAAGGCATATAAAGTCAGGATAAAACCGGCAATATCTCCGGCAAATGGAATGGTGCTCAATGCAGCATCCGCCCCCACGCCCTGCTTGGTAAATGGTATGCGAACCAAGCTGTCCATAGTATTGGCGAATTTTGCCAAATCACGCTCGACCGCGATGGCTTGCTGCTGAGTTAGTTTTTTTTGTTCTGGATAATCAGTCATTCACTCGACCTAAAAACGATGTTTATCCTTGAGAATAAAGTAGTTTTTAGGTTTTGTCGGTACAATTATTATTACTGCCTAGAATAAAATCATCGAGGCGATAAATAAGTAAACAATTACCCCTGTCGCATCACAAATCGAAGTGACCAGAGGCGCTGAAGCACTGGCTGGATCAAGCCCTGCTTTATTTAAAATAAAAGGTAAGCTCATTCCGATCAGACAACCCATCAACACAATCCCCATCATACTTAATGCAAGGACTAGAGCCACCATTTCGTCACCACGGAAATAACCCAGTAGCGAAACAGCCACCGCCATGGTTCCACCCAGACACAGAGCCACCAAACTTTCCCGCCCCAGTAGCGAGAACCAGTCTTTAAACTGGACATCTCCTGTCGCCAAAGCACGTACCATCAATGTGGAAGATTGGGAACCCGCGTTTCCGCCACTCCCCACCAGCAATGGCAAGAAGAATACCAGTACCAGATTCTGCGCAATTACATCTTCATAATGCGCAATCCCGATCCCAGACAATAAACTTCCAAACACCAAGAAAACCAGCCAGAACACGCGTTTCTGGTAAAGCTGTAAAATTGGTGCAGATTTAATGCTAAGTTTGGATGATGCATCAACCGCCCCGACTTTTAAGAAGTCTTCGGTGGCCTCTTCACTAGCAACATCCATCGCATCATCGTAGGTCACGATCCCGACCATCATGTCATGGTGGTCAATAATTGGTAACGCCAATAGATCATAACGTGCAATGGTTTTGGCGACTTCATCCTGATCGGTATCGACATACGCGGTCAGGACATTGGTTTCCATCAACTCATTAATATTCTGTTCTTCAGCCGCCAGAATTAGCTGTTTAAGAGATAAAACCCCAAGGATTTTTCTGGCCTGATCCAGCACATAGGCAAAATAAATCGTTTCAGTATCTGGCGCTTCCAGACGCAACATTTTAATCGCATCTTTCACGCTGATATTGGGCTTGAGCGTGGCGTATTCAGAACTCATGATCGCCCCTGCTGTTCCTTCCAGATAAGAAGAAAGCTGGCGAATATCTTCCCTTTCAGCCTGAGCTAAGGCAGGCAATAAGGTATTTTGTTGCTCCTGATCCAGACACTTGAACACATCGGCACGCTTATCCGAAGACATCTCACCAATAATCTCTGCCAGAATATGTCTCGGCATGGCTTTGGCAAGTTTGACCTGTTCATTGGGCGGAAGATAAGAGAAAACGTAGGCACGCTCAGGTAAATGGGTGAGCAATAGTTGACTTTGCTCTACAGAGAGCTGGGTTAAGACATCGGCAATATCCACTGCCCGAAAAGTCTGTACAGATGCGAGTGCAAGTTCAATATGATTATTTTTGAGTGCGTCGCTTAATAGATATAAAAAATTATTGTAGCTCATGTCAGCCTCTTCACTACAAATGATCTGCAATGAAGAACTACAAGCAGCTTATTGGTTTACTGCTAAATAGAAAGCTTCATGCAGATTTTGATGAATATAAAAATGTGTAATCTGGGATAAATTACAACTCTGCGTGTCCATTTAGGCAATCAAACCTCATTAGACCGTTTATACGGCACGGCAATACTACAAATTTTTTTTAATATTCTCAACTTACTCAACAAAAATGAACAATTCCTGTCTCATCTTGATCAATGAATCATTCATTTCTGTTGAGTTACTGAAGCCATTTTATTGAATCGCTTCAGCCTTTTGTTTAGGCTTAAACCAACTGGTTACCAGTACATACATAAAAGGAATGAAGATCAGTACCAGGATCGTACCAAAAACAACCCCGCCAAATACGCTATAACCAATTGCCTGTCGGCTCAACGCGCCCGCACCGCTCGAAAACATAAGCGGGATAACACCCGCACCAAAGGCAATCGAGGTCATCAAAATTGGACGTAGACGTAAGCCTGCTGCACGTAAGGCGGCTTCCAGTGGCGCCTGACCCTGTTGTTGCAGACTGGCTGCGAACTCAACCATTAAAATGGCATTTTTACATGACAAACCAATCGTGGTAAGTAAGGCAATCTGGAAATAAATATCGTTGGCAAATCCAAACAGATAACTGAATAAAATCGTTCCGCCGACACCTAGAGGAATTGCAGCCATCACCACAGAAGGAATTGACCAGCTTTCATAAAGTGCTGCAAGACACAGGAAAATAAAGGCGACAGAAATCAGATAGAGCCAGATCGCCTGATTGCTGGATTCCTGTTCCTGATAAGATAATCCGCTCCACGCCAATCCGACATCAGGCATTTTATCAACCAGTTCCTGAATGGCCTGCATCCCTTGCCCACTACTGAAACCATCGGCCGCATCGGCTTCTGCGCTAATTGCGGGATAGCCCATAAAACGTTCTAGCATTGGTGGGGCACCTTGCCATCCAATCTGACTAAACTGTGAAAATGGCACCATTTGCCCATTAGCATTTTTCACATACCAGTAATTGAGATCTTCTGGCTTAGAACGGTATGGTGCATCACCTTGTAAATACACACGCTTGATCCGACCACGATCAATAAAGTCATTGATATAGCTACCGCTCCAAGCCGTCGATAAGGTGCGATTAATTTCACTGACATTTAGACCGTGGATCATTGCCGCTTTATGGTCAATCTTGATATTCAGAACCGCCTGATCGTCATTGCCTTTTTTATCCAGATTGTCAACGGAATCCAGTGCATTACCCTGTTGCTGTAAATCCTGAAAAGAAGCTAACAGACTTGGTCTACCTAAGCCTTTAGTGTCCTGTAGCCAAAAATCGATCTTATCTGAGTTACCTAATCCTCGAATCACAGAAGGCATCAGTACCATAATGCGCGCCTGATTATTTTGCGAAAAATACTTCATTGCACGTGCACGAATTTGCTGGGCACTATTTTCCGCCCCCTTGCGCTCATCCCAATGTTTTAATGAAACAAAGGCCTGCCCAAGATTTTGTCCAGTTCCCGAAAAATTGCGTCCATGAATCACCATCACCCCATTTAAGTTGGCCTTTTCATGTTCGAGAAAATAGTCGGAAATGTATTTGCCGACTTCTTCCGTTTTACTCATCGGTGTCCCTTCTGGTAAACGGAACTGCACTCCTAAAGTTCCCTGATCTTCTTGAGGTAAAAAGCTGGTTGGCAACTCACGATAGACCCAGACAAAACCGCCAATCAGGATTGCAATACCAATCAAGGAAATACTTTTTACACTGATGACTTTCTTAGACACGTTCAGATAACGCGTTTTGATATAGTCGAGCCCGTTATTAAACATAACCGCCCAACGTGCTTGCTTATGTTGGGGTTTCAGCAAAATGGCACACAAAGCTGGTGTCAGGATCAAGGCCACCAATAAAGACAGTCCCATTGCAACCACTAAGGTAATGGAAAATTGTCGATAAATAATGCCTGTCGCACCGCTAAAAAAGGACATCGGGATAAAAACAGCGGTCAGCACTAAGGTAATCCCGACCAATGCACCACTAATTTCTTGCATCGATTGAATAGAAGCTTCTTTGGCACTGAGCTGCTGTTCGTGCATGAGACGTTCAACGTTCTCAACCACAACAATCGCATCATCGACCAGCAAACCAATCGCCAGTACCATGGCAAATAAGGTCAGTGTGTTAATACTCATGCCTAAAACGGCCAATACTGCAAAAGTGCCTAAAATCACCACAGGAACGGTGATCGCGGGAATCAAGGTCGCACGCCAGTTTTGCAAGAAGATGAACATCACCAGCACGACCAGACCGATGGCTTCAATCAGAGTGGACACCACTTGTGACATAGATTCTTTAACGAATGGCGTGTCATCTCGTGGATACATCACGAAATAGCCTTCTGGTAAGGTTTTTTCCAGACGGGCAACTTCTTTATACACCGCATCGGCGACCTGCGTCATATTGGCGCCGACACTCAAAGACAGTGAAAGACCAGACCCAGGATAACCATTGATACGGTTAAAAACCTGATAATTTTCTGCCCCGATCTCAACACGCGCGACATCTTTTAAATAGATAAAACTGCCATCACTGTTAGCTTTAATAATAATATTTTCAAATTGCTCAGGCGTTCGAAGTAACGAGCCTGCAGTGACTTTGGCATTCAAGTATTGATCACTTGCTGCAGGTAGATCTCCAATCGCACCAGCAGCCACTTGTGTATTCTGATTTTCTATCGCAGTTCGGACATCACTGACTTGAAGCTGATAACGTTCCAGTCGTTGCGGATCCAACCAGATCCGCATGGCATATGGCGAACCAAACACACTGACTTCGCCAATCCCTTCGATCCGGCTCAGA
>Ga0157359_1000991_pt1 | contig 11168 bp, 11 predicted proteins | sample AttcapACBM3_FD_111482 | JGI IMG/M metagenome (GOLD analysis project Ga0157359, IMG submission 111482) | Fungus gardens microbial communities from leaf cutter ant in Botucatu, State of São Paulo, Brazil - Atta capiguara ACBM3 | ecosystem: Host-associated > Fungi > Mycelium > Unclassified ...
AAACAGATGTAGCATAAACGTTACGCCATTTTTGGAGGACATGAACGCGGCGCATTATCCGCGACAACGTGCTGTATGGGAAAGGAAAATATAGCGTTAATTTAACCTTTCGTTGTAAGGCTAAAGGGTAGCTCATGGAAAAAGGGTTAGATATTAGACAGATACAATATGACACATTTACGGCAATTTTTTGACGCTGGCGTCTGCGTGAGCAGATCACTACAATCTGCGCCTTTCCAGTTAAGTGAGTGAACCGCAGTGGAACAGTTTGACGTTATCATCATTGGTGCCGGAGCCGCAGGGCTTTTCTGTGCCGCCCAGGCCGGACAGCGGGGTCGCCGCGTGTTACTGCTGGATAACGGCAAAAAGCCAGGACGTAAAATTCTGATGTCCGGCGGTGGCCGCTGCAACTTCACCAACCTCTATACTGAACCGGCGGCCTATCTGTCGCATAATCCCCACTTCTGTAAATCGGCGCTGGCGCGTTATACCCAGTGGGATTTTATCGATCTGGTCAATCGCCACGGTATCGCCTGGCATGAGAAAACCCTGGGCCAGCTCTTCTGTGACGACTCAGCGCAGCAGATTGTCGATCTGCTGCTGGCCGAATGTGACAAGGGAAATGTCACCCTGCGACTGCGCAGTGAAGTACTCAGCGTTGCGCGCGATGAAAGCGGTTATACGCTGCAACTCAACGGCAGCACGGTTCAGGCGGAGAAACTGGTCATCGCCAGTGGCGGTCTGTCGATGCCCGGACTGGGGGCCTCGCCGTTTGGCTACAGAATCGCGGAGCAGTTCGGACTGAGCGTCTTTCCGACGCGGGCGGCGCTGGTGCCCTTTACCCTGCACAAGCCGCTGCTGGAGCAGTTGCAGACGCTGTCAGGCGTCGCGCTGGAGACGACTATTGATGCACAGGATGGCACCCGCTTCAAAGAGGCGATGCTCTTTACCCATCGCGGCCTCTCTGGCCCGGCGGTATTGCAGATCTCCAGCTACTGGCAGCCGGGTGAGTTCGTCACCGTCGATCTCTCGCCCGCTACGCCGCTTGAGGCGTTTCTGACGGCGCAGCGCGAAGCGCATCCGAATCTCAGCCTGAAAAACAGCCTGGCGAAGATCCTGCCGAAGCGTCTGGTGGAAGTGCTGCAGGCGCTACAGGTGGTGCCGGATATCACCCTGAAGCAGCTCAACAGCAAACAGCAGACCGGGCTGGCGCAGACGCTGCACGCCTGGCGCATCCAGCCAAATGGCACCGAAGGCTATCGGACGGCGGAAGTGACGCTGGGCGGCGTGGATACGACGCAGCTCTCCTCGAAAACCATGGAGGCGCGTGCGGTGCCGGGGCTTTACTTTATTGGTGAAGTGGCCGATGTCACCGGCTGGCTGGGTGGCTATAACTTCCAGTGGGCCTGGAGTTCCGCCTGGGCCTGCGCCCAGGCGTTGTAACGCGCGGTTACCAGCGCTGATGCACGTGAGGCGCGATCTTCTCCTGATAGATCTGCTTCAGCGCCGCCATGGTATCGGCAGAGAGCGCATCGACATCGCTGGCGCGGGCATTGGCTTCAGCCTGTTCACGGTTTTTCGCGCCAGGAATCACCACGCTGACCTCTTCATTCATCAGGATCCAGCGCAGGGCAAACATCGCCATAGTGGTGTCGCCGGTGACAAAGCGGCGAATCTCCTCAACCGCCTCCAGCGCCACCTCATACGGCACGCCGGAAAAGGTCTCGCCCTTATCAAACGCTTCGCCGTTACGGTTAAAGGTGCGATGGTCGTCAGCGGCAAACACGCTGTCGGCGCGCATTTTGCCGGTCAGCAGGCCTGACGCCAGCGGCACGCGGGCGATGATCGCCACATCCCGGCGTTTCGCCTCTCGCAGCAGCAGTTCTGCCGGACGCTGGCGGAAAATGTTGTAGATCAGCTGAATCGATGAGACGTTGGGAAATTCCAGTGCCTTCAGGCCTTCCTCGACTTTCTCAACGGAAACGCCGTAGTGACGGATTTTACCGGCCGCCACCATCTCATCCATGACCGCAAACACATCCGGATTGTAATAGACCTCGGTCGGCGGGCAGTGCAGCTGTACCAGATCCAGCGTTTCGGTCTGCAGATTTTCCCGTGACCGTTCGATAAACGCATTCAGGTTTTCGGCGTTATAGCCTTCGGCCACATGCGGCGAAAGGCGACGTCCCAGCTTGGTCGCCACAAACGGGCGTTCCCCGCCGCGCTGATTCAGTACCTCTGCGATGATTTTTTCGGAGCGACCATCGCCATAGACATCGGCGGTATCAATAAAAGTAATGCCCGCATCCAGCGCGGCGTTGAGCGCGGCTTTGGCATCTTCCATGCTCACTTCTCCCCAGGTTCCGCCAATCGCCCATGCGCCAAAACCAATTTCAGAGACGCGCTGACCGGTACGGCCCAGTGTTCGTAGTTTCATGCAAACATTCCTCGATGCGTTTCAGACAGGATGACAGAAAGCGGCTAACCATTGAGCTTAGCGCTTCCCGGCGAAGAGGCGATCTGATCTCGTCGCAGGCCAGACCGGTAAAAATGAGACGCTGCGACGTCAGGCTGCTGGTTACGTTGAAGATTTCTGCGAACAGGTGCGTCCCAGGGATGGCTACCGCTTCGCTAAATAATTGATTTTAAGATATTTCACCTGAAATTAAACGGGCAGAAATGTCGATTCGGTCACATACTTCAATTTTCAGGTCAATAATGGGATCGCTATGTTCAAATTTGTTAAGTCGGTCTTTGCCAGCCCCGAGAAGTTTCTGCAGATCATGACCCGCCAGGATATCAACGACTCTATCGCCGATGGTGAGCGCATCATTATTGATGAGAATGGCAATATCTCCGTCAACACGCTGAGCGAGGAAGTCCATGAAGATTTTGCCCGCCATGTGAATACGTTAAAGGGAGTATAAGGTGGGTACCGCAATATTTATGGTGTTGATGGTCAGTGGTTACTGGTACACCAGCCGTGATTTAAACAGCCGCTTTAAAATCCGTCGCTCGTCAGGATGGGATGTCTATTTCCTGGTCGCGCTCTACGGCTGTATCTTTGTTCTGCAGGGCGTATTTGCGACGGGCATCATCTGGTTACTGCTGCTCTGTGTCTCTGAAATCGCCAATGCCGTCCAGATGATCCCCGGCGTACACCTGAAGTGGCAGGTCGAATTTATGACCTGGAGCTTCCTGGGTATCCAGGCACCCGTCGTGATCATGCTCGCTTTTGCCATTCTGCTCTGTCTTTATCGCTCCAACTGGGCGGGCAGCGCACGACTCAACGTCTCCGGGCGTAAAGACCTTTATCAGCGCCTGTCGCGTTCCAATGGCGTGGAACAACTGCTGTTTCAGTGCATGGAAGAGGGGGAGCTGGCGTGGATTACCATGAAGTCGCGCCGCATTTACATCGGCATGATTCACGCTTCAACCTTTGAATATGAGAGCACCAAAAACATCGTACTGATTCCGATGCTGAGCGGCTATCGCGACAGTAAGACGCTGAAGCTGGCGGTGGAACATAACTACAGCAAGTGGTACGCCGAGCATAACATCACGCTCGACTCGAAACCCAAAGATGCGATGTCGTTCCGCAAAGTCATTATGGTTGACCACATCGAAAGTCTGTCACTGTTCGATCCGGCCAGCGCCGCGGCGCTTTCAGTGGGACATCCGCAGGAAGTAGAAAAGAGTCAGGGTAATGATGACGCGGACAGTCCGGATGATAAAAGCCGGGATGCAGCGGGTTAACGCCACCGATCGGTTTCCCCTGATGAGATCGCCTCATGAGGGGAAAGCGATATCACCTCACACCATGTTCTCCGCCGTAAACAGCCGAAACGCCACCTTTCCCGCCTGATAGACCTCCGGTTGAAAACCGGTCTCCAGATGGCTCAGCATCAGATCAATCGCTAACCGTGCATGCTGCTGCGCATGCTGATCCAGGGTAAACGCCACTTCATCGTTCAGCAGCAGCTGGCGTGTCACATCATAAAGCTCATGAGTGATGTAGGTGCATTTGCCCAACAGCTGATGAGCGCGCAGGGTGTCGCTGACATCGGTATTCCCCATGCCGGTGTTATAGACGCCCGCAATCGCCTGGGAAGGTTTCAGGTTGCGGGCCAGCACGCTGCGAATCGTTTCCCGCTGATCCTGACCCGACAGCACCTCACGCAGATGACGCTGCGGCGCGCGCTGCGCCATCGCCTCACGAAATCCCGCAATGCGCTGACGATGGGCGCGATAATCAAAGCGACCGCTGACCATCAGAATATCGCCGGGCTGATTCGCTGTCTTACTCATCAGCAATCCCGCCGTGCGGCCCGCCTGATACTGGTCGATGCCGACATGACACAAACGGTCGGCATCGGGCAGATCGGTGACGATGGTGATCACCGGCACATTGCGGCTGTGGCACAGTGCCAGCGCCCGATAGACAGGCGGCGAGTCGTGCGCAAACACAATGATGCCGTCGCGGGTACTGCTGCGGGCGATAATGCTTTGCGCCAGCTGCTCAGGCTGCGCTTCGGCCATCAGGGTTTTGTGCAGTTTCAGGCGGCGATAGCCCAGCTGACTGGCGATCTCGCTGAAATGGGTGGTGAGCTGCTGAAAAAAGGATGAGCCGTTATTACTGAGGAACACCTCGATTTGCCAGGGGTGCTGGTACTCCTCTGGCAGCAGACGCCTGAGCCCCGCTTCGCGCGCGGCTTTCAGGACTTTGCGGCTGGTCTCCAGCGACACGCCACCGCGCTCGTTCAGTACCCGATCAACCGTCGCAATTCCGACGCCGGCCATTTTTGCCACCACATCTAAAGTGAGCTTTTTCATTCAGACTCCACGCGGAAAAGGACGATTTGCGGCTGCCGGCCAGACTGTTTATCTCTTCTAACCGGTTAAAAGTAAAAGATAAAGCGATTTAATGATGGAAAACCATCAACGGCGCGGTGAGTGGGGCTTTTACCGACCGTGCTGTCGTCAGGCTAAAAAGCACAGCGGGCCGCTCTCCAGGCAGAATAGCCGTTAAGCTTGTAGTGAGACAATTAACGAGAGGTGAATATGGCTCAGCAAAAAGAGGTTCTGATTATTGGTGCTTCGCGCGGTATCGGTCTGGCGGTGGCGAAGGCGTTTGCCGGTGAGGGGTGGCAGGTCACGGCCACGCATCGCAGTGGCATTCCGGAGCAGGGCAATAAGCCAGACATTCACTGGCATGCGCTGGATATGACCCACGCATCGGCGGTTCAGCAGCTTGCCAGTCAGCTCGGGGGCAGGTCGTTTGATGCGATTCTGATCAATGCCGGGATCGCCGGGCCCCAGCACCAGAAGGTATCGCAGAGTGACGATCAGGAGCTGGCGCAGCTGTTCCTGACCAATGCGATAGCGCCGGTTCGCAGTGCAGAGATTTTACTGCCGTTGTTGAAGCCGGAAGGCGTGCTGGCGCTGACCTCATCCCAGCTCGGCAGCCTGAATGAAAATCCGGAAGCACAGATGCCGGTTTATTCGGCCAGCAAAGCCGCACTGAATATGCTGAGCCGCACGCTGACGCCCGCCGTGGACGCGCAGCGCGGGACGCTGCTGACGCTGCATCCCGGCTGGGTGAAAACGGATATGGGGGGTGAGAGTGCGCCCCTGACGGCTGAAGAGAGTGCAGCCGGTATCGTCCGGCAGCTGACCCACTGGCGCGGACGCGGTGGTCATCACTACGTCGATTACGCTGGCCAGCAGCTGCAATGGTAAGCGGATGCGGGGCGGTTACGCCCCGATATCACGCAGTGCCTTGCCCTTCATCAGGTTGCGTTCAATGTGCTCCAGCGTCACATGTTTGGTTTCAGGCACCAGCATTATCGTCAGCACGATAAATACCAGATTGAGCGCGCCGTAGAACCAGAAGGTGTTGGCATTCCCCAGCTGATCCAGCATCGTCAGGAAGGTCGCTCCCACAATCATATTGCCGACCCAGTTCGTGGTGGTGGAGGCGGTAATCCCGAAGTCACGCCCTTTCAGCGGCTGGATTTCTGAACAGAGCAGCCAGATCACCGGGCCAGCCGCCATCGCGAAACCGACGATAAACATCAGCAGCATCGCGATCGCAAAGTATTTGCGGAAATCGGTTTCAACACCCATGTGCAGCAGCGTGCCCAGCACGCCCATCCCGACCGCCATCACCAGAAAACTGGTGGTGAGCATCGGCTTACGACCCCAGCGATCGACAAAGAAGATCGCAATCAGCGTGGCCAGCATGTTGACCAGCCCGACAATCACCGTGCCCCACATCTGCTCGCTGGTGCTGGAGAAGCCGGCAATGTTGAAGATTTTTGGGGCGTAATACATCACCACGTTCATGCCGGTAAACTGCTGCATCACCTGCAGCAGCATCCCCAGCCATACCGCACGGCGGAAATTGCCATTAGAACGGAAAAGCGACCAGCCGCGCTGCTTCACCTGCAGGCTTTCACGGATCTCCTCCAGCTCCTCCCGGGCCTGCTCGCTGCTGTTACGCAGCCGATCCAGCACCCGCTGCGCCTCGTTAAAGCGACCGTGCGCTGCCAGCCAGCGCGGACTGTTGGGCAGAAACAGCACGCCGATAAACAGGATCACTGCCGGAATGGCGATAACGCCCAGCATCCCGCGCCAGTTGCCGCTGTAACTGAACGCGGTGTCGGAGAGATAAGCCACTACGATGCCGGTGGTCAGCATCAGCTGATACATCGAAATCATCGAGCCACGAATGCGTTCCGGCGCAATCTCCGCCAGATAGAGAGGCGCGGTGTAAGAGGCGATCCCCACCGCCAGACCCAGCATCACGCGGGCGCAGACCAGCGACGTCACATCGGGTGAAAAAGCTGACCACAGCGAGCCAATCACAAACAGCGTCGCGCCCGCCAGCATACTTTTCTTGCGTCCGAGCTTTGATGACATCCAGCCCGCCGCCAGCGCGCCCAGCGCTGCCCCAAACATCATCGAACTGACTACCCACTCCTGCTGATGGTTAGTGATCTGCAAATCCTTCGCCAGAAACGGCAAGGCGCCTGCGATAACGCCAATATCCAGACCAAACAGCAGACCAGACAGCGCCGCCATAAAACAGACGAACCAGGTAAAGCGGTTCTGTTGATTTCCCGATTTTTTTGCCGCAGCCATGCCGATCTCCTTGCAGGGGGTTCAGTGTCAATATTGTTAATGTTATGTAAACATAGTCGATGGCAGTGTGGGCCTGATCACACTTCCGGCCATCGCCAGGAAGGTGCAGCCTGACAGCGACAGGAAAGTAAAAGAGATCAGCGGATTGATGCAGCAAGAGGAAGTCGCTACAGGGGCACGAATACACAAAACAGGGCGTGGCAGGAGAGATTTTGCAACTGCCCGCCTGTGGCATTACACTGCCGCTTTTCTGCCATTGATTGAAGGTGCTTATGTCTGAACCTTTCCAGCGTCAGCCGCTGCCCTTGCCGGGCGGTCACAAAAAAGTCCTGCTGCACTCCTGTTGCGCACCCTGTTCGGGGGAAGTGATGGAAGCGATGCTGGCATCCGGTATTGAATACACCATCTATTTCTACAACCCGAATATTCATCCGCTCAAAGAGTATGAGCTGCGTAAAGAGGAGAATATTCGCTTTGCCGAAAAATATGGCGTGCCGTTTGTTGATGCAGATTACGATCGGGATAACTGGTTTGCGCGGGCGCGCGGGCTGGAGTGGTCACCGGAACGGGGTGAACGTTGCACCATGTGCTTTGATATGCGATTTGAGCGTACGGCACTCTATGCCCATGAGAACGGCTTCCCGGTCATGACCAGTTGCCTGGGGATTTCACGCTGGAAAGATATGAAGCAGATTAACAGCTGTGGTCTTCGCGCAGCGGCGGCCTATCCGGATTTAATGTACTGGGATTTTAACTGGCGCAAAGGCGGCGGGTCATCGCGCATGATTGAAATCAGCAAGCGCGAGAGTTTTTATCAGCAGGAATATTGTGGCTGCGTCTATTCACTGCGCGACACCAACCGTCATCGCGTCACCCAGGGACGTGAGCGTATTCAGATTGGTGTGCAATATTATCAGCCGGATGAATCCTGATTAGCTCAGGAGAGCGTCGGCCTGCGCCTATCCGCGTTGTGAAGGCGTATCAGGCCGGGCTGTTACGCCACAGCCCGGCTTTGTGCTTTCGGGCCGTACATAGCTGCACAGCGCACAGGGATGATCTGCGTCGCCCCCCGGTTGTTTTGCCTCATCGTTCATCGGACGTTTGCGGCAGGCGCTCGGGGTGCAACCCATAATCTGCTTAAAAGAGCGGGTAAAAGATTGCTGACTTTCAAAATGGTATTTCAGCGCCAGACTGATAATCGGCGTGCGGCTGTTTTTTAAATCATTCACACTGGCGTTAAGTTTTTGCTTGCGAATATAACGCGCCAGCGTTTCGTTATGATAGCGGGCAAAGAGTTTCTGTAAGTACCATTTAGAGTAACCTGCCTTTTCTGCAATATCATCAACGGTTAAACGCTGATCCAGGTTATTGTTAATCCACGCCGTGACAGAGACGATTACGCTTTCATTATATGTATTTTCATTCATAGGCATCCCCGTTTTATTCAGGAAGAGGCTAACTTATTTATCTTAATGTGCTTATTCTTTGCGTAAAGTTTTTTCAGCATTTGAATTGCCAGCCCTGACGCTATTCATTTAGTGGGTAATTATTAATAAATAAGATGAGTTGTGATTAATCTGTTGGTAATAATGGATAGTTGATACAGACAGAGAATAACGCAATCGCGGCTTACCCGGCTGCCAGCCTCCGGGTTACGCCTGAAAGCGCCAGGGTAACCCGATCTGCCAATAGATTTCTGGCTGTGACCTGCCAGGCTTACGACTCACCTTTTACCTGGAGACCCCCGGATGAGCCCGACACACGCGCTGAAAAAACCGCTTGCCGCTTTGCTCACCTCGCTGGCTTTCTTTACTCATGCATCGGCCAGCGCCACGCCTCTCTATGGCGAGCAGCTGGAAGGATTTCACTACCCCTATCCTCTGCAGCATTTCGATTTTCAGTCCCAGCAGCAACCGCTGAGTATGGGCTATATGGATGTAAAACCGGTCCGGCGGGCCAACGGCAGAACCGTGGTGCTGATGCATGGTAAAAACTTCTGTGGCGCGACCTGGGAAGAGACCATTCGCGCACTGAGTCAGCAGGGCTATCGCGTGATTGCGCCCGATCAGATTGGCTTCTGCAGCTCGACCAAGCCAGCCCGCTATCAGTACACCTTTCAACAACTGGCGGAGAATACCCATCAGCTGCTCATCCGGCTGGGTGTGGAGAAGGCGGTGATTGTCGGTCACTCTACCGGCGGGATGCTGGCGACGCGTTATGCGCTGATGTACCCGGAACAGACGCAGAAGCTGGTGCTGGTTAACCCGATAGGTCTGGAGGACTGGAAAGCCAAAGGGGCACCGTGGCGTTCGGTGGATCAGTGGTATCAGCGCGAACTCAGACTCAGCGCCGCGGGCATCAAAAAATATGAGCAGCAGACTTATTATGCCGGGCGCTGGAAACCTGACTATGACAAATGGGTTGATATGCTGGCCGGACTTAACCGCGGGCCGGGTCATCAGAAGGTGGCGTGGAACTCAGCCTTAATCTACGACATGATTTTCACGCAGCCGGTATTTTATGAATTCGGCGATCTGAACGTGCCGACGACACTGATGATCGGCACCGCAGACACCACGGCCATCGGCAGTGATATCGCTTCTGCGGCGGTCAAAGCCCGGCTGGGTGATTACGCGGTGCTGGGAAAAGCGACGGCAAAACGCATTCCGGGCGCGCGCTTAATTGAATTTCCCGGGATGGGACACGCGCCGCAAATGGAAGAACCGGCAGCGTTCAATCAGAGGCTGATCGACGATCTGGCACAGCCCTGATCTGTCAGGCGCTGCGGCGCCTGACGTTATACCGCGATGCGTTTCTGCTTTTTACTGAGGTACATCTGCTCATCGCTGTCGTGCAGCAACTGTTCCAGCGACTGCGGATTCGCCGCGTCAAACTCTACGACGCCGGAAGAGAACTGCAGGCGATAGCGACGGTTCAGGCTGATGGACTGCTGTTGCAGGTAACGATCGAACTGTATGAGCAGCGTCTCACTCTGCTGCTGCTGCAGGCCATTAAACAGCACCACAAACTCATCGCCGCCCAGACGGGCAAACAGATCGGAGTGCTTAAAGACCACTTTCATCGCATCGGCAAAGTCCATCAGCGCGCGGTCGCCTTCGCGATGGCCCAGCGTGTCATTGATCTGCTTAAATTTGTCGAGATCAAGGAAGGTCAGGCAGGCGGGACGGTTTTTCATCCGGCACTCATTCAGCACCATCTGGCCCAGCGTCATAAAGCCGCGGCGATTGGTAATCTGCGTCAGTTCATCACAGGTCGCGGTCTGAAAGGCAACCAGTTCCGCTTCGGCCATGGCCGCCAGGTCGCGCATCGTCGCCTGATCCTCTTCATTAAACTGACGCGGCTCACGGCCAATAATACAGAGCGTTCCCATCTTAGCGCCGCCCGGCGACCGCAGCGGACAGCCCGCATAAAAGCGAATATGCGGCTCGCCGATCACCAGCGGGTTATCATGAAAACGTTCATCTTTTGATGCGTCTTCAACGATCATGATTTCATCCTGCAGGATGGCATGAGCACAAAAAGAGATGTTGCGGGGCGATCCTGTAGGTTTATAGCCCTGAGAGGATTTAAACCACTGATGGTCAGCTTCCAGCAGGCTGACTAATGCGATAGGCACGTCATACAGGCGGCGCGCCAGCCGGGTTAAACGATCAAACCGCTCTTCCGCTGGGGTGTTCATGATGTTCAGCGCACGCAACTGCGATAAACGTTGTGCCTCATCGGCGGGGATTCCAGGTGCTTTCATCACAGAGCCCTTTGTTTTCTAGCTGAAGCCAGGTTCTGGTGTTTGCCTTACAGCGAAGAAGAAGAGCGTGATATCGGGACCACGCTCTTTATGAGGAGGGGATCAGAGCACTTTTTGTTCGGCGAGATCAAGGGCGAAATAGCTGAAAATGAGGTCTGCACCGGCGCGTTTAATCGCACCGAGACTTTCCAGTACGACATTACGCTCATCAATGGCACCGGCCTGTGCGGCAAATTTGATCATCGCGTATTCGCCGCTC
>Ga0157359_1000992_pt1 | contig 11167 bp, 2 predicted proteins | sample AttcapACBM3_FD_111482 | JGI IMG/M metagenome (GOLD analysis project Ga0157359, IMG submission 111482) | Fungus gardens microbial communities from leaf cutter ant in Botucatu, State of São Paulo, Brazil - Atta capiguara ACBM3 | ecosystem: Host-associated > Fungi > Mycelium > Unclassified ...
ACAACGTCATTTTACATTAATTTTCATCAATCTTTATTCCTTATTATCTGTATTGATCTTAATCATCATTGTCATCATTATTGAACTTCTGAATCACTCCTAAGCCTCTAAGAGTGTACCCAAGGTTCAGATATCACAAATAAGTAAGTAGTTCATTTTGTGATACTAAATACTCTAGAGTATATTCCAATCTAGCAGAACAATACTGATATAACCCAAAAATGATTGTGTTCAGATTATTAGAAAATCTGATAGAAGTATCTTATTATAATTATAAGCTTAGCTCAGATTACAATTTAGGCAAAAACTTGAGTAAGAGAGAATAAAATCATCAATTGGTAAAGTATAAGAATACAAGAATGTATTTACAACTATATATATCTAAATATCATAAAGAATAGTTAGAACATCCTTCCAGAAACAGAATTATTATGACTTAAGTCTAAAGAGTTAGAAAAAAAGTATTACTTGTATATTGAATATACAAGAGAACTTAATAGAGTTTCTAATACAAGATAGCCTACTTTATATACTCTAGTTTGTAGTTTGTATATATATACTAATCTATTCTAAAATAATAACTATGTTTTTCTAGAAAGTTCTATGAAGAATATACTTTGTAGTCTGAAGATAAGAAATATTAAGATTATTGTAGCAGCTACTAACCTAAATATATCTACTATACATACTATACAAGAATAAAATACTATAGCTATATGTCCTAATATTATTGTTTTAGTATCTTCTACTTCATGTAATTGTTACTACATGTTCTATGACATCATATCATGTGAGATATTATATGACTCTTGACTACATATCTCTTTATTGTCCAAAAATAAAACAAAATAGAAAATAGAATTATCAGGTTAAAAGTATATGATGTCATGCTAGAAAATGCTTTTTTGTGAAAGAACATACTCTTATAGGGTTTTTAAGTATTGAAAACCTCTTTGAATGAGAAAACTTTATATTTCTAGATCTCTCAATACCTACTCTATTATGACTTAGGTTCAAATCTTTTTTCTTTTTTCTTTTACTTTATTTTAGTTTTTATTTTTACTTTTCTTTACTTTGAACTTAGATAAAGGGTGTGATATGATATGACATGTTACAGTCACACATGTCACAGGCTTGTTACATATATCATAGTCACAGGTCACACAGTCATATGACACAGAGAAGAATATAATAAGTTTTAGAATAGATAATGTTATATAGTATAGTAATAACATATTAGCCTATAGAGAACATAAGTAAAAGAAAAAATACAAAATAAAAATAAAAGAGAAAGAAAATAAATAAGGATCAAGTCCATTATTCACACCTCTGATACACTTAAGAGATGGTGTGGTAGTTGTTAATCAAACCAGATCTCAGAAAGATAAGGTTTTTAAGAATAAGAAATACTACTATGTTTGTAAAAGACTAGCTATAAAGTATGGGTACTTGCAAATACAATTAACATAGCCACAAATGTTCAGATAGTAGAATAAGACAGAAAGATATTAGGTTAGAAGCTGGCAGAGTCTAGAATAGATTCATAAGTAAGAGTAACTAATGAAAATAACTAAGAAATGGAATTGTGTTAGAGTTGAGAATGGTAGATGTTATAAAACAAGTGTGTGGACAGACTTTGGCTAGGGTTAGGGTTAGCCGGACATAAATAAGTAATTAATTATTAGTCTACAATGAAGGAAGAGTACATGACCTGGAAGTTATGTGATAGAAGCTGGAATAGTTTAGAGTGGTCTGGAAGGACTTAAGGTCTAGAAGGATCAAGAGGAGTCTAGATAGTAGTTAGGGTTAGGAGTGATGTCAAGGGACAATGGTTCCTCATGGTGTATATATGGTGCACATATATATGACGGAGATTAAAGAGTATGACATTAGGGCACATATATACAGTATGGTAGCCTTATGGTAGATGAGTAATAGGACATGAGGATGATGCATGGACATTAGGGCAGGTAGATATTGTTGTAGCACAGACCACGTTGTATTTATATAAATAGAGGAGCAATGCAGCAAGAGCTCCTTGTCGAGTTCTCTTATAATTCCTACTACTAGATAGCCAGTTGAGAGCTTTGCTGAAGTAAGCATACTACAAGTGCCATTCTGGCAAGTGGTTGCTACAACAGTGGACTCTAACTAGTTTTATTTTTCCTCTTTATTTTATTTTATTTTTGATTTTAAAACTTAAAGTTAGGGTTTAGTATGATATTACAGTCACACAGTTACAAACTGTCATGTGACATGACTTTGGTGTTACACATCAGTCACATGTCACATGATGCTGTCACAGTCATAGTCACACAATCACATGTCACAATAGAAAGACATGGAAGATTCTAGAAGAATAATATTCAGCATGTTTAAAGCATGTTAATCTTAAGGCAAATATATGGTTATTTAGGGTAGGCTAGAATAGTGTAGCACAGACCATGGGGTTGTAGTATATAAAATAAATAGTCTAGTACAAAGTTCTATATTGAGTTCTCTTGTATTAACTCTAATACAAGGTTCTTCTTATTGACCAATACTAAGATCTTTGAGTTGTAACACTGTCCAGATGGATGACATGACCTCAAATTTTCATTGAACCTTAAGAAGTCAAAAAAATAGTTTAGAGAAGAGATTCCCTATATAATAGGACTGAATATAGAAGAGAGGCCATTCATTTGAGAAGTGTTACTAGTATAGGTAGATAAGCTCTCAAGAGATGAAATTTGACTGTTGTATTTACAAAAATTAGTAGAAGCACTAGGAACAGAAGGTGGTACCACTCTAAAATAGTATGTCTGTTAGCTAGAGAACACTAGATTCAGGTTGTAGCCAGTAGAAGTGATGATCAAAATTAAGAACAAATACTTGTAATATATAACTTGCTTTGCCAAAAAGTATAAGTCAGCTTTTAGGATGCTTTCTAGCAGATTTAAAATTATCAGAAACATTCAGGAGAACCCTTTAGAGAGAATGTAAGAGCTACTTGTTATGACTTAAGCTTATGTGTAAAGCAAAAGATACACTCTTGTATTGAGTAATATAAGAGAACTCAATAGAGTTTCTAAGTACAAATCATTTACCTTATATACAAACTACTGATGGCCCATGCTACACTCCTTTAGCCCTACCCTAATGACCATGTGTTTGCCTTGAGGTTAACATATGTTAACCATGCTATATAACATCATCATCTTTAGAACCTTCTATGTTGTTCTATTGCATTGTATGAGCATGTGACATATGTGACAGTAACTGTGCCATGACTGTGACTGATATGTGACCACCAAGTCATGTCTTTGTGATATATGTGTGATTGTGACATGTAACTTCACATTTTGTCTTCTTTGTTCATATCCAAATAAAAAAAAAGAAACTCAAAATAAAATAAAGGAAAATAAAAGAAAAGAAAAACAGAACAAAACCAAGTCCATTGTTTGCAACTCTAACACTACTGAAACAACCACCTAAGTTTGTGCCAAAAGAATAGTACTTGCTTGAAACAAAGGAATAAATAAATAAAAACCACAGTTCTGGATTCTTATGGCCCAAGGAGAGAAGACCTATATACTTGTTGATAGGATAGCAGAATAAAGCCTTTGTTTGGGATGATTCAGAAAAAGAGAAATGTAAGAAAGAATTCTTCCCAATATTAGATGTGGTTCATACTTCATTATCTGATATCCAGTAGGGCATCTCAGAAGTCCTAAAATAAGTATTTATGCATTATCCAAGAATGCAGAAGATGGATTAGAACAACCTTCAGCTTTAGCTTGTATGCTGCACCTCTACCAGTTACACAGGTCATATATTTTGGATTGGAACTTGGGGACTTAGGGGATAGAAAACTACTGGAAGATGGCAAGGTATGTCATTGCTAACACCAGAAGAGAAGTACTAGTTTTAGTTGATTTTCAGAATAACTACTACAGTGTAAACTACTTGATTATATACTTAGTTAGTATATATAGTGTACTTGTTTAGAATATAACCACTAAGTGAGTTACCCTGATTTCTAGTAATCCTCTAATATCAGGAGATGAAGATTCATAGAATTAACTTAGACTAGCAAAGACATCTAAGGTGGAATAAAGGGATGTGATCTATACTGAAAGAGGTTGAAAGTGTGGATGAGGGAGTATGAGTTATCTGTAGATCAGAATGAATATGGTTGGAATATGAGATGTAACATCCAGCTATGGAAATACCTATAGTTATACATGTACCATAGGTGGAACATTTGTTTTAGAATACTACTAGCTATCTATGAGAAAATATATGCTATGATTAAGAGAAAGCTCAATGTTGAGATATATGAGCCTTCCAACTCATTCTATTGGTTGAGGTAGTTCTTTGTTATTAAGAAAGATGGAAAAAGTCTTTGAATAGTACACAGTTTGGAACTATTTAATAGGGTTACTATTATCTACTTGGGATTACCACTAGCTACAGAAGAATTGGCTATGTACTTTTTGGAAAGAGTTTGTAATGGAATACTAGACTTGTATGTGGGTGAATGTTAGAAGAATATTTGTAAGACCTTACTATATTTTAGACACTATTTGGAACACTCAGATAATAGTTACTTTACTTATGGGTTGGATGAATTTCATACCAATTTTCCATGAAGATGTGACTTGTATACTCAAGAATGAGATTCTAAAGTATATCTTGCCCTACATTGATAATGTTCTAGTTAGAGAGCCAGAAACTTAATATGAGTAATAGGATGGGACTTATGAGATGCTTGTGAGCAATTCTGGAATCAGAAGATTCATATTTGAGCATTTAAATATAGTAAATTGAATACTACAACAGATGAAATATACTGGAGAGACTTTCTTAGGATCTAAGACAATAATGTGTAGTAATCACATTACTATTGGAGATTTTGATTGTTTATATCAGAAAAAGAAACTGACTTCAGATACTATAGAAAGTATTCTCAGATAAAGAGCCTGTAAAGATATAATAGATATAAGATTCTTTTTAGGTATTGTAGTACAGTGTTAGAATCATATTTCCAACTTTGTCACAGTAACAGTACCACTATACAAAGTAGTGAAGAAAAATATACCTTTTGAGTGGGAGCCAGCTCAAGAAAAGACACAGTTGAATTTAAAAACCTTGATAGAGAGTTGTTTTAACACTTGGAATCCAAAGTTCTCTAGTAAGCAACCAATTGATTTAACAGTCAACACCTCCTAAAGAGTAATAGATATCAAAGAGATGAGAACAAGTCTAGAAAGATACATTATATGAAATTGAACTTACTATTAATAGATCCTAGAAACAGAGATATTCTTATCTAAACCAAGAGCTTTGTGGCTTAGAACACATTCTCAAGCAGGAAATATATCTGTTAAGGGGGTGCAGAAACTTTGTAGGAGAAACTAATATGAAGTATTTAGTAGGAATGCTAAATAATCTAGAAAAGATGCCCAATATGACTATTAATTGCTGAGTAGATTATATTAGAACAAATTTCTTTTTTGATATAGTCTATAAAAAAGAAAATATCTTTGGACCTGATATGCTCTCAAGAATGAAATGGTACTTTGGAAACTCTTCTCTAGATAGGCTTAAGATTTGTTTGAATAATGAGAAAGATGATGTACTGATTCTTTTAGGAGAATGCCAAGAGAAGATACCTTTAAAATTAGAAGAGTTTTATGAGAATATTAACTTATGAGAAGATTTTTCTATAAAGAGCTTGTAAAATATATGATCTATTAATTGGAAAAGTAGATGGTAGATAGATAGGACAAAAACAGCTATTACCAGCTAGAAAGATAGAGTTCTTCTCTAGTAGTGTTAGCTAGAGAAGTAGCAGGTACAGAAGCACTTTCAGCTAGTAGAAGCCTGTTAGAATATGATGATAGATGTAAGAATAACTACATGTACAGGCTAGAACAACAGTTGGTTAAAGTTAAAGAATACTTAGCCACTAGAAATGAGAGTCTTTTGAGAGCAATAACAAAAGAGCAGATATAGCTTGCAAGACATGTTTCTCAATGTCTCTCATTACTGGCTGGATCTGGAAACAGAAAAACTTTATAAGAGTGTTATTAGCAGTGGCAATCTGCAAATAGTAGTATCTGTTGAGAAGCAGTTAAGACTATTAAAAGCTTTTTATGACAAGGTAGGACACAGAGAGGCATTCATGACCAGGAAATTATTGTTACAGCACTTTTGGTAGCCAAAATTAGAAGAAGACACTATGTGGTATATAAGAACATGCCACTTATGTCAAGTAAGATAAAAAATGACCTTGATAATACTGCCAGTTGTAATATACATATTATTTCTTTTTTAAGTTCTACATGTAAATATAGTACATATTAGTTTAGTGTCAAATGGTTGCAAATATATGGTGTATGAGAGGTATGGATTGTCTTTATGAATAGAGGCCAGAGTACTTAGACAGGAGAGCTCAAAAGCAATAGAACAATGTTTTTATGAGGATATAATATGTAAATAGGGTAGTCTAGTTAAAATCACCATATTTCCCTAAACTTACAAGCAAATTGAATTGTTGAGAAATCTTATTGGAATCTTTGACAAATATTGTACAAGGCAACAGGAGGAAATATTAGGAAGTAGTACTAGTTATTGCACTATGTAATGTAGGCAGATAAAATTACCATTAGAAAATGGATGGATTACTTGCTATATCTTATAGTAACAGTGGTGCAGCAGTCTACTATACTATTGGATGTAGTGGAGACAACCTGGCTAATAACCTACCCAAGTAAAATTTTCTCATGAAAAAAACTTGTGGTTTTAAGGGCTTATACACTAGTAAAACTTGTTAGCCATATAAAAAAGATATGGAATCATCTCATTGGGGTTAGGGTTAGAGTGATGTCATAATCATACTGTCACAAATCAGTCACATAAAAATGACATAGTCACAGTAATGGTCACAAGTTATGAAGTCATAGAAAATATAGAGAGTTTTGCATCTCAAGAACAAGACCCAATATAGAATTAAAGGGTTCATATTGGGATGAGAAAGTTTGGTGCTGGTAATGAACTTAGCCATAGAATCATTAGCAGATAAAAATATAAAGCCTCAATACTTGAGTCCTATAATAGTAATTAGACAACTAAAGAGAGAAGCTTTTATTTTAACAGAACTTAATTATTCTTTGTAGTAGAATAAAGTAGCAGCTTTCAAGGTAATATTATACCTGACATATATAAAGATAGTATTTGGAAATAAAGTGAGAGTCCTACTAGATACACCAGAGTCAAGTGTAAAAGAACTAGAGAAAAGTTCAGTTGAAGGAGTGTCCAAAGAGAGTTCTTTGGTTGATGACTTAGACTAAAAGTTGCTTGCAAGTAGAGAAGGACAAAATATAAAAATGGAGCTCAAGCTCCTAGTGTTCATTAAGCAGTGTTTGAGATACAAATATGTTAGCTAACTACTGCTTCTGACAAGTAGTATACTTAAGATTATAGATAGTGCATAAGTTATTGGTAGAGGTTTGGAAAAGGTTGAACTCTATTGTCTGCTCCTAGAGATAGTGGCAATGTTACTCTGAAGAGTGACATCTTGCTAGTATTTGCATCAAATAAAGGTTCAGACTCTGAGCTAAAGAATTGTGAAAGGTTGAGTACTTGTAAAACAATAGAAGTACTTGTAAAAAGATAACTCAAGAGAGACTCACTAAGTTGAGCTAAAAAGAGAAATCATAAATAAGCTAGAGAAGCTTTATATGCAAGAAAGACTCACTATATGGAGTGAACTGTGAGAATAAGGTATAGAATGCCAACCTATGTCATCTACCTACATAGAAACCTAGAAAGAGCTTGATAATGAGTAAAGGATAGTATATAGAAAGGTACAAACAGGAGTCTGCAAATGAAAATCTTTAGGGATGTGATTGTGGAAAGCCAACATAATAATCTCTATTTCATTGCTACTAGACTGTTTACTATTAGAAGTACTAGTTATTAGGAGAGAATTCTCTTTTCTAATATAGCAGTGCTAGTATAAATAACTAAGAATTATAGGGAACCAAGTAAGAACAAGTAGAATATGGAAATAAAGACTTGTATCTTACTTTGAGAAACTAAAGATTAAAATACTCTGAGAAACTATAGAAGGCTGGCTAGTAGAAGCCAAAGTCTGAGAGCTAGAAGGGATTACAAGATATAGTGTTTATAAAGGGACTAGTTCTTCCAAGAATTTTCTCTTTCATGTTTTTTTAGCTGATCTGTGTTCTATAATTTCATCTACTCATCTGCTTTCCTATGTTTCAGACCTCTTTAAGCTATATACTAATACTCTGAACCATTTGTTTATGTCATTTAACTCTTCTTTTTGGTACTCCCTTACTTTTTCACAATGATCTATACTCTTCAGAAGTCTGCTAATATTATCTGCTCCTTTTCCATGCTCTAAAAGCACTTACTAAGTATTCTGGCTCTCTTTTAATTCAGTCTCTCTAATCTGAACTGCTCCTGATTACTTAAGTATCATTATCCATTGCTTATGTAATAAGAATTCTGACACATTAAAGTAAACCTGTCATTACATAGAGTAGTTATTACCTTCAGAAATTCCCATTCTGTTCTCTCAGAGTTTTCTGGAGGTGAGTGTATACTTGAGTATTTCTTAGACAATAGACTTGTGATTTTCTGGAGATTTGAAGTGCTTTGCCCTTCTGTCCAGTTGTCTTAACAATGTCTCAGCAGTCTGAGAGGTCTTGTCATACTAAGATAAAAATTGGAATACTTGTTTAAATACTACTAAGAAATAGAAGAAAGGTCATGTTCTTTCTTTCTTAATCCCTATAAGGGGATTAGTCTTACTTGAAGAGTCATAAGTACTCAAGAATTCTAAATCATATTTGGGTAAGGTATTCCACTACCATATATACTACAGTAAGATAGTCCAAGCATATAGTCTGTGTACTTGACCATCAATATATACAACTATAATTAACTAAATAACAATAGTACTACTGTAGCAGACTAGACAATAGGGATCAGGATAGAATAGAGATAGTTACTAGTCTATGAGGAGCTAGTCTAGGTAATGATAAGCCTAGGAGTGTAACTAAGCCTCTATAGAGTTTATGAGAGTACCAGGATTATTATTTAAGCATTTAAGAAAGATGTACTGAAGATAGTTGAGGATTATGACAATATGGTCTTATCTTGGGAAAGGCATTGACTACAATAGATACTAGAAAAATATGATAAATATAGACTTAAGAGAGCTCTCATGAGAAGCAAACATATTTAAATATGCCTTAAAAGAGTTGTTCTGGATATATTATACTGGTTGATCTGTGATATAAATAAACATAGAATTAGAAATAAAGAGAGTTTTATGAACAAACATCTTTTTTAAAAGTGAAAATTATGATCTAGTTATAAATGGACATGGAGTGGCCTTGTTAAGACCAAAGTAAATTTGACCTGATTGTGAGTAGGATGTGAGAACATATTCTATTTATAGAAGAAAAGAATAAAGGCAGATACAGAAGAATGAGGATTTATGAATGGAAAAGAAAAGGTTGTGAATAAACAACAAACCTATATATAAAAAGATATGTTATAAAAAGAAGTAGAAATTTATGAGAAAAAGTCACTAAAAAGACTATCTTATAAGTGAAAGTCTCATATTTTAAGCAAAGCAGCAGAAGTAAACTTAGATCACACAAAAAGAGTTTAGCATTGAAAGAAGATTTAGTTACATCACAAATAGGTTAAGATTGGATTTAATATTCACTAGCCACACTAGAGATCGACTTAGTCTCAATTAAGGATAAAATTTAGTTCACAAAATATGATTATTTATATTGATTGCATTGCAGAAATCACAAAACATTATAACAGAATAAACTCTCTCTCTACCTCTACTTGGCTGATTTGGCCAGCTTCTTGATATGAAAGAAACTGCCAGCTGAAGGAGGAAGAGAAGGATAGTAATAGTGTCAACCAAAAATCTCAGAAAAAGTGCTATCATAACTAGCAAAAGTAAAAAGAAAGATATGAAATAGGTATGAGATTTAAAAAGATTTTGTGTAGCTTCTTGAGAGGAAAGGCTCTTAGGATCTGAGACAGTAGTATGGGTGGTGGTGAAAGTTTTATCTTGAGTAGCTTGATCAGGTATGAACCCACTGTCAACTCAGAAAGTAGGATTTTGAAAATAATACTTCTCAGCTACTAGATGTTCTTCAGCAAACTTTATCACTAGAATATAATAGTGGAATATAAGGGCCTCAAAACAAGAATCAGAGGCATTCACACAGTATTACACAAGGAAATGCTTTTCTACAAAAACAAGTAATCTTATAAGGTTTTGAAGCATATAAGATCTTATTGAAGATATTAGTAAAAAGATCTTACACTCCTAGATGACATCTTAGACTCTCTCAAATAAATACCAACTAGAAAGATGGTGTGGTAGCTGTTAAACAAACCAGACTTCAGACTTGGAGCCTACTAGAATAGACATAGTAGAGTATTGTAAAATATCTAGCTATTTGCTGCTCCAGCTTATATGTAGACAGAAACCACTTAGTGAGGATTGCTGTCACTATACTGCTTTGGTCACCAAAGTACTGTGTCTTTTTAAAGATCTGTATGCAATGAATGGGATCTCATGAGGTACATCATTCTTTCTTAGTGACATTTCTTGCTGTGAATGGAATTAGTAGATGAGAGAATTCCAAAGCTATGAGGATTACTTCATGTATTTTTAGATGAGACTTTCCCTCAAAACAAATGCCTGATGTTCTAGGATGAGCTATTTTATAATGTCTTATACAAATACATATCCAACTGGTGTAAAGGCTTGGAACTGCCATCAGAGGTTATTGGGGAATTTGAGAGTACTTTAGAAGAATTCCAGCTGTTCTTCATGAACTGGGCAGGAATAGTATGTAACTTGTTTTAGAGTCTGTTCTCATTGGCTGATGTTTTGTTGCCTCCATAGTTGCCTAAGAAGAAGAAACAATTACTAGACTTGGAACAAAGGTGCTATTGGTGATATGAATTATTGGAAGACATTAATACCAATTCTCATAGGTATATCAAGGCAATCTGGGATTTCATTACATATTGTGGATGTTGTTGCCTTGATGTCTCTAGTATAACAATTCGAGATAGAATACTGATTGATAGCTGATGAATCTTCAGGATACAA
>Ga0157359_1000993_pt1 | contig 11166 bp, 8 predicted proteins | sample AttcapACBM3_FD_111482 | JGI IMG/M metagenome (GOLD analysis project Ga0157359, IMG submission 111482) | Fungus gardens microbial communities from leaf cutter ant in Botucatu, State of São Paulo, Brazil - Atta capiguara ACBM3 | ecosystem: Host-associated > Fungi > Mycelium > Unclassified ...
CGATCAGCGCCGTCAGGAAGATGGCTTTCGGGATCACTTTCTCTGCGTCTTTGGTTTCTTCGGACAGCGAGCTGATGCCGTCGAAGCCCAGGAACGAGAAGCACAGGATGGTCGCGCCGGTAATCATCGGCACCACGTGAGCGTTATCGGACCAGAACGGGCGGCTGCTGACCAGCGTACCGGCGCCTTCGCCGTGGTAAACGCCGTTGATCACCAGACCCAGGAACACGATCATGATCGCCACCTGCACCACCACGATGATGGAGTTCAGGTTGGCCACCAGCTTGATGCCGCGCAGGTTGAAAATCGTCATCAACCCGACCAGCACCGCCACGAAGATCCAGGACGGGACGCCCGGGAAGATCGCTTCCAGGTAAATCTTGGCCAGCAAAATATTGATCATCGGCATGAACAGGTAGTCCAGCAGCGATGACCAGCCCACCATAAAGCCGACGTGCGGGCTGATGGCTTTCTGGGCGTAAGTGTAGGCGGAACCGGCGGAAGGGAACTTCTTCACCAGCTTGCCGTAGCTCAGGGCGGTAAACAGGATCGCCAGCAGAGCGAAGGCGTACGCGGTCGCGACGTGACCATCGGTCAGGCCGGATACGATGCCGAAGGTATCGAAGATGGTCATTGGCTGCAGATAAGCCAGACCCATCATCACTACCGGAACTAATGTCAGGGTTTTACGCAGCTGAGTGCGCTGAGCCGGAGCGGCGTTAAGGGTGTTATCGGACATTGTTCAGCCCCCCCTTACCTTGAGCCTTGCGGATGGCGGACACGCCAAGACTTAAGGTTGCGGGGAAACTTCGCAACGAGCGACTTAATTCTAAAAGAAGGGGATTGTAAGCTGGATAACGGGTCGAGGTAACCTCGGCTGCTCCATAGTCGCTGCGGCCACAGCGGAAACCGGCGGGCACCGGCGCTAAAGTGAAAAATTGCCCCATCTTTCTAATCCTCATGAGTCACGACCATAAAGTTTTGTTTGATCGTGCACGAAACTATTTATCTATCCGGATCGGTGTCCGGCCTCGCTTGGTGTATGAAACGCTACGTTGGTAAAACTTAATGCAAAAAAAATAACCGACGCTTTCAAAACGTCGGCTATCTGCATTTGAGATATTTTGCACCAGAATGCCTCCGGATGACAAGATCCGGAAGCCCTCAAATACAAATTCTTTTTGTCGATCGAACGGAAAACCAGCCCGGCAGGCGAATTAATCCGCTACCGGCAGGCCGGTCGCCCGCACATACTTCTTACTTTATACGCCCATTCAGGCATTTTTCAACATCCAGTCGATCTCGGTTTCCGTCACCCGCCGTTCAAACTGCAGCAATTCGTCCGTCTTGCAGGCGTGATAAACCTGGGTGAAACGCTCGCCCAGATAGTGGGTCAACGCATGCTGATGTTCAAACTCGTACAGCGCATCGCTCTGGCGGATCGGCAGCGGCAGCCCCTCCTGCTCCAGCCCGTTGCCGGTCACCGGCTCAGGCAACGGCAGCGCGTTGTCCAACCCGTACAACATGCCGGCCAGGATCGCCGCCATCACCAGATAGGGGTTGGCGTCGGCGCCGGCCACGCGGTACTCCACCCGATGATTCTCCGGTTCGCCGCAGGGAATGCGCAGCGCCACGGTGCGATTGTTGTGGCCCCAGGCGGCCTGGATCGGCACATACATCCCCGGTTGGAAACGCCGATAGGCATTGACGTTCGGCGCCAGCAGCGCCATCGACGCCGGCATCAGGGTGATCATCCCGGCCAGCGCCTGTTTCAGCAACGGTGAATCCTCGCCTTCGCCGTCGGCAAACAGGTTGTTGCCCGCCCCGTCCTGCATGCTGACATGCACATGCATGCCGCTGCCGGCGTAATCCTCATAGGGTTTGGCCATAAAGGTGGCGTGCATACCGTGGTTCTCGGCCACCAGCCGCACCAACCGTTTCAGCGCCAGCGCGTGGTCGCAGGCCAGCAAGATGTCGTCGGAATGGCGCAGGTTGACCTCGAACTGCCCCGGCGACGCCTCCGCCACCGCGCCGTCCGCCGGCAGCCCCTGCAGCTTCGCCAACGCGTCGATATCGTTCAGCACCTCGGCGAAATGGTTCAGGTTATCGACGGAGTACACCTGGCTTTGGGTATTGCGCTCCTGAGTGCCGGGCGCACACGGCGGCTGCAAATCGCCTTCTGCGTCGCGCTGCCTGTCGATGAGATAAAACTCCAGCTCTACCGCTGCCACCGGGAACAAGCCGCGCTGTCGCAGCGCCTGCCACACGCGGTTCAGCACATTACGGGGTTCAACGTCAAAGGGAGTGCCATCTTCATCCAGCATGGTCAGCAACACCTGGCCGATATGCTCCGGATCGGCGGCCGACGGCGTCAGCGAACCGGGCACCGGCAGGCAAATGCGGTCCGGCTCGCCGAGCTCCTGCCCAAGACCGGTCTCCTCCACCACGTTGCCGAGGATGTCCATGGCGAACACCGACGCGGGGAAGTAGCTGCCTTTTTCCAGTTTTTTCAACCCTGAGACGGGTATGCGTTTGCCGCGGAAGGAACCATTGAGATCGGTAAGAAGGATATCGACATACTGCGTGGCGGGATGGCGTTCCAAATAATGAGCAACCTCATTTTGGAACGCGCTACTTCGCCTCTCTTCATGATGCTGTGCAAAATGTTCAACTGCTGCGCTATTGGTTTGCATACGTCACCCGCCATTATGCTCTTAAGGCGCGTTAGCGCCCGTCCGCCGTTCGATTCAACACATGATTGGATTTCTCGCCAGGTCGCGCCGCTGCCGGGCGCTCAAAATAACATCCACAATATGAAACATAGTATTAACAGAATGGGTTTGCAAATGTTACAATCCTGTTTGATTATTCACCACCGGCTGCTAAATTGATAAAATATTGACCGAAAAGGCCTTGCTGCCATTTTTACGTCAACTATTTCGTCCAACGCACCGAGAGTGAACATGGGCAATATATTTTCCAAACCTGCCCTAACTATCGATATCATGCAGCATCGTTATCGCCCAGACAGGCGCCCGATAACGATATTCATGTCTGCCTGTCGCCCCTACCAGAAGGAAGTACCGCTATGAGCGAAGCCAGCTTGGCACCGGGCAAACGCCTGTCACAGATCCGTCAGCAATTGGGTTTGTCGCAGCGCCGGGTCGCCGAACTGTCCGGGTTAACCCACAGTGCGATCAGCACCATCGAACAGGACAAGGTCAGCCCGGCCATCAGCACGCTGCAAAAGCTGCTGAAGGTGTATGGCCTGTCGCTGTCTGAATTCTTTGCCGAACCGGAGGCCGTCGACGAACCGCGCGTGGTGATCGACGCCGAGGATCTGATTGAGATCGGCAGCCAGGGGGTGTCGATGAAGCTGGTGCACAACGGCAGCCCGACGCGCAACCTGGCGATGATGCTGGAAACCTACCAGCCCGGCACCACCACCGGCGAAAAGATCAAGCACCAGGGCGAAGAGATCGGCACCCTGCTGGAAGGCGAGATCGTGCTGACCATCAACGGCCAGAGCTACTGCCTGACCGCCGGCCAGAGTTACGCCATCAACACCGGCATCCCGCACAGCTTCAGCAATACCTCGGCGCGCATCTGCCGCATCGTCAGCGCACACACCCCCACCACCTTCTGACCGCTTATCGCTCCGGCGCAGCCTGACGCGGGTTGCGCCCCTGCCTCTCCACGTTTTTCATCGCCGTTATGCCATTTTGTTGGTTGCCAACGGCGCAATCTGTGTTACAACAGAGCAAAACAGCCATCTAAACATCTAAACGGCCTTACTACCCTATGTCAACCGTAACGCCTTCACGCCTCGAGATGCGCAATATCTCGATCGCCTTCGCCGGCTTCAACGCGCTGCAGGACGTGGACTTCACGCTGCAGGGCGGATCAATTCATGCGCTGGTCGGCGCCAACGGCGCGGGCAAGTCGACGCTGATGGCGATCCTCTCCGGCGCCCACGATCATTATCGCGGCGAGATCCTGATAGACGGCCAGCCGGTGGCGATCCACTCCCCGTTGCAGGCGCGCCGTCACGGTATTCACGTGGTGCAGCAAGAGGTCGACGTCGCGCTGATCCCCACGCTGTCGGTAGCGGAAAACATCATGCTGGACTGGCTGAACGAGCCGGGCCACTGGCTGAACTGGGCGGAGCTGCACCGCCGCGCCGCGCAGCTGCTGCAGCAATGGGCGCTGCCGCTCAACCCGCGCAGACGCCTGGCGGACTGCACGCTGGCGGAAAAACAGCAGGTGCTGCTGGCGCGCGCGCTGTCGCACCGCTGCCGTTTTCTGGTGCTCGACGAGCCGACCGCGCCGCTCGATCGCGCCGAGAGCGAGCGCCTGTTTAACGTGGTGCGCCGCCTGCAATCCGAAGGCATCGGCATCGTGTTTATTTCCCACCGCATCCACGAACTGAGCGACATTTGCGATCGGCTGACGGTGCTGCGCGACGGCCGGCGCGTCAGTGAAGACCCCATGCGCGGGCTGAGCGGCGAGCAGATCGTCGAGAAGATGCTCGGCCATCGGCTGGACGACATTTTCCCGCCGCCGCGCCCGCCGCACGCCAAGCGAACGCTGCTGCAGGTGCAAGGCTTGCGCGATCGCCACAAGCTGCGCGACGTTTCGCTGCGGCTGCATGAGGGCGAAATTCTCGGCATCGCCGGGCTGGCTGGAGCCGGCAAAACCGAGCTGTGCAAAGCGCTGTTCGGCGCCAGCGCCGTGCAGCTTGAGCGCGGCGAGCTGCGCGGGCAACCCTGGGCGCCGCGCGCGCCGCACCTCTCGGTCGAACAAGGATTGGCGCTGGTGCCGGAAGAGCGCCGCAAAGAAGGCATCTTCATCGATGAGGCGATCCCGATGAACCTGAGCGTCAGCGCCGACGACAGCTTCTCGCGCTGGAGCCTGTTCAGCCGGCGGCAAGAGCTGCGCTGGGCGCGCGAGATCATGCAGCGCCTGAACATTCGCGCCTCGGGCCCGCAACAGCGGCTGGCGCGCCTGTCCGGCGGCAATCAACAAAAAGTGGCGATCGGCAAATGGCTGCGCGGCGACGCCGAGGTGCTGATCTTCGATGAACCGACCAAGGGCGTGGACATCAAGGCCAAGCAAGAGCTGTTTGGCCTGATCGACGGCCTGGCGCGCGCCGGCAAAGGCGTGATTTACGCCTCCGGCGAGTTCGCCGAGCTGGTTGGCCTGTGCGATCGCATCTGCGTGCTGTGGGACGGCCGCATCGTGGCGGAGTTGAACGCCGCCGATATCGACGAAGAAACCTTATTGCTCTATTCCACCGGAGGAACCCCTGCGTGAGTAAAGAATTAGCCCTGCGGCCTGCGTTGCCCTGGCGCCAACAGCTGTTCGATTTCCTCTACAAATGGGGCATGTTGCTGACCGTGGCGGCGCTGATCGCCCTGTTCGGCCTGGCGTCGGACAACTTTCTCGATGCCAACAACATCATCAATATCCTGCGCTCGATCGCCATCGTGACGGTGATCGCCATCGGCGTCTCTATCTCGCTGTCGGTCGGCGGTTTCGATCTGTCGGTCGGCTCAACCGCCTCGTTGGCCAACGCGCTGGTGATTTCGCTGTTCGTCTGGCACGGTTTCGGCACCGCCGGCGCCATCGTAGTGACGCTGCTGCTGTGCACGCTGGTCGGCCTGTTCAACGCCCTGCTGATCGTGGTGTTCAGAATTCCCGATATGCTGGCGACGCTGGCCAGCCTGTTCGTGATCCAGGGCGTGGCGATGACCTACAGCTACGGCGGTTCCATCACCCAAAACATGGTGCTGCCGAATGGCGACATGGCGGAAGGCCCGATCCCGGAAGTGTTTGCCGCCCTCGGCCAGGTGCCGGTGATCGTGCTGATCATGCTGGCGGCCACCGTGGCGGTGCAGCTGTTCCTGTCGTTGACCAAACATGGCCGCCGCATGTATGCCATCGGCGGCAACCCCGAAGCCGCGCGTCTGTCGGGCATCCGCACCGTGCGTTACAGGGTTGCCGCTTACGTTATTTCCTCTTGGTTGGCGGCCCTTGGCGGCATTTTGCTGGCGTCACGTATCGGCTCTTCGCAGGTCAACGCCGGCGGCGGTTATCTGATGGACGCGGTGGCGGCGGCCTATATCGGCTTCTCGCTGGCCGGAGCCGGTAAACCCAATGCGCTCGGCACCCTGATCGGCGCGGTGATCCTCGGCGTGCTGCAAAACGGCCTGGTGATGCTGTCGGTACCCTACTACGCCATGGACATTATCAAAGGCCTGGTGCTGGCGTTGGCGCTGGCCATCACCTATATCCAGAAACGCTGATCCTCCCCGGCGCACGCTCGCTGCGCCGCTTTTCCCTTTAATTCATCCGGTTACTCTTTCCCGTCAGAATAACAAGCATACAAATGATATGAATTATCATTAGCGTTTACATTAAGTAAAAAATCCTTACAATGGCCTCACGCAACGCTGACGAAGCACCGGATTTCTCAGCGAACGATGAATAATTTCATTAGAAATTCAATTGGTTAATTACTTTCACTTCAATCCAGGAAAGGTTTACCTCATGGAAACGCCACGTTACAGCAAGCTCGCCGCTCTGGTGATCGCCTCACTCAGCGCCACCGCCGCACTGGCCGCGCCGCAGGACGACACCCAGGACACCATGGTCGTCACCGCCTCCGGCTTCCAGCAAAAAATTCAGGACTCCGCCGCTTCCATATCGGTGATCCCGCGTCAGCAAATCGAAGACAAGGCCTATCGCGACGTGACCGACGCGCTGAAAGACGTGCCGGGCGTGGTGGTCACCGGCGGCGCCAGCAGCAGTGACATCAGCATCCGCGGCATGTCCTCCAAGTACACGCTGATCCTGGTGGACGGCAAGCGCGTTGACACCCGCGGTACCCGTCCGAACAGCGACAACGCCGGCATCGAACAGGGCTGGCTGCCGCCGATGGAAGCCATCGAGCGCATCGAAGTGGTGCGCGGGCCGATGTCTTCGCTGTACGGCTCCGACGCCATGGGCGGCGTGATCAACGTCATCACCCGCAAGACCTCCCGCACCGAGTGGAAAGGCTCACTGCACGGCGACGCCACCCTTCAGGAAAACCGCGATTCCGGCGATCTGTTCCAGACCAACGCCTACGCCTCCGGCCCGCTGATTGAAGGCCTGCTCGGCGTGCGGGTCAACGGCCTGCTGTCGCGCCGCGCCGAAGATAAAATCGCCAACGGTTACAACGAACAGCGCATGCGCAGCGGCACCGCGGTGTTCACCCTGACCCCGGACGAGAAAAACGAATTCGACTTCGAAATCGGCCGCTCGCTGCAGGATCGCAACAGCACACCGGGCAAATCGGTGGTGGCAGAGCGTTGCAGCAAAGGCAAGTGCAAACCTACCTCTCGCAGCGAAGATCTCTACACGCGCACCAACTACTCGCTGACCCACAACGGTTATTACGACTTCGGCAACTCCACCAGCTACGTTCAGCGGGAAGAGACCAATAACCCGGGCCGCAAGATGAAGATGTATAACACCATCTTCAACACCCAGAACCAGTTCGAGCTGGGTTCCCACATGCTGAACCTCGGCGGCCAATACCGCTATGAGAAATTGGGCGACAGCGGCAACCAGCTGAGCTCGGCGAAAGACGTCAACCAGCTGACGCGCTGGAGCTGGGCGCTGTTCGCCGAAGACGAATGGGCGCTGACCAACGACTTCAGCCTGACCAGCGGCATCCGTATGGACCGCGATCAGAACTTCGGCAGCCACTGGTCGCCGCGCATGTACGGCGTCTGGCACCTGACCGAGCAGTGGACGATGAAAGGCGGCGTCTCCGCCGGCTACCGTTCGCCGGATCTGCGCCAATCCTCCGCCAGCTGGGGCCAGGTCACCGGCGGCGGCGTGCGTAACGGCATCATCGTCGGCAACCCGGATCTGCAGCCGGAGAAGAGCCTGAGCGAAGAGATCGGCCTGATGTGGGATAGCCTGAAAGGCGTCAACGCCGGGGTCACCGTCTTCAACACCGACTTCAAGAACAAGATCACCGAAGTGCGCCGCTGCGAAGACACGCCGGACTGCAAGATCGGCAACGATGTCTATGACTTTATCAGCGATCGCGTCAACGTCGACAAAGCCAATATGCGCGGCGTAGAGGCCACCTTCGGCTGGCAGATCAATAAAGACTGGAAGTGGAACGCCAACTACACCTACACCGCTTCCGAACAGAAGAGCGGCGACTTCCAGGGTAAGGCGCTCAACCAGATGCCGAAGCACATGCTCAACACCGTGCTGGACTGGCAGGCCACGCAGGACCTCAGCCTGTGGTCGCGCGTTAACTTCCGCAGCCGCACCTCAGACTACCTGAGCCGCACGTCGATGGAGACCAGCACCCCGTCCTACACCTTCGTCGATGCGGGCCTGAGCTACCAGGCGGCGAAAAACCTGCAGCTGACCGGTGGGGTCTACAACATTCTCGACAAGACCGTGGATTACGACCACTACCGCACCACGCTGGACGGCCGCCGTTATACCGTCGGCATGACCTACAACTTCTGATGCCCCCGGGCGCGCGCTGCGCGCCCTTTTCATTCCATCACCGAGAGGAAGCTCCATGAGATTACGCCGCTCCCCCCTGATGATCGCCCTGCTGGCCGCGATGGCGCTGGCGGGTTGCCACAGCAAAACCGACGCGCCGGCGGCCCCGGCCACCGTCAACGTCCAGCACCTGAACGGCAGCACCGAGGTGAAGAAACACCCGCAGCGCATCGTGGTGCTGGATTACGCCTCGCTGGAAACGCTGCAGCTGCTGGGCGTCGAACCGCTGGCGCTGCCCGGCAATCGCAAAAACTTGCCGGATAGCCTGAAGCGCTATCAGGACGACAAATACCTCAATGCCGGCACCCTGTTCGAGCCGGATATGGCCGTGCTGCGCGCCGCCAAGCCGGATCTGATCCTGATCGCCGGCCGGGCGTCCAAAGCCTATGACGAGCTGAACGCGCTGGCGCCGACGTTGAACATGTCCGTCGATCCGCAGGATCAGCTGGGCAGCCTGAAACAGCGCACGCTGCAGCTGGGTGAGCTGTTCGATAAGCAGCAACAGGCGCAGGCGGCGGTCAATAAGCTGGATGCGCAGATCGCGGCGGTCAAACCGCAGGCCGCCCAGGCCGGACGCGGGCTGGTGGTGCTGTTCTCCGGCGGCAAGATCAGCGCTTACGCCCCCAAGAGCCGTTTCAGCTTCGTCTATGACGCCCTCGGCTTCGCGTCCGCGTTGCAGTCCGATGAAAAAGACGTGCGCGGCAACAAGCTGACGCCTGAGCAGGTGGCCAAACTGAATCCGGACTGGCTGTTCATCATCGACAGGGACGCCGCGACCGGGCGGCCGAACGCGGTGGCGCCGCAGAAAATCCTTACCGGCACCGCGCTGAAGAAAACCGCGGCGGTGAAGAAAGGCCAGGTGGTTTACCTGCCGGCGGCCGAGGTTTATCTGTCCGGCGGCATCGTCACCGCTCAGCACGTCGTCGAACGCGTAAGCGAGGCGCTAACCCACGCTGCGCGATAAAAAAAGCCCGGCGATGCCGGGCTTTTTCCTGGATTAAATCGTCGGCTGGTTTACCAGGCCGTCTATCAGCACCTGCGGCGTGCCCTGCGAACAGCGCTCGATGCGCCCGCGCACGCCGTAGACCCGCGCCAGGCTCTGCGGCGTAATCACCTGATCCGGCGCGCCGTCGGCGATCAGATCGCCATCCTGCAGCATCAGCACGTGGTCGCCGTGACGCAGCGCGATGTTGATGTCATGCACCACCACCACCGTCACGATATTGCGCTTGCGGGTTTCACGGCGCACCAAATCCATCACGTGGAACTGATAGTTGAGATCGAGCGCGCTCAGCGGCTCATCCAGCAGCAGCAGCGACGGCTGACGGATCAGCGACTGCGCCAACCCCACCAGCTGTTTCTGGCCACCGGACAGCTGATCGAGGTAGCTCAGCGCCAGGTGGGCAATGCCCAGCTGTTCCAGCAAAGCCATCACTTCCGCTTCGCTGCCGGCGTTGCTGCGGCCGCCCGAGGCGCGCTGCGCCACGATGATCGACTCCAGCACGTGCAGATGCACCCCGGCGGGCAGCGACTGCGGCAGGTACACCACTTTCTCCGCCCGACGGGCGAACGGCATCTGCATCAGATCGCCGTCGTCCAGCCACAGCTTGCCCTGCGCCGGGTTCAGCCCGGCCAGCGAGCGCAGCAGCGTCGATTTGCCGCTGCCGTTCGGCCCCAGCAGCACGGTGATTTGCCCGCGCGGCAGCATCGGCACCGAGAGATTGTCGATCACCTGACGCTTCGGGTAGCCCGCCGAGAAGTTTTCTATGCGCAAGCCCTGATTCATACGTTCCCCCGATGGCGCAGAATAATGCTCAGGAAGAACGGCACCCCGACCAGCGAGGTGACGATGCCCACCGGAATGATCACGCCGGGCACCAGGTTTTTCGACGCCACCGAAGCCATCGACAGCACCAGCGCGCCAATCAGCGCGCTGGCCGGCAGGTAGAAACGGTGATCTTCGCCGAAGATCATGCGGGCGATATGCGGCGCCACCAGGCCGATAAAGCCGATCGGCCCGACAAAGGCCACCGCCAGCGCCGAGAGCATGCTGATGCGCAGCAGCGTGGTCAGCCGCAAGCGGCGCACGTCGATGCCGAAGCTCACCGCCCGGTCTTCCCCCAGACGCAGCGCGGTCAGTTTCCACGAGCTCATCATCGACAGCGGCAGCAGCACGGCGAACACGCCGAACAGAATACCCAGCTTGTCCCACGAGGCGCGCGCCAGGCTGCCCATGGTCCAGAACACCAGCCCCTGCAGCGTGTCCTCGCTGGCGATGAACTGCATCATCGAGACCAGCGCGTTGAAGGTAAACACCAGCGCGATGCCGAACAGCACCACGCCGGAGGTGGCGACCCGCGTCCAGCGCGTGATGCCGTCGAGCATCAGCGCGGCGAACAGCGCGAAGATAAAAGCGTTGGCGGAGATGAACCACTGATCGGGAATGCCCGGAATGCCGATGCCGAGCACGATCGCCAGCGCGGCGCCAAAGGCCGCGGCGGAAGACACGCCGAGAGTAAAGGGACTGGCCAGCGGGTTATTCAGGATGGTCTGCATTTCCGCCCCGGCCAGGCCGAGCGCAAAGCCCAC
>Ga0157359_1000995_pt1 | contig 11151 bp, 5 predicted proteins | sample AttcapACBM3_FD_111482 | JGI IMG/M metagenome (GOLD analysis project Ga0157359, IMG submission 111482) | Fungus gardens microbial communities from leaf cutter ant in Botucatu, State of São Paulo, Brazil - Atta capiguara ACBM3 | ecosystem: Host-associated > Fungi > Mycelium > Unclassified ...
CTGTAGAACTTGGAGGGCTAAGGTTTGAGTTATATACAAGTGATACAAGACTTATAAGTTTGATATCATCCTAGTAATTATTAACTAGCTTACCAAGCAAGTAATTTTTATTCCTGCTTATAACACTATAATCTCTGTAAAGCTAGCATAACTCTTTATTTTTCATGTGTTTTTTTCCAAGTATAGCATTTCTTTTCATGTTATTTCTAACTGTAATTTAAAGTTTATTTCAAACTTTTTCTATTCTTTAGGCATAGCTCTAGACATATATCTTCACTTCACTTTAGGTTACCACACTGAAGATGATAGACAAATAGAATGTATAAACCAAACCTTGGAGCAATACTTTTGTATATATTATAACTACCAGCAAGACAACTGGTTTGAACTCCTGCTTCTTGTGGGGTTTTTTTATAATGATACTTCCAATACTACTACTAGAGTCTTTCCATTCTTTGCTGATAAGAGTTATAATTCTAGCATTTTAGTGTACTCTAAACATAATATTACTTTCTCTTAAGCCCATGACTTTGCCATTAATTATGATATAAAAACACTGAGAAAAAATCTAAGTAGCTTCCTACTACTGAACTCACTTATGTTGTAAACTTGGTTGCTAATTTCTACAATGCTTACTTAGTCCAAGTCTCTCTCTTTGTCATAATTACTTTGCTACAAAGTTTAAACTCTGACATTTACATACTTCTAATGGGATTTTCCCTTTTTTCTCTCTATTTCTTGTCTTATATAGTAAACAAAACTAATTAACAAGAAGTAGAAAACAGTGTTTGCACCAACTCCTCTTCTATCTTTTTAGGCCTAACATCTATGAACTCCTTTTAGTAGCTTCTATCTACTGTCTTTCCTGCTTCTTTCTTTTCATTTTCTTTCTTACTCTCTTCCAGCTTAATTCTTTGTCTATTCTTGAAGTTTTTTACAGACCCTACAGTTTAGTTATCATAGCTCTTTGTTTTTGTATCAAGTTCTGTAAGAACTTCCCAACTCTATACTATTCTTTGACCAAGTCTCAAAGTGTTTTTTCAATTATTGTTTGATAGTGATCAACTTTACACAGATCAACTGCTATAAAGGAGAAATTCAGCAAAAAGGTGAAATAAATAAATAAATTTTAAATTTGTTACTTATCTGCTATAGTCTACTAGATACTCCTGTCTGGCTCACACACATTGGTTACAAGAGTTCTATCTATCTATCTTCACTATATCACTCTTACAAACTCTCTTCAGTTGTTTTTTCTTTGTTTTCTTCAAAAGTCATAGATATATTCCAAAATATTAAACTTCTTTGCCAAAACCTCTGCATAAATTCTTACCAGCTTTTTCTTTTACTGCTGATATGCTTTCTCTTTAGCATGCTTCCTCTTCTTCTCCTTATATTACCTCTATTTGGCCTTTTTTTCTCTGGCCTCTACTACCAGTTAAGCATCCTTTTGCCTATATCATATCTTCACTACCTCTTTTAGACAGGCTATAAAAGTTTTCCCTATAACATACCAATATACACTTTTTTCTTTTTGCTATACTAGAATCTCAGCTTCTAGATCTAAGAGAATTAGAGATATAGTTGAAGAGTTGTGAGAGAACATAATAGTAGGGAAAGAAGAAGCAATTTTTTTCTTTTGTATTAACTTATAAAATGATTTCTCTAGGTAAACTCAATAGAAATTCTAAGACTTAATCTTAAAGAAGAAATACTATCATATATCAAGGTTTAATACTATAAATAACACATTCTTTATAATAGTGTTATCTCTCATCAAACTTCATGAGTACTCAGTTTTTTATAGCAGAGATTACTCATATTCCAAACCTTATGCATAGTTAGTATTTCTCTATGAATCAATTTGATTAGACATCTGCTCAGCTTGAAGCTAGGCTCAAATACTAACTTCATTTATTGTGGATAATTGTCAAACTATGTAGTAATAGCATTACTTGAATTTCAAAGTATTTGAGACACTTATCTTCATATTTAAGAACTGATAGATACTCTGTAAATCTCCAGTTTGATGATTAATTGTAGTCTTCATTACTTTTTAACTTTAGTGTTAATTCAACACACTTCCTTCTATCAGAACTCTTTCTGTTGAACTCTGTTTCAATATATAAAGTTACAACCAAGTGATATGCAGATAACATAGTATATAAACTGAAGCCAAGGTTATTCAGAAAAGCCTGCAACACTATAGAGTTTGATAAGTTCTCATACTTATCAAACTTCAGCTAACCCTGTAAATTTTCATCTCTAGATCTAATATGAAGTATAAAAGGACCTGTCTCTTTTTTATAGCTAGTTCAAAATTCTATAGAAAACTTATAATATTAACCATCCAATCAGAATCCTACAGAAAGCCCACAGTGTTTGATAACTTCACTACAAGTTTACAGTACTGTTATTCCATATTCCAACTACAACCATCATCATTGTTTCATGCTTTCTACCCTTTTAAACAACCTTTTATATATTTTTATCAGTGTTTCTAGCTATTTGATTACTATCATTTTCTACTTGCATCAGCATTATTCTACTAGATTAGAATAGACTATAGAATACTTAAAGTAGTTACTACTTTTAAAAGACCTTCTTAGATTCTTTCTAAAGATATGTCTTATTCTGTTACTTCTACAAAAAATAGAACAGAATATATCTCTCTAAGACCTTCAATACATTAATTAGTTTGGTAGTCTCAAATTGTCTATCTTTATATCTTGACCTTCATTACTATTTCTCACTTCTTGACCAATGTCTGTTTCCAGCAACCACCTCATAACTCTAGTTAACACTGACAAGGTCTGAGGCTTCTTTAGTATTATTTATAAAAGATAGCTGAATATCTATATATCTTGAAACATAATACTAATAATATTCCTACTAGTCTTATAAGCCAACTCTGAGACTTGCAAGCTTCAGTATCCAACCTTACCTCTATACTTACAAGTGTATATTGTCTCCAAGACTTCTATCTCCCACCAGCACTTTAGCATTTAGAAACTCTTCTTACTACTCTCAACCTCATATTCTACCTCTACCAAACTTGAGTAGTGATTAATAAATAGGACAAGCTTTTCTAAATGCCTGTTCTTTATATATTCAATTATCTGAGAACTAGTTCTTATATAACTAAGATAAGGTTCTCTAGGCCCTTTTGTTAGTTGAATCTTCAAGTAGTCTAAAAGTATCTCTTGTTAAGAATTTACCACCAGTACTTTCCCTATTACCATATAGCCTGAGTTTGAGTAGCTCTTCTATAAGAATTTCTTCCCAATTAATGCTATTACTAAAACTATTAACAAATTAGAGAGAACAACATATTACCAAGGAAGTCACACTATAAAAGACTATCTAAATGAGTTCCAAATCTTTAAAGCTAGCTACATTAATTCTTATACCAGAGTAGTCAAGTTTTATTATGAACTTTGAGTAGTAATCTAAAATCAGATCCTTACTAATAAAGAGACACAAAGATATATACCTTCTACATAATTCAATGCTACTCAGAGAATAGATCAAGCTAGACAAACTAACAAGATATTCTAGTCAACTCAGTAGTTCACTGCCATTATTACAACTTAAACCTCAAAGTATTAAGATAAAAAAGTGACATATATAGTTTACACTGAAAATCAAAAGCCTGCAGGGTTAAATCAGAAATATACTAAGTATAGGAACTCTATACAAAGAGCTTAGTAATGTGAACTTTTCCAAAACAATCTTAACTTTAGCTTATATACTGTACTATCTATTTGTTGTATAGTCACAACTTCAGAAGATGGATCAAAGTCCAAGATAATAAGTACTGATGTGGTATATTGCTATTGAATACTGGAATTGAAATATTTCATTATCAGACTAGTAAATTATAATATAACTACTAGTCTTATATATATAAGGAGATTCAATAGGAGAACTCCACTATAAAAGGCCAAGTTAGATAGGAGTATATCTGCTATTGAAGATTGAGTACTCTAAGAGTTTGAGAATAATTGTATCACCACTATGGTAATGTATCACAGAAAGTATAGTCATTATAGAAGATAGAATTTTGTTAAAATTGAAGAAGACATCACTGCTGTGGAAAACAGTCTTTAGAATAGTTGGATTTAGTATATGTATACAACAAAAGAAACTTTGTATTAGATTAATACAAAAAAACTCAATAGAGTTTCTAGTACAAAGTGTTTATCTTATATATGCTAGCTATTTAGTTTGTACAAGACTATTACTAACCTACTCTAAAGGTTATATGTTATTTACATAATTATATGACTAATATATGGTAGTTGTGATAATCATATATAATATCACATTACATCTTTAAATTTAAGTTCAAAATATGAAAATAAATTAAAATAATAAAATAAAATTGAGTCCACCACTTACAACTCTAATATTACTTTCCCTTTATAGTTTCTCCTCTAGAGAAACTAACTTCCATTTTTACCAGTTCCTCTTTAATTTCTTCAATATCTTGTCTTCTTACTTCTATACTCAGCTTTTTCTTGAATTTTGCTACTAATTCCTTTACATGCTCTAAATCTTCTTTTTTCTATGTATCATACTCTGCTATAAACACCTCATATTGCACCAAGTATTTGACCACTCCTCTTATTTTTCTTTTATTTAATATTTTATCAATTTTCAATATCTTACTGAAACTCACAACTGGATAAACCCTTATCAAAGTTGGCTGCCTTAGTTTAACTGTATTAGTAGATACCACCTCTTTAATAATATATAGACCAATATATCAGTCTACTAGTTTTTTTACTAGCCTTTCTTCTTTGAATACCAAATCCTTTATACTTAGCATTACTTTATCTTCTTTCTTCTATTCTTCAGCTTCCATTCTTCTTTCATTCACTTGTCTCTTCATTTCCTCCTAAACTTTTCTTAATACTGCTTCTACTGCCTTTTGAACTTTTTTTATTCTCGTTGTAAACTCCATTGTTTTCTCCACCTTTCCTTTTCTTCTAATGTCTATTCTTATCTTCAACTCTCTTCTATAATTTACCATAAACAGAGACATCTTAGTTGCTGAATATATCTTGTTGTTTACTACAAACTCTGCTATCACTAACCATTCTAGCTGATTCTCCTGTCTGTAATCTACAAAAAACTATAAATATTGTTCTAGTTCTTGGTTCATTTCCTTCAGTCTGACTATCTATCTATAAATGAAATAATGTTGACAACTTTGTTTTGACTCCCAACATTTTATTCAACTTCTTTGTTAAATCTACTGCAAACTGTGGTCTCCTATCCAAAATCACACTCTCTGGTAACCCATGTAGCTTCTACACATTATCTCTGAACAACTTTGTTAGACTTTCTACTGACATCTCCTTTATTATTGCCACAAAATAAGTTATCTTGAACAACCTATTCCACACTACTAGGATCATATCTTTCTCTACTACCAATGGTGACTTTATGATAAAGTTAACTATCAAATATATTCATAGTTTCTTCAACACTTCATTTATCATTAGTTTTTCTGCTAGTGTTTCTATATAGTTTTTTATTCTTTAGTACATATCATATTCATCTACATGCTTTCTCACATCCTTTGTTACTTTTAGCCACTAATAGTTTTGTATCACCAATTTTATTATCTTCTATCTTCCTCTATGTCTAGCCATTGGTATATCATGGTGCAATCAAATAATAATCTTTATTCTCAACTCCTTATTCTTTGATATATAAACCTTTTCTTTCTTTAATACCAACTCTCTATCTATCTGCCATTTATTACCCCTTAATACTCTTACTTCTACCTTTTTCATCTTTTCTACTACTTTAACTACTTCTTTATCTTTACTTTTAGTCTTTTTAATTTTTCTATTATATCTACCTATTTTATTAATTTTTGATTTTTATATATGATGATATCAAAGATATAATGAACTTATGAATGATGCATGAACTTTAAGATAGGTATTGTAGCATAAATCATGGACTAGCATATATTAGTATATATACTGGTTCTACTTTAAGTTTGTATACATCTTTACCATTATAGTATTGGTTGTTATAACATCTGATAGATATCTATCATAACAACCAGTTAGGCTAACAAGAAAAACCAATAGCAAAAGTAGTGAGAGAACTTCACCATTAGAATAGTCAAAAAAATGATAAGCTATTTCCATGGTAAAATCTATGTCCTAGATATTCTGAACCTTTATGTTAGAGAAACTGGTAAGGTTTAGTGGACTTTTATAATCTCTAGGAAAACATAAGCTCTATTGACTACAGATTATGATGATACAGCTTATCTTCAGAAAAACCTAAGAGAATAGAGTAAGGTTTCTAAAAGTGGAAGATATCTTAAAGATATATACTTATACTATATATTCCAAACTCCTAGATTAGCTTACTTTATGAGAAATAATAAGGATAGCATGGCTAGTGGCATTTCTAATAGAAACATCTAAAATATTAGTCTGGAAAGAAAAAAGAATTACTACTAGCAACAGAGGAGAAGAGGCAACAATAATAGACAGGATTACAATTGGTAAAGGTCTACAGTAGGAAGTAGTAGAGTCTTCTAGGCAAGCTCTGCAGTGTTAGCAGCAGCATTTGGTATTCTGAGATTAAAAGAAACTCTGTGAACTTTGGCAACAGTATTAATGTTGAAAGAATAGATCTTCTTACACTCTAGCTTTAACAAAGCATAGTTTTCCTCCACTATAATTGAAAAATTGCTAAACACACAAGTTAATAGAAAACACTAGAGTTGGTGTTCTAAAGTTACTAGTAGCTATAAGTTAGTATATTAGCACTTATAACCTTTGCTTGCAAACCAAGTCTATCTAGCATCTACTCCTTATCTACTATATGTATGAAAAACTATAAATGTAAGCTTTATTGTAGAACTCTCAGAGTTCACAGAGTTTGATATTGTAATAACTATACTATAGTAGACTTCATATTAAAGAAAACACACTTTATCCTCACTCACATAACAATCATTATAGAGAGAACCATAAGGCTATTCTTGCACTATGTATAGAAATTTTATATTCTTTTCACATATGTTATTTCAGATAAAAGTCTGCAGTTTTCCACACTATTTACCAAGAAAGAAACTTTACCAACTACTTGGAGTTGAGATTATATCTTCTACAGTCTGACACATGAATAGACAAAACATATAAATCAGGAGTTAGATCAGTACTTCTAGACCTTTGTAAACAAACAAAAGAGTGACTGGTACAATCTGTTGCTACTAATATAGTTTTAATACAACAACCATTATATGTCTCTACTCAGCAACCTCTATTTCTTCCTAATACTAGATACCTGCTATAAATAAGAGTTAGGCCATACTAGTAAGAGTCAAAGTTGAAAATTGTTTAGTATTTTGAAGTTCACAGAGTATATAAAGTCTGTACTCAAAAAAGCTAAGTCTACTATTCATAAATTTCACAATGATATAATTTACTTCTATAATCAATACCATACTTGTAGGAAACAGTAAGCTCAGTTACTTAAAGTAGCATGAGAACTATAGTTTATTTAGTATCTATAAGAAACAGTAAGCTATATAAAAATGTTAGCTTAATATGTAAATATATCTAAGAGAGTGTCCATACCTCAGTTACTCAAAGTAATATGAGAACTGAGAGATACAAAAGACTACAACACTAGTGTATATATATAAAAAGTGGTATCCAAGGTTCAAGCAGTAGCCAAAACAATAGTGAAAGCAAGGTGGTCTAAGCATCTAGGTTTTGAACATTTATACTACACACCCTTCAACAAAGTTGTCCAATTACTACTTTAAACCTTATATAATAGAAAAACAAGTTGGACTTATGTTATACTGTCTAAGACTTTTTCTCACACTATAAAGACTATATCTGATATTCAATGTTCAATATTGTAAGTTTACTACTATCTCTAAAGACCTGATATCTGAAAAATACTCAAACCAACATCTGAACCTGAACCTTATCCTTATTGATAGAGAAGAAGAGTAGTAAATCAAGAAAATTCTTGATAGTTGCTGATATTATAAAATACTAGTACTTGATCTAATAAAAGAGGTTTGATATAGAAGAAAACTTCTAGGAGAATGTTTCAAACATGTTTATATTAGATCAAGTAGTTAAGTTTTGTTATCTTGACTTCCAAGCTCCAAATACTACTAATACCTATCAACAACTTTGCAGACTTTTCCACTTCTCCCAAACTAAGTATCTTAAATCTCAGACAATCTTACAGACTTTGTCAAGTGAACTTTTCCATCTCTACTCTTCAATCCTACTAAGTGTTATTGTTCAAGTAATTGTTATCCTATGTTTCTTGCTATTTCTAGATAATATTAATATTCTAAATATTTCTATCAAGGTTTTGAACCATTTGGCTACAATTATTATTTGGTATTATCCTGTCAGATTAAAGCTTGAAGTATAAACTCTGCACCTCTGTTACAGTTGCTCTAACAGTGATAACAATGAGTATATCTCATTGAATCAATATCTTTAATCTGAGAGAACCCCTTAACTACCAGATAAGCTTTATAGTGCTTAATTTGACTATCAGAATCCAATTTTGTCTTAAACATCCACTTATAGTCAACTATCTTCTAACTTCTAAGACTACAAATCACACTCAAGATGTTTTGTGACCAAATTGCTTCATTTCTTCAGCACAGGCTACTCTTCACTAAACTCTATCAGAATGAGATACAACTTCTACATATATGAGTATGTTTGGATTGATATTTGTAATTTTTGCTGACTTATTATTTATTACTCTGATAACTTCAATGAAAATAATTTTCTCTATCCTCTCTTCAATAGTACTGGGCATAATAGCTTGTGACTTTCAAAAGAACTTATCATATTTGTAAGAAGATTTATAATAATCATTATCATCATCATATATAAGTTGGTGCTTAACTTTGGTAAGCCTGTGGACTCTGGGTGGTAGACTCAAAGTAACTGTAGGAATAATGTATTAAAAGCAGAAGTTCTAGATCCTTCAACAAGCTTAGTGGAAGAATCCTTAGAGGTGGTGTAAGACAAGTTCTTACCTAGAATAATAGGTCCATCTTTGTTTTTTAATACTGTCTAATACTTCAGACTTAAATCAGTATTTATATTGATGTCTATTTCATCACCACTATCATCATCATTGGGAATTCTAATATAAACTTCACTAGATCTAACTTGCTTGCTTTCAAAAAACATCACATTATGACTGATATAAATCTTTTCTAAGCTACAGTAATAAACTATGTAGGCTTTTTTATTCTGTGATAAACTAATGAAAGTTCTATTGACTGACTTAGAAGCTAGTTTATCTCATACTCCAGTGAGTAAGACTTGAACATCATAACCAAATCTCCTGATATATGTAATAGTGAGCTTGGAGCCTGTATAGGGATAGTAGAGAGACTTCCTAGTTAATGTACCATGATTAGTAATATGATGTGAGAAGTACTGATGAATATGTAGTTAACATGTTTAGCTATACCATTTTCTTGGAGTATATTGGGATTAGTGAATTCATAATGAATACCTTTTGACTTTAAGTATTTTGTGAAGTGTTCAAAGGAGTATTCACTACCATTGTCACTTTAGAAATAGTTTACCCCTTTATCTGTCTCAATCTCAGCATACTTGATCAATGCTATTAGTATTATAAGATGAAAGTGTGAACAGACTTTAGGGTTAGGGTTAGGACAGATAAGATATAGTAGTAGTAATTATTAGTCTACAATGTGAGAGAGAGAGGGCATGTGACTTCCCAGTCACATGACATGATATCATAGGCCTAGAGTGGTCTAGAGTGGTCTAGAAGGATTGGAAAGAGTTTAGAGATGGAGTGACATCAAGGAACATGTTAACAGCATGGTTTCCTCATGGTATACATATGGTGCATGTATGTATGATGGAGATTAAAGAGTATGATGTCAGGGCACATGTATACAGCATGCTAGCCTTGAAGAAGATGCATGGTAGATGAGTAATAGACATAAGGACAGGGCATGAACATTAGAGTAGGATGATACACAGTTGTAGCATAGATCATGGATACTTTATATAAATAGTCAGTAGAATACTGTTGTGGTTCCCTGTCGAGTTCTCTTGTGAATATACAACTCGTGTTCCCACTAGATATCCACTCTTAGAGATTTATTGTTTGTGCTTTTATTAAACATTGGTCTAGTAGTTGCCACAACAATTAGTTTCTCCTCAGTCTTATCCTTAGTCTTCAGATATATTGTAAGTGACTATCAATAAATATGATGAAGTAGCAGTGATCTTCTTGAGTGGTTTTTTTGCATAGTACCACATATATCACTGTAAATACAGTAAAAATTCAGCTTTATAATAGCCTTTTTTTGTAGTACATACATTTTCCTGAGTTTGATTTTGTATCAACTCCTTTTTCTGTCTTTCCTTTTCCTTTTCCAAGATGAGTGACAAATACAATTTGAGAAGTTGATTGAGATGATTGGGACTTTTCTTCTGCCAGAATATAGTTGATGATTGTGTTAGAACTCAACTTATCTTCAAGAGTGAAGAGCAGGATAGTTTTTAAGATGTAGTATATTTCAGAGAGATTATAGATGATAGTAACAGCAATAAGAGAGTAAGTAAGAGTGTGATCAAGTTTTTGGAGAATATGAGCTTTGTAGCAAATAGTATTTATCTGTAGCTTGAGAGAATAATCATTTGTGAAAGTTGTGCAAAATATTTCACCTATGAGTTGAGCAATTGTTTGATGTCTTTAACCCTCAAATCATTAGTTAAGCTTGTTCCAACCATCAGTAGCAGACCCAGCATGAATCACTCCCCTAAGAGGCTCATTATTATGATGGTCCCAATCTTCAGTCTTTTCTGTATGTGCAGTATGTTGCTTAATAGTACTCTCATCTGTTCCTGTTACCACAATTGGTTGAGGACACTACTCCTTCCTCTCTGCTATCTCAAATAATCCTTGAATGTCAAGAACTGTCTGGGTCCAGTATTTCCATGTTTGGAAGTTAGTGCTATTTTCTTTGAGAATAGGGATATCATAAATACAGATACTTGTTTTGTAGTTATGATGGCTGTAATCAGTGTAGTACTGATGTTTGTAGGAAGTGTAGGTAAAATTAAATTTCAGTGAATGACA
>Ga0157359_1000996_pt1 | contig 11142 bp, 7 predicted proteins | sample AttcapACBM3_FD_111482 | JGI IMG/M metagenome (GOLD analysis project Ga0157359, IMG submission 111482) | Fungus gardens microbial communities from leaf cutter ant in Botucatu, State of São Paulo, Brazil - Atta capiguara ACBM3 | ecosystem: Host-associated > Fungi > Mycelium > Unclassified ...
ACCCTAAGTCCTTCCAGACCGTTCTAGACTCTGTCACATGACTTCCAGGTCACGTGCCTTTCTCCATCCATTGTAGACTAATAATTAACTATTGTCCTAACCCTAACCCTACCTAAAGTCTGTTCACACACTCGTCTTATAACAAGTGTGGTGTAAGTTTTTTGGCACAAATTTTAGTAGAGAGAAACATGTAGGCTCTACAGCCAAATATACAAAAGTGTGATTTTTTGGATTTGTTCCCCAGAAAGATCTTTTGAGGTGTTTTCCACTTAAGACATCTGATAGGTGTGCTATTGTAAACTCCTACTAGAAATCTAGTAAACATGCTTCAAGTTATATTAATTGTGTCTTTTCAAGCAAAGTGTGGTTCAATCATTCAGCATGACCATTTTGTTGGTGTATATATAGAATATTAATCTCATGAATAACCTCTTACTCTCTTAGAAAGGATTGTAATTCTAATATTATATATTATCCCCCATTATCAGTATGCAGTCTCTTTACAAGATGGAAAGTAGTGTTTGACCAAATCTGGAAAATAGACTTAATTGCATCTGCAGCCTGAGACTTTTTGTGCAGAAAATTAATGTTGCAAAAAGAGGAATAATCATCAAGAAATATAATTATCCACTTGTATTTTGTGTAAGACAAGGTGAGAAGTTCAAGAAAATCTGAGTGAATCAATTTTAGAGGCTTACTAGAGCAAGTAGGGTTTTCAGAGAAACTACATTAGTGTATTTTTCCAAGAGCATAACCATGGCAGACATGTTTCTGTGGTTGGAAAATGGATCTTCTCCACATCTTCAATATTGTTAAGAATATATGACCTCATCAGAGGGATACCCAAAGTGATGATGCAAAGTCTCAAAGTCTAGGTGTCTTGTTACAAGGCTTACAGGATTAGGGACATCATACTTGAGAATCCAAATTCTTACAATCTGAATATTGCCCCAAAGATTGAAGGTAGCTAATAAGATAGCATCATTAGACTTATCATTGTCTTCTACTCTCAACCCAGGCTTAAGAATCTGCTCAGTAGAGAGAAGTTATATCTGCATACTAGAGATACAATATACTAGCTATAGTTTTGACACAGCAATCTTAGTAGTCCCTTTCTCAGGATCAAAGATTTCATGTTCAATCAGAATGGTGCTAGAAACAACCATAAATAGTGGTACTTTTGAGTTTGCAGTCTTAACTTGGCCAAAATTATTCAAAGTTATATTAACAAAGTCAAACTCAAATGGAATAAAATAAGTAGAGGTATCAGAGTCTAAGAACCATTCATCTTTATAAAAGCTGCTATAAGGTGCTTTTTTACTCTTACCCAAAAAGCACAGTACTTTTTCACATTTAGAGAGATTTATAGCAATAGGTGAGTTAGGCAGAACAAATCTATTTTGGCTTGAAGCCATATATGCATAATTAACTTTACTTGACCCTATAAAGTCCTCTATTATAATATTTACATTAGTGTAGGATTAGATAGACTAAGTCAAGAAGTTGAGTAAATCATCAACTTGGAAGAGGAAAGGCACATACAGTTTGTTATTACAAGTCCAACTATCTAATTCATACCCATCATTGCTTTCTAGGAAAACCATATAATCATTATTATCTGTCTATCTTTTGGAAATAGTTGTTGTAAGTGAATCAAACTCTATAGGAGGAGGATTTTTAGCAAGTAGTTCCATGATTTTAGAGGTTGAGGCCTCAATAGGTGGGTTAGGGAACTTCTTCTCCAAGTACTTTTTATAGAATCTCAGTGCTCATACTTTTGCTATTATGATCTCAAGACCTTAGAATGGGTCAAGAAAAGGAATCTTGTATAGGGTTTACACAAGAGAACTCAATAGAGAACTCTGTACAGGATTGTTTACCTTATATACTGAAACCTCATGGTCCATGCTAATCTACTTCTAGCCTACCCTAAACTACCATGTGTTCATTTCAAGGTTAACATGTGTTATTTATGCTTTATAATGTCATTCTTCTAGAATCTTCTATGTCCTTCTAATGTATTATGTGACTGATGTGTGGTTTGTGACAGTGTGATGTCACACTAACCCTAACCCTAAGTTCCCAAAATAAAAAATAAAATAAAAGAGAATAGAAATTTTAATTCTGACATTTGCTTGCATTTGAGGTTCTCAAATAGAACCACTTTAAGGAGTATGTACTATAGAAAAGTGATCAGCAAGTCAAGGAACTATGACTGAAGGGTTAGAAGGGAGAGAGTGGATTGATGAGAAGATAGTAGTTATGCTTGCAAAGGCAATAGTACTATCTGTTTAGTAGAAATTACTGCTATCATTATTCTAGTTTCTTATTTCATCTACTTGGTAAGCATTACTACTCTTTTTGCCTTAGTTATTTTTCTTTTTCCTTTTTTGCTGCTCAAAAGAATTCTTACTTTGCAACTGTTGTTACTGCTAGGAGTTCTTTCTCTACTGAGAGAGTTTATTTCCATATGGGATGTTAAAATAACAAACAGCATTAGTGGTGTTAGTCCATCTAGAGAATTCTACCTAGATAGCAGAGCATACAACATCCTAGGTAAGATCAGAGATAGATGTATAAGAGAAAAGAATGAAGACAGAAATAGAGTTTTATGAGTGAGAGATTCCAAATAAAAGAATTATTGCTCTCAAAGCAGAAAGAACATCACAGTCATTCTTATGAAGTCTCATATAAAGAGAATCAAGCTTAGCAATTTGGGGAGTAAGATCTTAGTCACCAGAGATCTGGAAGATAATTATTCTCTAGTAATCAGCAAAAATTGAAGTTGGACTAGACATTTTTACAAGTATCCAAAGATAAGCCCAAAGAGTCTTAGTATTAGGCTAGCTATGTATTAATAAGTTATCTGGTAAGGTGGAGTTAAGAACAGCTAGAACTTGAGAGCCCAAGAAGTTCTTTCTAGCTATCTTATTTATATCAGTAGTCTGAGGAAATGCTAAAGCATTTAGTATGTCATTAGTAGTAAAGACAGCTCCAGAGTAGGTAATGAGAGCAAGATTTGATTTAACATAAATTTCCCAGAAAGAATAGCCAGTAGGACTAGTTGTCAGACTTATAGAGTTTAGACCCAAGTTTTTTTTAATTTTTCTTTTTATTTTATTTTTATTTTTTATTTTTATTTTTTTAAGTTTCTACTCTGGGTACTGGAGATGGGGTTTGGTGTGACATAACTGTCACACTATCATGGGTCACATGACATAATTACAATAATAATCACAAGTCATGTAGTAGTAAAGGAAGGACATAGAAGGTTTGGGAAAGATGACATCATACTGTATGTATAATACATATTGATCTTAAGGCAAATGTATGGTTATTTAGGGTAGGCTAAAGTAGTAGTTGCATAAACCATGAGGTTTTAATATATAAGGTAGACAATCCTGTATAGAATTCTATATTGAGTTCTCTTGTATTCTCTTATATAAAATCTATATAAGATTCTTCTTCTTGACCATCTCTAAGATCTTTAAGTTGTAACACTAGTAAGTTTAGAGAGAGTAGCAATAAAGTTGGCTATTGCTATCAATAAAGATGATCAGTATGAATTAGAAAGCAAATGCAGCTAGCTAGAGTACAAATATTCAACCCAACCAGTAATGAGCCATTAGTACATGTAAGGTGCAAGAGGATTCTGTAGATATGGAGTGATTTAAAATCAGCTTGATTTATAATAGGTCTAGGAGTGACAAAGTATCAACTTACTAGTAAAGTTGGTTAAGTTCTTCTTATTGGTAGGAAGCAGTCTAAGAATGAAGGCAACTAGAGCCTATAATCTGTTAGAAGAAACAGAGTGCACAGTAGCTTGGTGAAGTGTAGACAACTGGCAACCATTTGCCTGTGGTGTATACTTCTTGTAGAGAGCTGAAAGCAAGCAGTGAAGAGAGATAAGTAGTATGTTTTTTAGTATGCATAATTATCTAAATTTTTCTATTGACTATCTGATTAGAACTATGTACTTACTAAGCAGAGTACTTCACAACAGGCAGATTCTTGCTATTGAGTCCAAACATGTCAAGAGCAATGTTGATTCTATATATTGATAGAATAAAAACTCAAAACAATGATCTCTTCTAGTTTAATCAAACCAAGTAGGATAACTTTCAACTATTATATGCATTTCCTAGGGAGAGGAATCCAAACAACTAGGATAAGGCCAATAGTCCTATCAGCTCACCTCTTACACATGTTGGAAGTGATATTTCTATTAATAATAACTCTAATCAACATCATGGTCTTATTACCTCTTTTATTCTCTATTCTAATTCAGAACCCACTGACCCTGAACTGTGGAATAGCACTTCTAATCCTGTTTCCATATTTGGGATGATCAAAAAGTCTGTAGATGATATAAAGAACATCATTACATTATTAAACTATATTGTCTCATGCATTATCAAGAGAGATCTCAAGAATCATGGGGAACTCAATTCTTCCTATCTTGAGAGTTTTGGCCAAGCAGCATAGAACCTACTATTAGCTATCTACAAATATAGTTGGGATAAGCTAAAGATAGATGACAAAAACTGTTTGTTCTGACAAAACATTTCTTCTCAGTTTAACAAAAAGAAATATAAACTCTAACATGTCAACAAACAAATTCAGATAAATCTGATGTCAAAACCTGTCAAATTCTTGAATCTACCTGTTTTTTTAGGACCTTTTCTGGTAGTTTTCCCCAGACTGTCTAAAGAAAAATTGGACAAGTCAAAATTACATGGGAAAAATAAGGGTAATAGCTCTCAGAATTGTTCTGAGAGAAAAAAAAAGTGTTCCTATGCTCAAGCATTATTGGGGAGCATTAAGAAAATACTGAAAATAAAGGAAAACTTTCCTCAACTCTTGTCTAGGAAAATAGAAGAATAATTAACAATTGAGCCAAAACCAAGCCCTGTATCAATATGATAACCAAGAGTCCATTGCAAAAGCAAATTATCATTTTCATAGGCAGAAAAAACATCTCAAAGTTTATGAAATCTTTAGGCAATCATGTTGCCAACATTAATTGTACTCTCAAAGAAATCAAATTAGACACTTTTATCTATGGTGATTATCATGGCCTCATTATTACATCTCATAAAGTAGCATCTCTGTCAGACCTTGAAGTAGTAGAAAGTTATGTCAAGAATACTAACTCAGTGGATGCTAATAATGTTCAAGTACTTGTTTTCTACAATTCAAGTCTTACTTAAAGATTCTTGGAATTATGTATCTTATTGAAAATACTAACACTTTTATTAACTCTAATGTGATGGAAATGGTTATCAAGTTTACTCACATATTTAACAATGTTTACATTACTTCTAAACCACAAGTCATCAAGATCTCTCCAAAATCAGACATGGCTATTATATAGATTAATATTTGGGATTCACAGAATAGTACTTCAGCTAAGTCTTTCATTAATTAATGCTTCAACATAAGAAGCCATATTGCTATGATATAAGATACAGACATGAACTCTGGAGTTTCCCAATGAAAAAATTACTGAAAGTGGGAATATACCACCTTCACTTGTTGAGCTTAAGAGTCAAGATGTGTAAAATATAATGGCTCACATAAGGTAAAACATCATTGTTACTTTACCTGATATTGCAAGATAAATTTCAAGATTAATCCTCTATGACTCAAAACTAAACAGAGTAAACTATGTCCTTACTTCTTCAAATGTTTGAATTGCAAAGGCAATCACTAAGCCAATTTGAACTTGTGTCTATTCTGGAAACATTACTTTAACAAAGAATGACATTCAAAGAAATACCAGAAGCTCTAAGGAATTGGAAAGCAATCAATTCACTCAGTCATGAGTAGTGAACAAATATGATTATTAAAAACATCAAGCTCTTTTCTCATAACATTTAAAAAACAAGTTTCTTACTAATACAATCTTAAAAACCAACCATGATTTTGATATTATTTTTAATCAAGAGTCACCTTGGTCAATCATTCAAGCCATCCCAAGTTTAACTAGCAAAGAAGGAGACAGAGTTGTAGGTGTTCTCAACTATCTGAACTGAATTATTTTTTCTAGAACATCATCAGATGAAAATGATTTTCCAAGAGTCATTTTATATATCAACATTTGTTTGTTAAATCTATATTTTTCTCTTTGCAAAGACATTTATAATTATAGGGATATTTGTTACATTTCTTTTTTCAATAACAGGAAAATATTTTTCTTATTTAATATTTACACTGATGCTGACTAATCTGCTTTAAAGTATCTGAAGAATACTGAAGCAAATATTCACAATATTTTAGCTATGACTAGTGATTTTAACATTAGAGATAGAGATTGGGATCATTTATATTCATTTCATTTGGCTCATAGTGATTTACTTTTTGATATTGTAGATACTTTTAATCTTTCTTTTTCTTATTCTACTAACTCTATTTCTACTAGATATACATATAATGATAATGACTCAAATTCCATTATTAATCTTTAGAATTTCATAGTCATACCATTCTCCCTCAACTTTGACATTCCTTAAATTATACTCCACTGGTAGTTGATATCCACATCATTAATAAGTTTGTTCAAAACAGAAGATATGTTATTATTAAAAACAGTGAAAAAGAAGAGAAATTTATCTCTGAACTCACAAAAGCTATTAGGAAAATTAATATTTTTTGTTTAGAGAATTAATATCACAAAACATTCCATAACTTAGTGGAATGAAGAATGTTAAACAAAACTAGCAATATACAGAGTGACTAAATATATTTATAATTAAAAAGCATTCAAAGATGCCATCAAGAAGACTAAACATTTATTCTTTGATGATAAGATCTAAGAGATTGCATCTAAAAACCAAAGATCTTGGGATTTCATGAACTAGATCAAAAGTCAAAAACTCCTAGCTATTGAAGTATTTGCACTTCAATAGTCAACCATGCATAGAATTGGATGATTTTTGGCAAGCACTCTATCAATCATTCAACTCAGCTTAAGATCATCAAATCAACATTGATATTTTGAACAAAATTCCATTTAAGCCAATATTAGAGTAGATGCCATTCTCAAAAGATGAGTTCAGGAGTATCATTGTTAAGTATAGTAATTTGTTGACACTAGAACCAGACAGAGTCTCATGGAAACATATCAAATATATCATTAACAATAACTTATGTTTAGATATTATCATCAACATTGCCAACATCTGTATAAATTTAGAACACAGGTTATCTCACTTGAAGATATCATCTTCTATCATTATTCCAAAACATAACAAGATGTCTTATGACTCTCTCAAGTGTTTTTGTTCCATTGTTCTCTTGAACACATTGGGAAAATTAATTAAAAAAGCTATTAGAGAAAGAATATAGTTCCAAGTAATTTCAAAAAACTTCATTCATCCTAATTAACTTAGAAAACTCAAACAATGCTCTACTACTGATGCAAACAACTTCCTAATCCACATAATTTGCTCAGGTTAGATTAAATAAGTACTTTGGAGTTTGATATCATTCAATTCTTTTCATTACTTAATCATAAACTCATTTTCCTAATTTTGAACAAGACTAGGTTTGATCCATGTATTTTTTCATTCTTTTCTGATTATTTAATTGGTTAGAAAACTCAATATCTTTGAAATTATTAGCTTTTTATTTATCATTCATTTTTTATATTTTTAAAAAAATCTAAAAATTCCAGTTTTATTTATTTCATTTGTAGATGATAGGCTTTTTATATTGCAGGACAAGTCTTTCAAAAAAACCAATTCTTTTCTCTTTTGTAGTTATAATATTATTTTCTTACTCTTTGAATAGTTTGGACTTGTAATCAAACATAGAAAAACTGAAGTCTTTCATTTTTCTAGATGGTATAGTATATAAAATTCTCTTCTCTTGAATCTTAGCCAATTTGGAGGCCTAGTTTTTTATTTCAAGGATTTTTGGTAGTATTTAGAATTTATTTTTGATAAAAAGCTCTCATTTTGTCAATATATCAAGTTTTATGCCAACAAAGCTCTGTTCACAGTCAAATACATGAAAACACTTGAAAATTTGATGTGTGGACTTCTTCCATATCAAAAATAACTTCTTTATAGAATGTATATTCTTTCTATTATTTTTTACAGCTTTATACTTTAATACTACAACAAAGTACTATTTTCATATTTATTAAACAAACTTAACAAATACAACACTGAGTAGCATTATGGATCCTAAGTATATTTTGTACTTTGTCTACTATGGGAATTGAGGCTATAGCAGTTTTAATCCTAATATATCTTCATCTTAAGAAGCTAAGTAGTTGTGATTAACTACAAACAGCTACTCTCCCTCATAGCCACACTATTAAATTGCTACTTGAAAGAAGACATGCTCCTCTTTTGAAGTCTCATTATCTATTTTTGGAGAACATGACCTCTAAACAACAATACAAAATCAAGAGTTCCATTAGTGATGCCAACTCTTAGCTGAATAGAATTTTTGATTCTCTAAATAATAAATTTTGTCCAGAATTCAGACTAATTGGTTTTTTCTCTAGTTATTTTTCATTTCATAAAGCAGATTGTCACTCTAATGAGAGTAAATAAGATTACTGTTGCAAACTTAATAAGTTAATTTTTAATATATTTATGGAACTTAATACAGTTATTATTGTCTTGAATGCCAGCATCAAAAATAATGTTGCCACTTTCATCACTTATATTTACTCCTTCAATAAAAAAGACACTCTATCATGCCATTAATATTACTTTAACAAAGGCTGAATTATTTGTGCTTAGATCAGAATTAATTAAGTGGTTCAAATACTGGATTCCTCTTATATTATAGTCATCACAGATGCCCTATATGTAGTCTAAAAGATCTTCAATACAATAATATACCCTTACCAGCTACAGTCAATAGCAATATCCAAAGAACTTTGATGTTACAAACTCAAGATCTTAAAGTGGGTCAAGAATAAGAACCTTGTATTAGATTAATATAAAAGAACTTTATATGTTTTTCTTAAGGTCAATATATATATAACATGCTGTATAACATTATTCCTTCTAGATTCTTCTACTATTTTCTATTGTGCTATGTAATTGTGTGACAGTTTGTGATGATGACTGGTAACATCATACTAAACCTTAACCCTAAGTTCAAAAGTGGAAAATAAATTAAAAATAAAAATAAAATGAGAAGGAAAATAAAATAAAGTCTACCCTTTGCAACTTTGATATTTAAGTATTTTTTAACCAACATTTGAATAATTTTATTAAATTTTTGGATTATTTGAATAGTAAAAATTGGCATCTTTATATGATGGTAGATAAGAAGACAAAGAATTCCAATCTTATTTCACTTTATCCCTACAAATTGTCATGAGACTTCAACAAAAAAAGAGGAAAATGACAATATCATTAAAGAGTAGTATGAAGATTTTAATGTATCAGATCTCAAGGAAAGAAATTCCTTAATCTTCTTAACAACAATTATACAGATATGGTATCTTCTTATACTAAAAGAGGTTCTTGGTTAGAACAATTCAGTTTCTCAAATTTATTGTGCACTTAAGCTACTTGAGCCATAACAAATCATGCTCCTATAGAAGAATACTGACTCAAATTTTTCCTGAGAGAAGATTTCAGTTGTCTATGCAAAATTTATTCAATTGAATTAAGATAGTACATTCTTTACAACTATAGAAGGTTTAAGAATATTGGAATCCAAAGAGGAATACTATTGGTCAATTTAATTTGTTTTTGGAGTTCAACCAGAGTGAATTCTTCTTTAATGAAAGCATTACATAAAATCTTTGCTACTTTTTATTTAGTTTTCTCTTAGCTTCTTTTATTTTTCACTTCTTTTTCTTTTAATCCTATTTAATGTGGTTATAAAGTAGCTACCACAGTCTGCCCTCACACTCTATATAATGAATTGTTTATATCAATTATTATCTTTGTTCATTCTCTTGAACTTCTAAATCACTTCTAAACCTCTGAGAGTTCACTTAAGGTTTAGATATCACAAATAAGTGAATAGTTTATTTTGTGATAGTTTCCTAAGTCTGTGCTTATAAAAATTAACTGCACTTTGGGTAAAGAAAGGCTTTAAGTATTGTTACACCAGAAAATGTTTTTCTGCAAAAACAAGTACTCTCATAAGATTTTTTAGCATATAAAACCTCTTTGAAGATATTAGTGAGAAGATTTTATACTCTTAAATGACAACTCAGATTCTCTTGAGCAGACACCAGCTTAAGAGACAATGTGGTAGCTGTTAATCAAACCAGATCTTAGAAAGAAGGTGTCTTTAGAGATAAGAAACACCACTTATAGTTGACTAGCTATAAAGTATATATACTTGCAAGAGTAGTTCACATGATTACAAATGTTCAGACAGTTGGATAAGACAGGAATATGTTAGATTAGAAGCTGAGAGAGTTTAGAATAGTGAAGTAAGTAGAGACAATTATAAAAATAGTAAAGGAGAAATAGAATAAATACTCACAAGTAAGAATTAATTATTACAATAATATCAGGTTGCAAATAAAGAGATGGCTATATACTTATGAGACCTTAGAGAGCTTCAATATGGTTTTGGTCTCCATTCTTTAGACTTATTCTTTGTATTTTTAGACTAATACATAAGCTATGAGTATGCCATATGCCAAGTCCACCTATTTGGAAAATACATCTTTACAGTAATATTGCCTCCCCAATATTCATGATACAAGCCTATCTTCTATGATGGCCATTCTTTTTGCAATATGTCTCTGCAATAGTAAAGTAGCAATCCAGATATCTAGTCTTCCATAATAGTGTCAAGATTGCAGAAAGTGGACTTAGTTTTTCCTTATTTTCTTATTCTTATTTTCATTTCTTTTGATTTATTTTCATCTTTCTATTTTTAGAACTCTGGGGTTAGGGTTAGGAGTGATCGGTCACACTGTCACATCAGTCACATCTGATGATGTGGTCACAACATTGATCACAAGACTTAAGAGAAGGAAGTAAAAGGTTCTAAAACAAAGTGATGTCATACAACATGGACACCACATGTTGGCCTCATGCTTTACATATGGTCATTTAGGGTAGGATGCACAGTAGCTAGCATGGACCATCTGTAAGAGTATATAAGATAGACTATTTTGTAAAGAGCTCTCTATCAAGTTCTCTTGTG
>Ga0157359_1000997_pt1 | contig 11138 bp, 13 predicted proteins | sample AttcapACBM3_FD_111482 | JGI IMG/M metagenome (GOLD analysis project Ga0157359, IMG submission 111482) | Fungus gardens microbial communities from leaf cutter ant in Botucatu, State of São Paulo, Brazil - Atta capiguara ACBM3 | ecosystem: Host-associated > Fungi > Mycelium > Unclassified ...
AGGCGAACATACGCTTAATCAGGGCAGCGTAGCTGAATTACTGTGCCTATCGACCAACGCGCATATTGCATTAAAACAATTTATTGGCTGTCAGGTTGCCATCGATCAGGTCACTGACATGGGTCAGTTTTTTAGAACGACAGGTATTATTACCGAAGCGAGCCAAGGCCAAAGTGACGGCTCACTCACCATTTATAATTTAACTTTAAAAGACCCAACCGCACTTTGGCATAAACGCCGTAATAGCCGCGTGTTTATGAATAAAAGTGTGCGCGATATTAGCGAAATTTTGTTTAAAGAATGGCAAGGCAAAAGCCCGCTGTTTGCCTCAAGCTTAACCCTTGATACATCTGGCTTAACCAAAGACTACGATGTGCGTCCATTTGTGATGCAGTCAAACGAAAGCGATTATGACTTTTTAACTCGCCTATGGCGTAGCGAAGGTATTAACTGGTTAGTGGATGAATCACAGCTTTTAGTCGCTGACCCGAATGCATCTATTCAGCCACAAGTGCTACGTTTAATTGATGAAAATCAAAATTATAAAGCCCTTGAGCGCCGTAGCCTACGTTACCAACGCAGCAGCGCGACAGAACAGTTCGATACCATTACCCAAGTTAAAGCAGAGCGCAGCTTACAGCCGACGTCGGTTCATATCCAACGCTGGCAAGCCGACGCCCTCCAACAAGAAGAAGGCAGTGGCAGCGTACATGGCACCCAAAAGCACAGCGAACACTATGACAATGCGAGCCTAAACCTTGAAGATGCATGGCACGTTAGCCCCGCGTGGATGCAAGACCTAAAAGGTGAAGACCAAGCTACTGCTTCAGGCAATAGCCAGATTGAACAGTTCAATCAGAACATTAATGCCTACCATCACCTGACCTCTAAACAGTTTACCGTTTCAGGTAACGTCCGTGATGCACAAGTAGGTTACTGGTTTGAACTCAATGACCATCCAGAACTCGACCAGCATGACAGTGCGGATAAAGAGTTCTTGATCTTAAGCAAACACTACTACAACCAGAATAATTTACCAAAAGAATTACAACAGCAAATCGAACGCCTATTACCACAAAACAAACTCAAGGCAGCCGAGCTAGATACACAAAACCCTGAGCAGCGCCACTTTGCTGAACTCAATGTTGTTCGACGCAACATTAAAGCTGTCCCAGAATATAACCCGCTAGAGCACCGTCCAGAAGCTTATCCGCAGCGCGCTAAAGTGGTGGGACTAGAAGGTGAAAGCATCCATGTCGACCAGTGGGGACGCATTAAAGTCCGCTTCCTGTTTACCCGAGCTGATGACCATAGCCATGACGGTGGAGCAGGCAGTAACGACAATGACACCGACTCCGCTTGGGTGGATGTGCTCACTCCGTGGGCGGGTGCAGGCTATGGAGCACGCTTCTTGCCACGTGTCGGCGAGATTGTTGTCATCGACTTCTTTGACGGCAACATTGACCGCCCATTTGTGGTGGGGCGTATTCATGAAGCCGAACGCCACCCAACCCAGTTCGACCAGAAAGGCCAATTACCTGACACTAAAAAACTCAGTGGCATCCGCTCAGAAGAAGTCGACGGCAAAGGCTTTAACCAGCTCCGCTTTGATGACACCACAGGCCAAATCAGTGCCCAACTACAAAGCAGCCATGGGGTAAGCCAACTCAACTTGGGTAACTTAAGCCATCCAAAAGACAAGGCAGAAAGTGAAGGCCGAGGTGAAGGCTTTGAACTCAGAACAGATCAGTGGGGTGCGGTACGAGCAGGCAGTGGCTTACTTATTAGCACCCATAAACAAGACCAAGCTCAAGGCGTACACCTTGACGCTGCTGAGGCAAAACAACAAATCGAAGGCGGACTTAGCAATGCCAAGTCACTCAGTGAGATTGCTAAAAATCAGAAAACTGACCCATTAGAACATTTAGAAAACCTAAAATCATTTATTGAAAAACTTGAGCAGCAAGACAACGCAAAAGCCAAAACTTTCAAAGAGGCGATCATGCTACTGGCAAGCCCAAATAGCATTGCGATTGCGAGTAATGAAGACATTCACTTAAGTGCAGATGGGCAGCTTAACCAAACTGCGGGCGACAGCATCAACCTATCGACCCAAAAGAACTTAATCGCGCATGCCCAAAATAAAATCAGCCTTTTTGCCGCGCAAGAAGGGGCGAGACTCTATGCAGGCAAAGGTAAAGTCGAAATACAGGCACAAGGCGATGGAGCCGATTTAATTGCCCGCAAAGCTGTTCAGGTGATTTCAACCGAAGACAAAATCGAAGCGACTGCAGCCAAAGAAATTGTACTTACCGCAGGCGGCTCTCAAGTCAGAATTACTGGTTCGGGTATTTTTATGACCACAGGCGGTAAGTTTGAGGTGAAGGCTGGGCAGCATGTGTTTATGGGGGGGGCTGAGGTAGGTATGAACCTTCAAGGGTTACCCGCTTATGAAACCTATAATGAGAGATTCAAGATGTTCTTGCCTTCAGGTGAACCACTTTCATTTGTTGATTATAAGATATCTTCTGAAGGTAAAGAAATTTTTGCTAATTCAGATAAGAAAGGACAAACCAAAGAAATACATAGCCCTAAAGAACAGGGGCTTAAACTCGATTTGTTATGGTTGGATCTAGAAACAGTAGATGAGACTGAAGTTTGGGTAGATCCAGCGCAAGGAAGTAAAAATGTCTAGTAGTTTAGATTGGAACAGTAAAACAAACATAAGTGAACATAGTTGTAAGGATGCTCACTGTGATTGTTTAACATTTTGGGAAATATATCAGCAAGAAGCGATCAAGAGATTATCTAACTTACAAAAAGCGAATAACTATAAACTTGAGCCAGGATATGAGGCAAGAGCAAGAAGAATTGCCTCTGTATATGCCAAAATATTTTTAGAAATAGAGCTCGGTGGGAATAAAAATCTTCTAGGACGATATTATTGGATGGGCTTAGGAGCTTTTGCCTCAAAGACAGTTGCAACTATATTCAAGCATTGGGGGAGTCTGCTTGGCTATAATGTCGGTGTGCAAGAGGCTATAAATCTTTTTGCTCGTGGAAATTTGTGGTTGTTTATGGATATTGCCCCTTGGCATTTAGCGTGGAGTGCATCTTCAGAATCTTTTAAGAGTTGTAAAGGTACGCGAGATACTAGTAAATACAAATTTGTTAAACCAGCATTAATGAATTTGCCATGGTCATCGTGTTTACCTAGTATTAATAATTTAAATGTGACGAAAGAAATTAATGATGCTTTTACTCTATTACCTGCCATTGAGAAAGCTTTTTTGAATGGAAGTGATGAGAAAAGTAAATATAGAAAAGCGAGTCAAAATCTATTCGATCATATGATGGCTATTGCTGTACAGGAACAACATAATATTCTTCAAGTCGTTGTTTGGGAAAATTGCTCAGTTAAGTTCGGTGCCTGGATGCAACGTTGGTTTATAGGTATGCCAGATGCCACACTTGTTCTATCAAGTGATTATAGTGTAGACGCGGTAAAAAAGAATTGGTTTGGTAATTATACAGGTAAGAAAGCTGATCAATTAGTAGAGCTAAAAGAGGATGTTTACATTGCTCCTCTCAAGGATACGATTGCTGAAGATTATGATAGTCGTATGAAATGGATTGGTAAAGCAGCTGAAAAATATCACCGTTTAATGCTTGATGAAAAAGGTCGGCCATTTTTACAACAAGAACTGAAAACCATTTCTAAATGGGGAAATAGTAAAGCCGATTTTAAAATACATTCGAGTAGTAATGAAGGGAAGGTGTGATGCTAGACAAGGCTGGAAACTTATTATGAAAAACTATTTATCTTTATTTATATGCATTATTACATGCATCTTTTTAACTTCTTGTAAGCCCGCAAATAACACTACCCAAGGAAATAAGCCGATGAACCAAAATCAAGATGTAATAGCCCTTCATTTTGGTGAACAAGGCATGCAAGATTTTAGTAAAAATAGTACTACACCAGTTGATCGTCAACCAGCAGGGATGAATTTTTTATCATTAGATTGGACTCCACCAAAACTAGGGCGAGTACGTGTATTTAGTGAAAAGAGTAATTTAGAAATTGAAAATGTAATCAGTGTGCTAGGTACACAAGTCGCTCGACGAAGCAATGATGGTATTCAAATCATGGACATTAATGCTAGCTTGCATCCAAATGAATATACTACGAGCCAAGAGGCTTATACTGCTTATACTAAATTAGTACATCAGATTAATGACAAACAATGGAAGCAGTATTTTTTACCTTTTAGTGCTCGAATTGATAAACAAGATAATCTAAAGCATATGACTGAAACTATGGGGGAGGTTATAGATCCAACTTATATCTTAAGTTTTAAAGAATGGCAGGATGTTCTTTCGAAAACAAATAGGTTGGTATTTAACTTATATAATGGAGATGTAGAGTTGGGTATTAGTCTTCGACAGACCTATAAAGATGATAAAAAAGAACAGTATATGGTGAGGTATAGCTTTGAGAACTTTAAATATGCAGGTCGAAATGCTATCTCTGATTCAGATAAGATGAATTCAGAGCAGTTAAAGCAAGCATTTGAAGCCGAAGTTGCCAATAATAAGAAAGCACGTAAAACTGAAGAAAATAATATGAAAAAAGAGGGTTACCATATAGATGAGAGTTATATAGACCCAGACATTTGGCCTTATGTAAAATAAACTGTTAGGAGCATAATAAATTATGCTCCTTCTCTCATAAGAAATGGTTTAAGCAGCTTGAATGGCTTCTCCACAACAAAGAGAAACAGTTTCTTGTTTATGTTGGTGTAGATACCAGAACTGCTCAGCAAGCGTTTCCGGATGTACTGTGTAAGTCTTATCTTTTGCTTCAGGAGTTCCATTTACAATGACTTGGCTCACATAAACATTTGAGTCGGCAAGACTATGAGCAAGTAAGTTGGTGGTTTTATATTGAGCGGCAGCGGTAGTTGCTAAGGACGAGTATTCTTTGGCAACCAAGTCGATACCCACTGCATCGAAAGCAAAAATTCCGTTTGTCTATAAAATACTGCCATGATTCTTTTCTAAATCACCAGAACAAATATTGCAAGCCGAATTAAAAAAGGTTCAAGTAAAATGAAATTTTTATCATGTATATGGATATTTTTATTATTTGGTTGTACTTCTAAAAACATAGATTCTCAATCTACCGATATTAATTTTGGAAAATTTAAATATTTTCAATCTATGTATAGTGAAGAAAAAACATACCAAGGTTTTGTTACAAGTTCTTCTTCTTTAAAAGAAATTTCTGAAAAAAATGCATTTCCTATTTCTAAGCTAAATTGTTTGGAAAATCAGTTTATAGTAAGAGGTGGAGTAGACTTAGATTCGGAAGAAATTAATAATCAATTATATAAATATATGGCACATGTCGAAATATGTAAAAATGATGATTGTTCAGTCGATATTAAAAAAGAAAAAATTGATACTGAATGCAGAATTGAATTAAGAAAAAATTACTCAAATGATGCTTATCAATCAAATAAAGCAAAGTTGACGAATGCTAATTTTGAATAAAATGGATGTATAAATATTTTTTTAATTGTGCTCAGCCTTTATGGATGTACAGGAAAATATACTTCATCTGGGTACTTTAAAGTCTGCGAAGATGAATCCATGAATGTATGTATCGATAGGAATCAATTGGAAAAATTGTTAACTAGCAATATGTCTTGTAGAGTAGTTTTTGGAGGCTTATTACAAAGTAGTAAAGTTGTAGCAGATAATATTTTAATATCAAAAGAAGCTATAAGAAAATCCAATTTCCAATAGAGTTTTAAATGAAAAAATTTCTTTACCTATTAGGGCTAATTTTTTTAAGTGGATGTAGTGGAAAAGTTTCAAATTTCACAATAGATCATATCGTGAAAAGTAATGAAAAGTTAAATTTTTCTATTAATTTTAAGAACAATGAAGTTCTGGATAAAGTAAAAGAATCATCATCAAAAAAAATAGTTTGCAAAAATACTGCTAATAACAACCAAATGTTGGATGCTTATATAGATAAGATTGAAAATAACAAAATTGATGTATCTGTAGAGTTCTGCTCAAATAATGATAATAGAAGCTGTGAACCTGTAGATATCAGTTCAGTTAAAAAAATTAATTTAGAATGCCAAGCCATTTTCTCTGCAATGATTGGTAATGTCTCTAAATCAGAAAAATTTCCAATTGTATGGGAAGAAAAATAAGTTGTTTAAAAATCTGAAACTTAAATTAGTAACTTTGGGTGTGCCATTGTTGGTTATGACAGGGTGTGGTCACGAATATACAATTGAACCTGATAGTCTTCCAGTAGCCTATGTAGGAAAGGCATATAATCAGCAATTGAAAATCACAGGTGGTAGAGTAATACCACAATCTTTTGAAGTTAAAACTAATTACCCAAGTGATATGAATATCTCTATTGAGCCAATAGATCAAAATGAAGCGGGTGCTTATAACAATTTAAAAATTTCTGGAGTTCCAAAATATAAGGGAACTTTTACTATTAATATATACGCTAGTTTTTATGCTGGTGGTGATGGGGAACTGGATAAGACCTATGAATTTGTAGTTAAAGAATAAAAGTATCTTTAATAAGAAGTGGATATGAAAAATAATTTATTAATTACCGTACTAATTTTACTTTTCATCATACAGTCTTTATTAAATTATTACTTCTGGAATCGTACAAAAACACCAGAAATTCATGTCCTAGAGAAACCTTTACGAATAGCATCAAATTTCGATAACTATTCACCATATACAATCCTTCCAACAGGCACAGTTCTATATGATGATAGTGACTCTCTAAATCGAAGAATTATGGTCTATTTCAACTTACAAGGTGTAGACTTTAAGTTTGAAAAACAAGATCCGAATATTTTGAAGCAACCTAGTGAAGTCAGTACTATCAGGTCAGCAGACTTGCCAGATTTACTAAAAGAAGTTTCTCTAACTAAAAAAGATATTTATTTAATTATTAAACATGATGAAGGTATCAATGATTCTGTGCGTTCAATTTTATTTAAAAAATACAAAATTGATCCTTCAGAGTATGGGAAATAATTAAAGAATTCTGATTCATACACACATCAATTTAAAAAGTTAAGAAAAGCGTAATTGATTACGCTTTTTCTCTTATAGGAAATGGTTTAAGCAGCTTGAATGGCTTCTCCACAAAGAGAAACAGTTTCTTGTTTATGTTGGTGTAGGTACCAGAACTGCTCAGCAACTGTTTCTGGATGTACTGTGTAAGTCTTATCTTTTGCTTCAGGGGTTCCATCTACGAAACCATTTACAATGACTTGGCTCACGTAAACATTTGAGTCAGCAAGACTATGAGCAAGTAAGTTGGTGGTTTTATATTGAGCGGCAGCGGTAGTTGCTAAGGATGAATATTCTTTGGCAACCAAATCTATGCCCACTGCATCGAAAGCAAAAATCCCGTTTGTCGATAAAATACTGCCGTGATTCTTTTCTAAATCACGTAAGCAAGCTTGTACTGTAGCAATATAGCTCGAAACGCGAATATGAAAGCTTTTGGTAAGCTCTAGCGGAGGGGTTTTTAATATATTGCCTTCGATATCATGGAACGCATTCCAATGAATATTTTTAATCTCTCCTAATTGATCTTTAATACGTTTGATAAGACTTGGTATGTTTTCAAGAACTGCTAAATCAGAGCTAAAAGCATAAGCTTCAATACCTTGTGCTTTAAGTTCTAAAATGGCCTGTTCGAGTTTTTCAGCATTACGTGCCACTAAACCGATTTTATAGCCTTCTTTACCAAACTTGTGTGCTACGGCTTTGGAAATACCTGTTCCATAACCAAAAATTATAATATTGTTGTTCATTATAAAGTTCCAAAGAAACCAATTATTTGGTTAGAAATAGTTTATAATATGTTTTTATAATGTATTCAAGCGAAAAAATTAAATCTAAAAATAATGCAGAAAGAACAAGACAAAAATATGAAAAACAGTCATCAATCAGTTTGGTTTGAATAGTCCAGATGGCGTAGCTTTTATTAAATATTTTTAATTTGACTTCTCAGTCTTCCTATCATAAATTAATTGGAATGATCGTTCCTGTTAAGTGTATTTTATGCGAACCAAAGAATTTGAAACCGATGAAATTGCTGATGCTGCTATGCAAGTTTTTTGGCGTCGCGGTTATGCTGCAACGTCAGTTCAAGACTTGGTTGATGGTACGGGACTATCTAGAAGTAGCCTTTACAGTACCTTTCAAAGTAAGCAGGGGATTTATCAAAAGGCATTACAACGCTATGAACTTTTAACCACACTTGAAAATGTAGAGTTGTTGGCTGGTTCAGGTTCACCCAAAGCACTGATTCGGCAATTACTTGTAAATATTGTTGAAGATGAGCTGAATGATTCAGAGCACAAGGGTTGCCTCGTCGCAAATGCCTGTCTGGAACTGGGTGGACATGACGAAGATGTCTCCAAATTCGTTATAAGTAATTTACAGAAAATACAGCATGCTTTAGAGAATTTGTTTATTAAGGCTCAACAATCTGGTGAAATTGCTTCTACAAATAGCCCACGTGCATTAGCGAGTTTTTTTGTAAATACTATTCAAGGTTTACGGGTGCTAGGGAAAGGCAGTCCGCTTGAACAAAGAAAGCAATCTTTAATGGATGTGGTCGAGATTGCTTTAAACGTTTTATAAAACTCATTTAAACCTTAACTATTGTTGAGTTGGAATAGTTAAGGTTTTTATTTGATTTAAATTGGAATGATCATTCCAAAATAATGATTTTTAGTTTACATGGAGAACAAATGTCTTCCCATCCTAACCTTATAAAACAAGCATATAGCTATGCAGAGCAAGTCCGCTGCGAATTTAAGAGTAAACCTTTATGAATATTAAGTGTGATGAAACAACTCATCAGTTAACTGATGAATTCTCTGCTTTACCGATTTGGAAACTGTTGGCTTTTACAGTTGCAGGCTTTCTGACCATCATGACAGAAACCATGCCAGCAGGGCTGTTGCCCCAAATTAGTCAAGGTTTACATATTTCAGAAGCTTACGCAGGGCAACTAATAGCAGTGTATGCATTAGGTTCGGTTTTAGCGGCAATACCTCTGATTAGTCTTACCCGTAGTTGGAACCGGAGACCCTTATTACTCAGTGCTATGGCGGGTTTACTATTATTTAATGCGATTACTGCCTTATCAAACGATTATATTTTGACTTTGATTGCTCGTTTTATTGCAGGTATGGCAGCGGGTGTTATATGGGGGCTTTTAGCGGGTTATGTAAGACGCATGGTTTCACCCTCCTACCAAGGACGAGCTTTAGCAATTGCTGGGGTTGGGCAGCCAATTGCTTTGGCGATTGGTGTTCCTTTGGGTGCATGGTTGGGAACCTTGTTTGAATGGCGTGGCGTATTTTGGATCATGTCTTTATTGGCATTAATTTTATTGATCTGGATTCGTTTTAGTATTCCTGATTTTGCGGGGCAGTTAGCACAAAAAAGATTGCCCATTTTAAAAGTTCTTTTCATACCAGGCATTAGAGCTATTTTATTAGTTGTCTTTCTTTGGATATTGGCGCATAGCGTTCTCTATACTTATATTTCACCTTTTTTGGCCTCGGCAGGGCAGACATACAAAGTTGAGACCATCCTTTTTATCTTTGGTATCTCTTCTATAGTGGGCATTTTACTTACGGGCATGTTTATCGACCGTTCATTAAGAAAAATAACGCTTTTGAGCTTATTTATCTTTGCAATCGCAACAGCGCTGTTGGGCGTTTATAGTTCTTCAAGTTTTGTCGTGCTCACGGGTGTAATGTTATGGGGAATCACTTTTGGCGGGGCTCCGACCTTATTACAAACAGCCTTGGCAAATACTGCGAGACATGAAGCAGATGTAGCCCAATCCATGTTGGTCACTGTATTTAACCTTGCGATCGCATTCGGTGGAATGATTGGCGGAGGACTGCTTGAAAGTTTTGGGGCAGCTTCTTTTCCATGGTTCATGCTGGTTTTTGCCTTTATCGCGTTATGTACCGTTTACCATGCCCGTAAAGATGGTTTTACTTCTTCATAAAAGATTTTGCCCTTCATGACTAAAAAATGAAGGGTAATTTATTTTTTATAGTTTGATGCATTGATTATTTAATTCTTAAGATAAAAAATGAAAATTATTAATAATACGGGTATCTATAAATGGGATACTTATTTAGGAAATAAAAGGGTGAAAAATTTATCTTTTTTCACTATAGCTAAAAGTAAGGTTAAGAATATTGTGAGTGTAGGTGTTTGTAAATGAGGACTATTTTCTTATATTTTTTATTAGTTTTTCCTAGTCTTTCTTTTGGTAATACTGTGAATGAGTTTTTTTCAAAGTTTCAAGCAAGGAATAATTATTATATTTATAAAGATAAATCAGAGAAATGGCTCTATGACTGTACTGTGAAGGCGAATTGGGAAAAAAATTCAACTAATATCAATTTTGTGAACTTTGATCAAAAGAATCAGTCAATTAAATTCTCATTTGATACGCCTGATCATCCATTTTATAAAGTAACTAAAATATTGAAAATTAAACCTAATGAGTATGAGGTGTATTTCCAAGATAAGGATATGGGAATTAATTTTAACTTTGATGTTATTTTTAAAAATAATGGTATTTCAGAGTGGTTTTTTCATACACCTAATGAAGATACAGAAAACTTCATCGATAGAAGCTTTACCTTAGTGAGTTTCAATGAATCTCCAAAGTTTAATATAACAAATAAGTGTAAATAGCCGGAATGAAAAGTAGAGTTCTCTTGTGGTCTAAATGCAAGAGATTCTACATAGACAAATCATACTTCACTGGCGTTAGTTTCTCTTTTTATAGTCTGGTACCCTATTGATCAAAACAGTTAATACTTTGGTAAAATAAACCGAAAAATACAAATAAAATGGAATTTAAATATAACTAATTATAAGTAAATGGGAATAAATTCTCTTAAACATACTTGATGTCGTAAAAATTCCCAAAAATAGTGAAAATTCGCTTTTCTTAGAAAAACAATCCCGCAGGGCGCTGGCTAAACTATATCTCAAGGGTGTGATAGGGATCGAAAAGAGTAGCATGCACC
>Ga0157359_1000998_pt1 | contig 11132 bp, 4 predicted proteins | sample AttcapACBM3_FD_111482 | JGI IMG/M metagenome (GOLD analysis project Ga0157359, IMG submission 111482) | Fungus gardens microbial communities from leaf cutter ant in Botucatu, State of São Paulo, Brazil - Atta capiguara ACBM3 | ecosystem: Host-associated > Fungi > Mycelium > Unclassified ...
AATCTTACATGGCAATATGGAAACACCCACTATTTTACTGAGCATTGCAAACCTATTATAGTTACTAGAGCCTAGTCAAGGACTACCAGACTCTCCTCCTCTTTAAATATTTGTTATTGTTCTAATAACTAATCTGTCTCCCCTGTCCAATTGTTCTCCTATTCCTACAGTGTCTTGTGATATAACCAAATCCTCTGCAATTGTAACTCTACAATCCATATCCATAGCATATAAGTCTTGCTTAGATGCAAACCATACTCACTGCTATTGTGGGTTAACCACAACCACATTCATCCTTTTGACTTCCTTTATTAGTGTGGGCCCTGCTAGTGCTTGTTAGATCTTCTGCCTCCTTAGCCAAACTTAAGGCTGTGGCAATCATTGCCTATTTGTTTCTCCAGCATTTGCTAGCATATATAACCTTGATACCTAGTTTTCTGTTTCCCTCCTGTTGTCATGGTATGCTTGAACCCTTATATTTTATTGTTTAAGCAAGGAATGAACAGAGTGATTTGAAGGAAGTTGATGGAGGCAGAATATCCCCTTAGAAGTATCAAACAGTGGTACAAGAGAACAAAATATTTGGACAGACTTTAGAAAGAAAGCAGGCAAGAAAAAAAAAGATTGAGAGACAGGTGTTGTGGCAACCACTAACTAAGACAGTAAATAGTATACTAAGTAAACTTATGAGCAAAGTATCTCATGAGGATCACAAGAGAACTTGACAAGGAGTTCCTGATGTATTTCTATACTATATATACTACTATTGCAAGTCCTACCCTAAACTACATGTGTTATCCATGAGTCCACCATACTATTATCACAAGATAAACATGCTATAACTATGTCCTTAATATCATTGTTCTAGTTCCTTCTACTACATTTCAGACCTATGACATTACATCATGTGATGCATCATGTGACCATAGTCACATGCCTTTTTATTGTCCAAGAAATAAAAGAAAAAGATAAATCAAATCAAAGAAAATAAACTCTTTTATTAATAGTCTTTCTTCAAAACCACTTTCCCTCACTGCTTTCCTAAATTTCTGCACAAACTCTTCCATCATCTTACTTACTTATTCTACTTTTTTGAGCTCTGTTACCTTTACTAACTTATTGTTCCCATTTCTGAGCTCTTGTTTCAAGTTAGTGAAAAAGTCTTTCACTATTGGGAATTTCAAGCTATTATTTTCCAAATCTTCTATTTATGTTCTTCTTTTGAATATCTACTAACTCTTTTTGCACATATGATAGTACTTACTGAATCTGTTCTTTTACTGAAACATTCTTCATTCTTATCCTAATGTATAATCTGTAGGCTATAATAAACTCTGAAACCTTGCTTGCATCTCTGTTGAATATTGGTAACTTAGCCACTTCTATGTTTGATCCAGTATTAGGTTTTGAAGCTGCTGCTATCTCTTCTCCTCTTTGTCCTGCCTATGCTGCTATCAATACTTATAATATTGTTATCTGCTCCTGTTGCTATCTTATTGAAGTAAAAGTTGATTTATATTATATTGACTTATATTGTGGTAAATAGAAGGGAAATCAATTGGTATAGGTGATAATAAGAGTGATGATAAAGTGAGCAGTAATGAAGTGTAAAGAAATAGAATGAAGCTGGTATTGGCCTTATCCTCTGATTTATATTCCAAGCTCAACTCAATCTTTGTAGATGTTAACAGTACTCTTCTTGTTCACCTTATACTGTCTACTAACTATCTAGCTACTAACTATTGTTCTAAGAAAAATATAAACAATTTTGATCTATAAAGATTGTTCTACTCTAGACAGTGGTTTATGAGCAACTGTTGCTCTTCTATATATACAAGTTATAAGTAGACCTGTAGTACAAAACCCCTATACAAAAGATATAAGTACTCTATTCAATACTATCCAATTAAACAATGAGTAGTGTCTAGCTAGTGGCCTGGGTTTAATCACTGATGTCTATAACTGTCTATATTGAGTAATTAGCTCATTTTTATGCCTGAGATCCAGCTTCTATACCAAGAGTAACTAGTAGTTGTATTGACTACTAGTCAAAAATGAAAAGAGAGTGAAAGAAAGAGAGAGCTCTATATTAGACAGCCTCAAGAAAAGAAATTGAGTTCTAATGTTACAATTAAAGACTCAAAGTACTAAGTTAAAATGATCTTGTATTAGATTGATATAAGAGAACTTAATAAAGTTTTTTTATTCAAAATGTTTATCTTATATATACTAGCTAGTGGTCTGTGTAAAACTAATACTAATCTACTCTAAAGACTATATATTATCCATAAGATTAACATGTGATAAACATGTTATATGACATGATTGTTTTTAAACCTTCAATATCTTGCCATTGTAATATGTGATTATGTGACTGTGACTATGTAACAGTTATATGTGATATTATACTTTTTTTTTCTAAATCAACAATTTATTACATAGAGTATGAGGGCAGGCCATAGTAGCTACTTTGTAACTACATACAAAACAACCAAACTACATGGTATAGAGAAAAGGAAGAGAAAGAAAAGAAAAGAAAAAGAACTAAGGAAAGGAAAAAGTAGGAAGAAAACCAAAACCCTACAATGATTATAACTCTCAGAGCTATGAGACTATGTACTAGAATTTGTAAAAGCAAACACATTACTGTCAAATTCCAAGAAAAGGATAAAATAGCTTATTGAATCTCTTCTTGGATACCAATACTCATTATATCTCTTACACTTGTGAAGGATATGACATCTAGTTTCAATTGGATATTCTCTGCATGGACAACTGAAATTCTCCCTAGAAAAGAATCTCATCCTATATTTGCCTATAGAAGCATGATTTGTGATTGATCTTGTTGCTCTTGCACATAACAAATTTGAATGGCCAAAGAATTTGAGCCATAAACCTCCTTTGGAGTAAGAAGGTTTGATAGGTTTGTTGTTGCTATCACATAACTCCAGGAAGTATCAACCCTTGAGATCTGAGGCTTGGAAAGTCATTTTCTATGTTGCTAATAAATTATTACATTTTCTTTTTTTACTGAAGTCTCATGATATCTTGCATGGATATTGAGGAGTAAGGTTAATTGCCTTGGTTTTCTTATTGACCATACTGTGAATTGACCATTTGCATTAACTTGGGCATTCCCAAAATTCAATATTGTTGTTAATGTTAGTAGAAAAAAACTTTCTAAGTTTGCTAAGTATAGCTACAGTGTAGACTTGAAATGGGTGCGACTAAGGGTCAAAGATTCTTTTAGCTGCATGAATCAAATTTGTGACAACTATGATTTTTGAAATCCCTTGAGAATTGACAGCTTGGTTTAAACTACATCTAATAGTGAATAATTCTACTTCAGTGCTAGTAATATTAATGGCATAATGCAATGATGTGATATTATACTATAACCCTAATCTTAAGTCCAAAATAAGAAAATAAATAAAATAAAAATAAAAAATAAAAAAACTAAGTTTATTATTTTCAACTCTGACATGAAGTCTAAGTCAAATCTATAGTTCTTTTATTTTCCAAGTTCTACTTTAATACTTTGTTATAATATTACTAGATTCTTTCAACTACCATAGCATCTTTGTAAATGTATACTCACTCTTTTATAGCCATCAACCCACCTTCTTGTTAGAGTTGAAGATAGTAAACTTGTTTTTCTTTTTATTCTTTCTTATTTTCATTTTCATTTATTTTCTTATTTTGAACTTATGATTAGAGATTAGTATGATGTCACATGTCACATAGAAGGACATAAAAGGTTCTGGAATAATAATATTGTATAATATATTCACTATGTGTTGATCTTATAGATAATATGTACTCTTTAGAGTAGGCTAGGTTTAGTATAGTATAGACCATTAGCCCAGTATATATAAGATAAATATTTTGTACTTGGAACTTTATTGAGCTTTCTTTTATTAATTCTAATACAAGATTTCTCTGTTGACTTAACTCTGAGTCTTTAATTATAATACTTCTACAATAACCAATCAATGAGTTTTTACTATCTAGCTATATTTTATTGAGGTTTCTGGCCATATAGCTTTATTATTCTGTAGTTAGATTACTAAATTTCCCATTTGATGTCTCTATTTGATTGAAATAGACTTTGGAGTACTTAAAATAGCTGTTGTATCTGAGATTCTTTATCCTGTTCTCTTAGGGTTTCTCTGGAGATGAGTCATGTATATACTACTGTTGGTTAATATTATCTTAGAATTTCTCTAATGTTACAAATTCTGTTGTAATCCTATGATTTTTGCTTAGTTGCCTTAATATAGTGTTAATGGCAATACACTTATCTTTATTAGCATTTTTTATCTTAAACTTTGTTTTATTATCTGAAGTTGTGACCAAGTAATATATAGATGGTGTAGTATATAAACTAAAGTTAAGATTATTCTGGAAAACTATAACCCTGTATTTTGGACAAGTCTTCATACTTATCAAACTCCATTGAATCCTATAGATTTTCATCTTTAAGTGTAAACTATATCTAATAACTAGCTTGCTATGAAAGAGTTCACAGTTAATAGTTAGGTTTCTATAGTAACCAAGATCTTACTACTTATAGCAAACTAAAGAAAATAATTGTGAATAAATAATTGTGAATAGAAGCAGATATTAGAAGAAAGGAAAAATAGAAAAGATAAAAGAGTTTGTAAAAAGAATGAAAAATATAAGATAATTAGTCTTATATTGAAAATTCATAAGTGTTTAGGAACTTTAGATGATATTTGGATAAGATATTCTAATGTTACACTACTACTGTATATACCATAGTAGGATGGTCTAAGCTATGTACTTGACTAATCAATATCTAAAACTATAATACTGCTGTAGTAGATTAAACAACAGGGATTAGAATAAGTAGAAGTGGTTATTAGTCTATCAAAGGCTATTCTAGATAATAACTAGTCTAGAAGTGCAACTAAGCTTTTATAGAGTAAATATAGGCTTACCTATTATCAGTATCTCTTGACAAAAAAAGATATAAAAGAAATTATAATATTAAGTTTAAAAAGTTAAAGAAAAGATGAAGATAAACTCTTGTATTGAGTAATACAAGAGAACTTAATGGAGTTTTTAGTATAAACTAGTCTATCTTATATACTATAGACTGTGGTCTGTGTACACACTACAATTAACCTATTCTAAAGTTTATGTACTATCCATAAAACCAACATACCATAGCTATGTTATATAATATTTGTTCTAGAGCCTTCCATGACTTTCTCCTGGTTATATGATATTGTGACTATGGCTGTGATATATATAACCATTATATGTGACATTACATCACTTAGCCAAGTCTGATAAAGAAAATAGAAATAGAAAAATAAAAGAGAAGAAAATAAATAAAAACTAAGTCTACCATCTCTTATTCTGACAGTAAAAGTCTGAAAAAAAGGCAATAAAGTGATGTTACATACTAAGAACTTAGTGTTCAAGAGAAATTAGCAAAAAAGTCAACAAAATAATATGTTAAGCTATATATAATAAAAGAAATAATGTTGGGTAACACAGTAAAACTAAGATTACTAATATCGATGAGAATATATATTCTATGATAGATATTAGTAAGGTAGTAGGTATAAAGAGCTGGTTAAAAAGTAGAGAGTAAAGAAACCAAAGCTAGTAAAGATAAACAAAGAGAAGAAGTGGGAAGTTAAAGGAATCCTCAATAAGAGAATAGTGTGAAAATATGTAAAGTACTTGTTATAAATGATTATACCTTATGTTTTACAGATGTTTGCATGTCTAAGTCTACTCTGTGAGTTTTTGACAGTGTAATACTTGGGAAAAGAAAGTAGACTTGAAGAATACAAAAAAGATAGTAGCAAAATTCAAAGAGTATAAAAGTTAAGAAACAAGAAAGAATAGATAAAGCAGAAATTAAAAACTTCAGAAGAGAAAAATTTCCAGAGAGATATATAGCAAAAATATTGTATAGATAAGATAATGGAAAATTTGAGATAGAGTATTTAAGAAAGTTGAAGAAGAATTGACAAAGATAAAAGTCTATTTCTTTGGAGAAGTAATCTTGAAGAGAGGGTGATGTCAGAATTTATAAATGTGTCACATACTAATACAGCAAAATCTGCCATTTGTTCTGAATAATAACTAATATATTTGATCCAAGTATTTTGCATAGCACAAATCACCTTTGTATTCTAATTAATGATCACTTTATAGACAAGCTCTTTTCATTCTATAACAAACTCTATGAAGTTTCTGATGATAACTCTCTTAGTAACTGACAAACCTAGAGTACAACTTAGTTTACTATTCTTAGAATTCTGAGTGAACTTGATTGTTTTATATTTTTCTGGTCTTTTGTGATTTTTTTCTTTTATAGTTTAGTTTCTTTATTTCTTTTTGTGAACTTAGCTAAGGGGTGTAATGGCTACAAATGTCATATATGAGTCACAGTCACAAAGTCATGTGACTTGATAGAGTATTATAAAAACTACTAGAAGAATGTAGTTATAACTTTAGAGTAAGTTAGAGGTTGTTAAACATAATTCATATCTTGTTATCTGAAATCTAATAATAAGCTCTTGGAAGTCTAAATAAGTAATTTGTGTTATCCAAGTACATGAAACATAAGAGTCAGAATAATCTTTAGCTTTAGCTTGTATGCTATATCTTTACTAGCTATACTGGTTATATATTTTGAAAGAAATACTCAGAATATTATTGGTAGACAAGTTCACTGGAATGTGGGAGATGTGTTATCACTAACATTGGAAGTTGGTGATTGTTATGGGACGCTTGAACACTAACAATTTTTACTTTTCTTTTCTTTTATTTTTCTGATTTTATATTAATTTTCTTTTTCTTTTTCTTTTATCTTTCTTTTGGATGATGAAGAGGCATGTGATACTGCAGTCATATGACATGTCACATGATGTGACATCATAAGCATAGAACAAGGTGGAAGAATCTAGAAGATAATGTAAGAGTACATAGATGTAACATGGTAGCCTTGAGTAAAAAATAAGGTAGACATGAGAATGGAGCATGGACATAAGGGCAGGGTTAATTATTAGTAGCATGGACCATGTGGACTTTGTATAAATAGGACTCTAATACAGAAGAGGCTTCTTGTCAAGTTCTCTTGTAAACTTTCCACTTGATATCTATATTAAGAAATTTACCACTTGTATAGTCATTGGTCTTTGTGACTAGTGGTTGCCACAACAGTGATAGTTTTACTTAATTTTCAGGATCAAACTTGATAATGTAACTACTAGCTTATATATTAAGTATGCTATTTAGAATAGTTATCTAGAAATGAAGACTGCTAAGTGAGTCATCCTAATTCTAGTAATTTTTAGATATCTGAAATAGAGATATATGAAGTTGTTAAGGATCTATTAAGGATATCCAAGATGAAATAGAGAATATAATCTATACTGAAAGAAATTAGAGAGTATAAATGAGAAAGAATATAGCTAGACTAGAATATGATAGAGATATACAGACTAACTTTTAGAGGTATATAATTACTATATAATATCATACACTGACTTTTAAGACTTCTGGTTAAGACTCTAACCATATATAGATATACTTTTACATCTATGCTTGTTTGCATATAGATTAGTCTTTCATATTTTTATTTTCTAGCAACTTATTATTTAGACTTTTAGTTGTTCTATATTCTAAAAACTGTTCCTATAACATTTTCTTAGTTATTATATATACTACTATTCCTTAGCCACAGTTCTGACTACAAACTCAGTATATAAGACTAAGTAAATACACTGTAGTCTTTAGTCTGAAAACTGACTAAGATCCAACCAAGTATTATCTTTTCTTACTTTTTGGCTAAGCTCTGACTAAGAACTATCTCTTATTCCTTTAACTAAGAACTTACTTCTTACTTTTCCTTGACTATTTATATCATCTATTTGTATATAAGTTTCCAAGCTTAATCTGTAACTTGGATACTTACCTAATCTTATGGATTTCCACATTCATTTTCTAAGTAAATTTCCATACTTAATCTAACTTTTCTCTTGTATGACTTGTTATAGTATGCTTAGACACTAATACTTTTCTTTTTTTATCTATTTTTCTTAATTTAATATTTCTTTTTTTTATTTTTTTATTTTTTTATTTTTCTTTGATAATAAAGAGGTATATAACTGCAGTCACATAACATATCACATCACATTTAATGTGAGATTATAGACCTGAACTCTGAAAGAAGAGGCTGAAAGAATGATATCAAGGTATATATTAATTGTTAGCATAGACTATATATCTATTATATAAATAAGGTAGCAATATACCAGAGACTTCTTGCTGAGTTCTCTTGTGATCCCTACTTGATATTTGTCTTGAGATTTACTTTAGTGACACTATTTGGTCTTTGTACTAAGTAGTTGTTACAACATGACTGATCATAGATACTTATTCAAAGCAAGATCTATTCCATCCTAACTTTATCTATCCTAATACCTACTTGATATATAGTAGGAACTCTATCAAGTTCTTTTGTGTTATTCAATATACAAGTATACTTTTTGTTTTAATACTTAGGCCCAAGTTATAACATGAAGTGCTATATTTGTCTTTTTTAATCTTAGAATTAGAATTATATTCTCCTTTATCTTTATAAATTACAATTATATGATGAGTAGACTAGATATAATACTCAAAGTTAAAGCCAAGATTGTTATTCATATTATATATATTCTAGATCACTTGTTTCTCACTTCTACTAAGTATCCTCAATTGATTTATTTTTATACAATATCTATGAATTCTATCACAAAATAAACTACTCACTTATTTGTGATATCTGAACCTTGGATGCACTCTTAGAGGTTTAGAAGTAATTCAGAAGTTCAATAATGATGATGATGATGATTAAGATCAATACAGATAATAAAGAATAAAGAATAATGTAAATTGATATTGTTAAGTCTGAGGTCTAATCCTCAGATACAGAAGTATATATACAAAAGAGTAATGGTCTGTGTGCAAGCTGTTACTATTACATGATCAGAACTCATACCTGATGGGAGCTGTCAGGCTAATTTTAGAAGGTAACTAATTACATTGATATACTTGTATCTTTATGAATACTTATCACTATATAATATATCATATATTGTTGGAAACAGTTTGATGAGCACTTTCCAATGCAAGTTTGATTGTACAAATCTGTCTAGTCATTCATGAGATATTAGTAAACAAAGATTTTACAGTTACTGATAATCTGATATCTCAGTTGTTTGTTGTCACTTTTGTACATCCCATATATATGCAGATAGCCCTCATTTGAGGCTTTATAGCACAACTTAGTTTGTGAAAATTGGTCCACTAGTTGTGGAGATACAAGCTGAATGAAGTTTGTGACAAATTTATCCAATGAGTGTGAATTGCTTTCTAATAGAATGTGAACTTAAACTTTTTCTTATATCACCAAGTATAACAGAGATATGATATATGTTATACAGAAGTCATCTATTATAGCTATAGTTATATAGTCATGTAACTTGGTAGAATATTGTAAAAGCTACTGAAAAGACTTAGCTTCAGGGTAGGTTAGTAAAGACATGTATAGACTAACAACCAAAGATATATAAAGTAGGCTAGGTTATCAAGTTCTCTTGTGTTACTCAATATATGAGTATGCTTTTTGTTCTAGTACTTGAGTCTCAGTCATAGCACAGGTTCTCTTATACTAGGTGTAGACAATAACCTTGACTTTGCCAACTACTTGCTACATGATCATAATTTTAAAAAGAGTTGGAGTAGTGTAGAAGAAAGTAAGTGTGTCACTTGTGTTACAATCACCAGACCTTAGAGTGGGTCAAGTAAAAGAACATTGGATTAACACAAGAGAACTCAATAGAGAACTCTGTACAAGATTGTCCACCTTATGTACTAATACCTAATGGTCTGTGCAAGCTATTTCTAGCCTACTCTAAATAACTATGTGTACACCTTAAGGTCAACATGTATAACATATGTTATATGGCATCATCTCTTTCAGAATATTCTATGTTCTTTCATGTGTCATGTGACTTGTAACTGTGTCATCTGATGTGACATGCTGTGTGACAGCATGATCTCATCACCCTAACCCTAATCCTAATTCTAAAAATAGAATAAGTCAAAAAGAAAATAAAAATGAGAAAAGAAAATAGGAAAAGACTAAGTCCACTTCTTGCAATCTTGACAACTTGGGATCAATTATCAAACTGAGGAAAGTATAGAGTATATACTTGTTCTTAAATACTAAGTACTATAGTCAGAACTATAGCCAAGATGATAGTAGAGGAGAAGATAGCTAAGGGAATACTATAGATATAAACTCTGGGCAGCATGACAACCCAGAGTCTAGATAACAAGTTACCAGGTGATATCTATGACAGAGTTTATCCATGGAGCAGAGTTGACATAAGATTGTTGTGAAGCTGATCTGTAGTAGAAGTATAACACTGTCAAGGAAGTCAGCTTATTAAGGAAAATTTGAGAGTGATCTCTCTGTACAGTATTTTTTCTTTCTCCCCACACAAAAATGGTAGTTCAAGTTCAAGGAATGCCTGATATATTGTGTCAAAGAGCAAAGGTTGAGTAGGGCTAGAGCACCTATGATCACAACAGCGGATATTATCTCAACTGCTAGGAAATATAGGAACGTGGTAGAAATGTACTAATAGACTGATATATTTGATTTGTGATCAATGCCATAGACAAATTCAAGGTGACTCAGACCAACTCACAATGGAGTATTTACCTCCTGCTTTATTTTTGACCAACTACTTGCCCGATGCCGCCTGTCCAAGCTGCAGATCCACGTTTGTCACAACCAAAACGAGATCAGCCAGGCCACAAGTACGTTTTTCATCGTATTCTCCAGGATCGTCATACTGATCTTTGTCACCAGACTTCTTGCGTAAGATCCCCTCACCGCGCATATTGTATATACTCTGCCTGACCATGCAGGTGGGTTTAGAATTCCAGGACCAGTAGAAGTTAGCGATGGCGTACTTGCAGCGCTTGCCAAGCCTCCTATTTCCCATGTATCGCCAGAATTTGCCTGTATCTTTCAACTAGCACTATTGCTCTCGAGGTGTGCACCGTCTCTCTCTGTAGTTATATCTTTCCAA
>Ga0157359_1000999_pt1 | contig 11130 bp, 15 predicted proteins | sample AttcapACBM3_FD_111482 | JGI IMG/M metagenome (GOLD analysis project Ga0157359, IMG submission 111482) | Fungus gardens microbial communities from leaf cutter ant in Botucatu, State of São Paulo, Brazil - Atta capiguara ACBM3 | ecosystem: Host-associated > Fungi > Mycelium > Unclassified ...
GCGCAGCTGCTCCAGGTCAAACAGGTCACAGCCGCCGCGCACTGCATCTTCAACGGTGACGATCTGGCGAAACTGGCCGTCTTCGCAGAGGCGACCGGCGGCCAGTGACTGATGGCTGAGGTCGATATCAACCCTGTCCGCTTTGGCCCGGCCCTTGTTGAACTGCGAACCGGACCAGAACGGATAGGCGCTGTGTGTGAGGCTGGACGGGGTGGAAAAGTAGGTTTCGCGCCACTTCTTGTGCAGCGCCATGCCGGACGCCACTTTCTGCAGTTCCTGAAACTTCGGGATCCAGAAATATTCATCCAGGTACAGATTGCCGTGATAGCTCTGCGCGGTGCGGGCATTGGTGCCTAAGAAATACAGGCACGCGCCGTTACTCAGCGTCATCGGATCGCCCTTCAGATCTACGTCCACCTCGCGGGCAAATTCAATGATGTACTGCTTGAAGACGTGCGCCTGCGCCTTACTGGCTGACAGGAATATCTGATTGCGCCCGGTGGTCAGCGCATCGATCAGCGCCTCGCGGGCAAAAAAGAAGGTGGCCCCAATCTGGCGCGACTTCAGCAGGTTGCGGACTGAGTACTTATTCCCGGCTTCCCACCACTGGCGCTGGTAGCCGAACATCGAGCCGTGGAAAACCTCCTGTAGCTTCTCAATCTGTTCGTCGCTGAACAGGTTTTTTTCCGGGGGCTTACGCGGGCCTTTGTTCCGGTTCTCCACGTTCGGGTTCAGGTCCGCTTCATTGCCGCCGTTGCTGAATTTACCGATCCGGGCATGGCGCTCAGACTGACGTGCCAGCAGGTCAATTTCCTTAAAGTCTTTCCCTTCCTTCTGCTCCTTCATGATGAGCTGGCAGTAACGTGCGGCGGTGGTCAGCTGCATCTGATCCAGCGGGCCATAGTCGCCCCACTTATCACGCTTCTTCCAGCTGTGAACGGTTGCGGGTTTCTCTCCCAGCATTTCAGCAATGCGGGCGATGCGGTATCCCTGAAAGTAAAGCAGTAAAGCCTGTCTGCGGGGATCGAGGTCGTCGGGGGCGGGTGTCATGTTCATGCAGCCAAAATACGGCTCCGCCGCCACCTTTTCTGCTGCCCTTAATTGTGTGGTTTCCCGCACAACGTCCGCGCGTTGTTTCGATACCCCTGCCGCCGCAACCATAGGGCCTCACAGAGTTTTACTGACCGGAGCCTGGACAATGGCAAAGAAAGCAAAGCGTTTCCGTATCGGGGTGGAAGGTGCCACCACGGACGGGCGCACCATCGAGCGCAGCTGGCTTGAGCAGATGGCGGCAAATTACAGCCCGGAGCTGTACACCGCCGTGATCAACATGGAGCACATCAAAGGTTATACGCCCGACAGCCCGTTTCGTCGCTTTGGCGTTGTGGAAGCGTTGGACGCCGAAGAAATCAGCGACGGCCCGCTGAAGGGCAAGCTGGGGCTGTATGCCCTTATCAACCCCACGGATGAGCTGGTCACGCTGACCGGCAACATGCAGAAGATTTTCACCTCCATGGAAATCTGCCCGGAATTTGCGGACACCGGTGAGGCTTATCTGATTGGCCTGGCCGTTACCGACGATCCGGCCAGCCTCGGCACCGAAATGCTGCAGTTCAGCGCCAGCGCCGGAGCGAACCCGCTGGCAAACCGCAAGCAGCACCCTGACAACCTTTTCACCGAAGCCACCGAAACCGCGATCGAGTTTGAGGACGTGGCTGATGAAAAGCCCGCCCTGTTTACCCGCATTAAAGCCATGTTCAGCAAGCAGCAGCAGAGCGATGCGGCCCGCTTCAGCGACGTGCATCAGGCCGTTGAGCTGATTGCCACCGAGCAGCAGGACTTCAGCGCGAGCATTGACGCGGCGCTGAGCGAGCAGGCCAGCAGCCTGAAATCGCACTTCAGCACAGCGCTGGGTGAGGAAACCGCGAAGCGCGAACAGCTCCAGGCGGACTTCCGCGAGCTGCAGCTGCAGCTGAGCCGGGAAGATGGCCGTCAGCAGTTCCGCCCGCGCACGCCGGGCAACGGCGGCAGCGGCGAAGTGCGCACCGACTGCTGATACAGCGGCGGCAAACCCTATTAATGAACTGAGAAAGCGAAGCGATGAAAAATACTACCCGTTTTAAGCTGAATGCTTACATGTCGGTGCTGGCAGAAATCAACAAAATCGACCTGTCCGCTCTGAACAGCAAATTCACCATCGAGCCGTCCGTGTCGCAGACGCTGGAAAGCAAAATTCAGGAATCGTCCGCGTTCCTGCAGGCCATCAACATCATGCCGGTCAGTGAGCAGAGCGGCGAACGGCTGGGGCTGGGGATTGGCACCACCATTGCGGGCACCACCGACACCACCGTGCAGGAGCGTGAGCCGACCGATCCTACCTACATCGACGGTGACGGCTACAAGTGCACGCAGACCAACTTTGACACGGCGCTGCCTTATTCGAAGCTGGACATGTGGGCGAAGTTCAGCGATTTCCAGGTGCGCATCCGTGATGCCATCGTGAAGCGTCAGGCGCTGGACCGCATCATGATCGGCTTCAACGGCCTGAAGCGTGAGAAAACCTCCAACCGCGTGCAGAACCCGCTGCTGCAGGACGTGAATATTGGCTGGCTGGAAAAAATCCGCCAGGAAAAACCCTCGCAGGTGCTCGGTCAGCACATTGACGACAGCGGCAAGGTGGTGTCGGACAAAATCACCGTGGGTAAAGGCGGCCTGTTCCGTAACCTTGACGCCGTGGTGATGGGGGCAGTGTCGGAAAAAATCGGCGTGCAGTATCAGGACGACACCGAACTGGTGGTGATCTGCGGACGACAGCTGCTGGCCGACAAGTATTTTCCGCTGGTCAATCAGAGCCAGCCCAACACCGAAGCGCTGGCGGCTGACCTGATCATCAGCCAGAAGCGCATCGGCGGCCTGCAGGCGGTCCGCGCCCCGTACTTCCCGGCGAATGCGCTGCTGATTACGCGTCTGGATAACCTGTCGATTTACTGGCAGGAGGACACCCGCCGCCGCTCCATCATCGACAATCCGAAGCGCGACCGCATCGAAAACCTTGAGTCGGTCAACGAGGCTTACGTAGTCGAGGACTACGACTGCACCTGCCTGGTGGAAAACATCGAGCTGCTGGAGCAGGAGCCGGAAAAAGATCCGGGCGAAATGAGCGAAGCCGAAATCGCACGCATCGCAGCCGTGGCGGCCAGCGTCGTGAAGTCCATGAGAGGCGCAGGTGATACGTCCGGCAGCGCTGAGGCTAACCCTGACACCAACGCCGGAGCCTAACCCGTGACCAACCCTTTCCGCGCCCATACGCGCTTTATTCAGGCACAGGAGGCCGCCCGGTCGGGCGGCACTGGTCGCAACGCAAAAGGCTATGACCTGATGCTGCTGCAGCTGGCTGAAGACCGCCGCCGCCTCAAGGGCATTCAGTCCAACGTCAGAAAAGCCGAAATCAAGGTGGAGGTGCTGCCAAAGTACGCCGCCTGGGCTGAGGGCGTGCTGAGCGCCAACGGCGCGCAGCAGGATGACGTACTGATGTACGTCATGCTCTGGCGCATTGACGCCGGGGACTATGCCGGTGCGCTCTCTATTGGCCGCCATGCGCTTAAGCACGGCTGGGTGATGCCGCTGGGGAATCGCACCACGGCGACGGTGCTGGCCGAAGAGATAGCTGATGCGGCAAAGGCCGCCGTGCTGGCAAAGAAGGCCTTTGATCCGGCCCTGCTGCTGGAAACGCTTGAGGTGGTAGACGCACACGACATGCCCGATCAGTCGTGTGCACGCCTGCACAAGTCGGTGGGATGGGTGCTGACTGACAGTAATCCGGCTTCCGCGCTTAATCACCTGAAACATGCCCTGCAGCTGGATGAGAAATGCGGGGTGAAAAAAGACATTGAGCAGCTGGAGCGGAAAATCCGCAACGCCAGCTGATAACCGGACGTGCCCACGCGCGGGGCGGCACGGGGTGGCGACAGGCTGAGCCTTATCAAAACCCCGTCCACCGCCCAACCTTTTCAGGAGTATCAAGGCTATGGAATTCGTAGCGCCGCAGAAGGCGACGGGAACGCCGGAAATTATCCCTAACAACTCGTTCTGGCCGGACGTCGATCTGGCGAAGTTCAGAGCCGCAATGCGCGTAGACGGCACCGTGACGCCGGAGCGCTTAAAGCAGGTGGTGCTTACCGCTATGGCAGAGGTCAACGCCGAGCTGTATCCGTGGCGCGAGCGGCAGGAGTTGCGCGGGTTTGACACCCTGGCCGACGTGCCGGCGGAGAAGCTGGCCGGTCAGAGCGTGCGCCTGCATCACTACATTAACGCGGTGTGGTGCTGGACCCGTGCGGTGCTTAACGAGCGCTATCAGGACTTTGACGCGACCGCCGCTGCGGCGAAGCGTGGCGAACAGCTGGCCGACACCACTGGCGACCTGTGGCGGGACGCGCGCTGGGCTATCAGCCGCGTGCAGAGCCTGCCGCACAGCACCGTGGAGCTTATCTGATGAAAGTGCGTGCGCAGCAGTACGACACGGTGGACGCGATCTGCTGGCGTCACTACGGGCGCACGCAGGGCATGACCGAGCAGGTTATACGGGCGAATCCGGGGTTGTCTGAGCATGGCCCCATCCTGCCGCACGGGCTGGAACTGGAATTGCCGGACGTGACGACGACGGCAACCGTGCAGGCCGTCCAGCTTTGGGACTGAACTATGTGGGAAAAAATCAGCACCTTTATCACCTGGTGCATGGCGGTAGTGATGGCGTGGCTGGGTGGCATGGACCTCAAAGACGTTTCCACCGTGGCCGGGGTATTTATCGGCCTGCTGATGGCGCTTATCAGCTGGTACTACAAGCACAAAACCTATCAGTTGCTGCTGAGCGGCAGGATTAGCCGGGGGGATTATGAATCTGCAGACCGTTAAGCGCTGCGCCGTGGGCGTGGTGCTGGCGCTGGCCGCCACGCTGCCCGGCTTTCAGCAGCTGCACACCTCCGTGGAGGGGCTGAAGCTCATCGCGTACTATGAGGGCTGCCGCCTGCAGCCGTACCAGTGCAGCGCAGGGGTGTGGACCGACGGGATAGGCAACACGCGCGGCGTGGTGCCGGGTAAATCCATTACGGAACGGCAGGCGGCGGGCAACTTCATCACCAACGTGTTACGCGTCGAGGCGGCACTGGCGCGCTGCGTGGCGGTATCAATGCCGCAGCAGGTTTATGACGCGCTGGTGTCGCTGGCGTTCAACGTCGGCACCGGCAACGCCTGCGGATCAACCATGGTAGCGCTGCTGAAACAGGGGCGATGGCATCAGGCCTGCGGACAGCTGCCGCGCTGGGTGTACGTCAAAGGCGTATTTAATCAGGGGCTGGATAACCGCCGCCAGCGTGAAATGGCGTGGTGTCTCAGAGGAGCGGGCGCATGAAGCGGGTGCTGCTGGCAGCAGCGCTTGCCCTTCTTATGCTGGTCGCGCTCGGCGTGCAGTCATGGCGGCTCAGCCATGCGCACCACACCATCAGCACGCAGCAGGCGGCGATTGCGGACCAGGGCAAAAAGCTGTCGCAGAAGAACGGCCAGCTGATCGCCCTGAACATTCTGATGCAGACGAACAGCCAGGCGCAGACGCAGCTTTATGCCGCCGCCGAGCAAAACGGCAGGCTGCTGCGCGAACGGCAACGCACCATTAAGGAGCTTAAACGTGAAAATGAAGACCTGCGCCGCTGGGCTGATTCCCTTCTGCCTGATCCTGTTGTCCGGCTGCGCCAGCGACCGGCCCTCGCCGGAGGTGAATCTTACCGTGAGTGGCTGTCCCAAAATCACCCGCTGCCAGCTGGACCCGGCCTCGCCGCGAAGTAACGGCGATCTGAATGCCCTGCTGGATGAAACCGAGGCCGCCTGGGCGGCGTGCGCGGACAAGGTCGATACCATTATCAGCTGTCAGGAAAAAGACGATGAACAAGCCGCAGTCCTTGCGAAACGCCCTGAATAAAGCCGTGCCCTACGTGGCGGACAATCCCGACCGGCTGCACCTGTTCGTGGATAACGGCGCGCTGGTCGCCACGTCCGCCGCGTCGATCTCATGGGAATACCGCTACACCCTGAACGTGGTAATTACCGACTTTAGCGGCGACCAGAACCTGCTGATGGCCCCGGTAATGTTCTGGCTGCGGGAGAATCAGCCGGACGCCCTGCAAAACCCCGGCGAGCGGGAAAAGGTCTTCACCTTTGAGGCCGACATCCTGGGCAATGACTGCTGCGACATCAGCATGAACCTGAAGCTGACCGAGCGAGTGCTGGCGCGGGAAGGGGACGGAAAAGTGACGGTCGAGGCCATACCGGAGCCAGACGTGCCGGAGGAGTTCTGGACGGCCCGCCATGGCTGAACTGCATGAGGTAGACGCCTGGCTGGATGCGCTGCTGGCGCAGCTTGAACCGTCGGCCAGAAAAAGGATGCTGCGCGAAGTCGCGCGCGACGTGCGCCGCAGTCAGCAGGCGAACATCACGGCGCAGCGTGCCCCGGACGGCACCGCATGGGAACCCCGCCGCGTCAAGGCCCGCACAAAGCCGGGCCGGATCCGGCGCAAGATGTTTGCAAAGCTCAAAACTACAAAGTACCTGAAGGCGCAGGCAAACGCAGAGCAGGCCGAAATAGCGTTTGCGCCTGCCGTACAGAAGCTGGCCCGCGTGCATCATTATGGCTTGCGCGACCGGGTAAACCGACGCGGCACAGTGGTGAAATATGCTGAGCGTCCGCTGCTAGGAATAAATAAGAAAACTGAAAAGCTTATTGATGAACTTTTGAAGAATTGGATTAACTAAAAGATATGAAATTCAAAACCAAACGGTCTGAATTTCATATTTTTAGCATAATACGTAATGATAAAATATATCAGCAGTTCCCGTTTATTAGTAAAGAGTACGGATTTAATTCTCGCTCTTCATACTTAACATTGAAGCAATCTGACAGACATTTCCTCCAAGAAACCTTTAAGGAACGAATCTTAAAAGGTATTTTTTCAAGCCTCTCCTTTTTTTTGATTTGACTCAAAGTATCTTTATATTTCTCTTTAAAATCATCAGAGTCAAATTCTTTTAATAAACCCAAGGATTTTGAGCGGTGTGTAGCATAATTCTCAAAGTGGCCTGGAGCTACATAAAATTTATTATAAAGCCTATTTATGCCTCTGGGGTTGTAGTTGGAAGCCTCTATGGTCTTTTTAACCTCTTCAAAATCAATGTATTCACCACCCTCAAATTTAGTCAGAACTTCGTATAAAGGTAACTCTTTTTTATTACTTAATAAATTCCCATCCGTAAGAGTGCGTATCATTCCCTCTATCTCTACTTTAAGTAAGGATAACCATGTGTGAAAATAGTTTTTCTTACTCTCTATATCTGCATTCACTTCACTATGCTTAAGCTCATTTTCTCTCAATTTATCATCGCAGTCTGTTATGCTATGTTTAAAATTCTTAGTAATCTCAATAAAAAATGCCAGGTTATCAAAGTAATGATTCTGTTCAGTACCATAGAAATGAAATATAGTTAGGTTTTCATCTTCAGAATTCTTGCTAGCTTGCCTTGCTTCATTGAGCTCCTTCTCAAGAAAACTCCTCAGGTCATCAATCTTAAGCGTTTCAACTTTGCTTTTTATTAAATCTACTTTTTTTTCCATTTCTCTCTCCTTTCCTTTTACTCGTTGTGCCACCGTTGATACAAAGACCTAAAGTTTATTTTCGGTCGCTTCAAGGGGATCTTTAGAGGATGAATAGAGAACTGACCGAAATCATGCGCCTTATCACCAACCTGATCCGCACCGGCACCGTGTCCGAGGTGGACCCGGTGAACTGGCTGTGCCGGGTGAAAACGGGCGACATCGAAACCAACTGGATTAACTGGCTCACCACGCGCGCCGGTAACATCCGCACATGGTGGAAACCCTCCGTCGGCGAGCAGGTTGTGCTGCTGAGTCTGGGCGGCAACCTCGAAACCGCGTTTGCGCTGCCGGCCGTCTATTCTGACGCCTTCCCGCCGCCGGACTACTCAGAAAACGGCGCGACAACCGTGTTTCAGGACGGCGGCTGGTTTCAGTACGAGCCGGAAACCGGCCAGCTGCTGATAAAGAACATCAAAAGCGTGCGCATAGAAGCGGCAGACGGTATCCAGCTCATCACTGAGCAGTTTGGCGTGGACGCTGACCAGACCCGGTTCAACAGCGAAACCGTGATGAACGGTGCGGTAACGCAGGGCGGCGGCGGCATGAGTTCAAACGGCGTCGTGGTGCATACCCATAAGCACGGCGGCGTGAAGTCTGGCACGGATATGTCAGGAGGTCCGCAATGATGTATCTCGGCATGAACCGCGACACCGGCGAGGCGATCACCGATATCGACCATATCCGGCAGAGCATACGGGACATCCTGATGACGCCAGAAGGCAGCCGCCTGCAGCGCCGGGATTACGGCTCGCTGCTGTCGGTGCTGATTGACCAGCCACAAAACGACGTGATCCGCCTGCAGGTGATGGCGGCGGTGTATACCGCGCTCAGCCGCTGGGAGCCGCGCATCAGGCTGAACACCGTCAACATTACCAGCGCCTTCGACGGCTCAATGGTGGTTGAACTGACCGGCCAGCGGGATGACGGCTCGCCGGTTGCCATGTCTGTTTCAACGGGGGTGAACAGTGGCAGTAATTGACCTTTCCCAGCTGCCCGCGCCTGAAGTGATTGAGGTGCCGGACTTTGAAACCCTGCTGACCGAGCGCAAGGAGGCGCTGATCGCGCTCTACCCGACGGAGGAGCAGGCGGCGGTGCGCAGCGTGCTGGCGCTGGAGTCCGATCCGATGGTGAAGACGCTGCAGGAAAGCACCTACCGGGAAATCCTGCTGCGCCAGCGCATCAACGAGGCGGCGCAGGCGGTCATGGTGGCGTACGCGCTCGGCAGCGATCTGGACCAGCTGGCCGCAAACCATAACGTGCAGCGCCTGACCGTTACCCCGGCTGACCCTGGCGCAGTGCCGCCGGTCGATGCCGTGATGGAAACCGACGACGCCCTGCGCGTGCGCGTGCCGGAGGCGTTTGAGGGGCTGAGCGTGGCCGGGCCGACGGCGGCCTATGAGTTTCACGCAAAGAGCGCGGACGGCCGCGTCCAGGATGTGTCGGCAACCAGCCCGTCACCGGCCAGCGTGCTGATCACCGTCCTGAGCCGTGAAGGCAACGGCGAAGCAGCGGCGGATTTGCTGGCTACAGTGAACACCGCGCTGAACGCGGAAACGGTGCGGCCCGTAGCGGACCGCGTCACCGTGCAGGGCGCGACCATTCATGACTACAGCGTGAAGGCAAAGCTGCACCTGTTTGATGGCGTGGCGGCCGGTCCCTGCCTTGAGGCGGCAAACGCGCAGCTGGCCGCTTACCTCACCGAGCAGAAAAAGCTGGGCCGCAGCGTGCGCCGCGAGTCCTACGGGGCGGTGCTGCGCGTGCCCGGCGTGGACTGGGTGGAGATGACCGAACCGGCAGCGGACATCATCCTGGACCGCACGGCAGCGGGTAACTGCACCGGCACGGACATTTCGGTGGCGGCTGACGAGGTGCTGACATGAGCAACAGCAGCCTGATGCCGTCCGGCTCGTCCGGGCTGGAGCGCCGCCTGGCGGAAGCCTGCAGCGGCATTACCGGCCTGAACGTGCCGCTGCGCGACCTGTGGAACCCGGCAACCTGTCCGGTCAGCTTTCTGCCTTATCTCGCCTGGGCATTTTCGGTGGACCGCTGGGACGAAGGCTGGGCGGAAAGCGTCAAGCGGCAGGTGGTGCTCGATGCGTTTTATATCCATCAGCACAAGGGAACCATCAGCGCTATCCGGCGCGTTGTGGAGCCGTTCGGGTTCCTGATCCGCGTTATTGAGTGGTGGAAAACCAGCGAAGCGCCCGGCACGTTTCGCCTGGACATTGGCGTGCAGGACCAAGGCATTACGGAAGAAACCTATCACGAGCTGGAGCGGCTCATTAGTGACGCCAAACCCTGCAGCCGTCACCTGCTGGGCATGTCCATCAACCTGCAGGTGAGCGGCGAAACGCGCATAGCCGCCGCGAGCTATGACGGTGACGATCTCTCGATTTACCCGTACACCCCGGAAATTCTTTCCGTCAGCGGCCCGACGTATGCGGGCGCGGCGGTTCACGTTATCGACCTGATGGAAGTGGGACAATGACACAAAAATTTTATGCAATCGTGACTAACCTCGGCGCGGCCAAAATTGCCAACGCCGCCGCGCTCGGCACAAAGCTGAACATCACGCAGATGGCCGTGGGCGACGGCGGCGGCACGCTGCCCACGCCGAACGCCAGCCAGACAAAGCTGGTAAGCGAGGTGCGCCGGGCAGCCATCAACACGCTGAGCATCGATCCGGCCAACGCCAGCCAGGTGATAGCCGAGCAGGTGATCCCCGAAACGGAGGGCGGATTCTGGATCCGGGAAATGGGCCTGTTTGATGCCGACGGAACGCTGATAGCGGTCTGTAATACGCCGGAAACCTACAAGCCCGCCCTGCAGGAAGGCAGCGGACGCACGCAGACCGTGTGGATGCTCATCATCGTAAACAGCACCGACGCCATCACCCTGAAGATTGACCCCTCCGTGGTGCTGGCTACCCGTAAATATGTTGATGACAACATTCTGACGGTCAGGCAGTACGCGGATCAGCTTCTGGCAGACCATGTAGCAGCTGCCAATCCGCATAATCAGTATCCGTTAATCAAGAACGCGCTGAAGGAAATGGCTGATGCTGGTTTGCTGCCGGATGTTCTCAAAAACCTCGGTTTAAAAGAAGCAGCGAAACGCGATGTCGGGACTGGTGATAAACAGCTGCCAGATATGTCTACTTTTACCTTTTCCCGGAGCGGGCAAAATGGCTGGGATGCGTTACCCAACGGTATGATCAGGCAGTTCGGAACAGCCACGCTGGCACCGGTAGGCAACTTTAATAAGCAGACGCTCGGCGGCGTTGATTACTACACGCACTATTACCGCGTTGCTTTTCCGAGGCAGTTCCTGAATGCGCAGGTCTCCACGAATGCTACGCTTGCCAGCCCGGCCTATACGGTACAGGGTTCAATGGCAGGTCGGACGCTGGCCGTTCATCGTGATACGGATAC
>Ga0157359_1001001_pt1 | contig 11123 bp, 9 predicted proteins | sample AttcapACBM3_FD_111482 | JGI IMG/M metagenome (GOLD analysis project Ga0157359, IMG submission 111482) | Fungus gardens microbial communities from leaf cutter ant in Botucatu, State of São Paulo, Brazil - Atta capiguara ACBM3 | ecosystem: Host-associated > Fungi > Mycelium > Unclassified ...
GCATGCCGACCTGCTCGGCCTGCAACTCTGGGGCCGCTACCTGGATCGCCAGGCCGACGACGACGTCCAGCAGACCCGGGGTTTCAGCAAGGCGCGCCACCGCGACCTGACCGGGCGCCTGGTAGTCACCCCGAACGAAGACCACGAGATCCTGCTGGAAGCCGGCCAGACGCGCCTGCGCAATGGCGATGGCCTGAGCAACGACTGGGCCACCCGCCAGCAGGACAACGACCGCGATCACTGGTCGCTGAGCCATACCGGGCACTGGCAGGGCGGGATGCGCTCGGACGTCTCCCTGGCGCACGAGGAAACCTCCCGCGAAGGCCTGGCCACGCCGGCGCAGACCGACGTCTTCGGACGCAAGCCGCAGGTGAACAACACCGTACTGGATGCCAAGCTGGTGACCCCGCTGGACGATCACCTGCTCACCACCGGTCTGCAGTACAACCACGGCGAGGTGCAGGACTGGAACCAGGGGCTGAACGACCGTCGCCAGTACTCCTTCTCGGTGACCCAGCGGGCGCTGTTCGCCGAGGACGAGTGGGCCATCACCGACAGCTTCGCCCTCACCGGCGGGCTGCGCCTCGACGACCACGAACAGTACGGCAAGCACTGGAGCCCGCGGCTCTATGGCGTCTGGCACGCCACGCCCCAGTGGACCTTCAAGGGCGGCGTCTCGCGTGGCTTCAAGGCACCGGAGATCCGCGCCGTGGTGCCCGGCTACGCCTATCTGCGGCGCAATCGCTTCGTCATGCTCGGCAACCCGGACCTCAAGCCGGAAACCAGCACCAACTACGAGGTGGCGGCGCTCTGGTCCAACCGCCGCAACCTCGAGGCCGCGGCGACGCTGTTCTACAACGACTTCCAGGACAAGCTCTCCACCGTCACCACCACCGAGCGCTGGAACGGCTATATCCGCATGGATCGCATCAACGTCGACGAGGCGGTGATCCGTGGCGTGGAGCTGAGCGGCGGTTGGGACATCACCAAGGCCCTGCGCCTGGGCGGCAACTTCACCTACCTGGACTCCGAGCAGCGCAGCGGCCCCAACAAGGGCGCGCCCCTGTCGCTGACCCCCGAGCGCAAGGCCAATCTGCGGCTGGACTGGACCCTGACGGACCGGCTCAACCTGTGGACGGCGCTGGACTACTACGGCGAGGAGTACGACGCCACCCTGACCGCCGAAGCGGCGCCGGCCTACACCACCTGGGACGTGGGCGGCGGCTTCGTGGCCACGCGCAACCTGAGCTTCAATGCCGCCATCCGCAACCTGAACGACCGCCGCCTGGACGACGAGACCTATGGCACGGTGAACTACGGCCGGCATCTGTGGGTGAGTGCGACCTTGAGCTTCTAAAAGAGTGGATGTCGGGGCTGCTGCGTTGGGTGTAGCCCCGTTGATCGCGGCCATGGGCCGCTCCTACGGATAGGTAAACACCTGTAGGAGCGGCCCATGGCCGCGATCACTGTAGATGGCAGATCGTAGCGTGGAAAACGGCGCAGCCTTTTCCACGGGGAAGTTCACCGCGAGGGCTTCCCTCACCCCAGCCCTCTCCCGGAGGGAGAGGGGGCGCTTCGAACGGATGTTCGTCTTCGGTCGCTCAGGCGATAAGAGCCTGTTCACTATCTGCTGCAGCCCCGTTGATCGCGGCCGTGGGCCGCTCCTACAGGTCTCGATCCACCCTGTAGGAGCGGCCGCATCGGCGGATCGCCATGGCCGGGATTCTAGTTGGGCTGATCCAGGTCAAATCGCCAACGGCAGGATCACCCGCGCGCACAGGCCGCCTTCCGGGCGGTTGTGCAGGTGCAGCTCGCCGCCATGGGCCAGGATGCAGGCGCGGGCGATGGCCAGGCCGACGCCGAGGCCACGGGGCGAGAGCTGGCCCGGTGGCCGGTAGAAGGGTTCGAAGACCCGCTCCAACTGGTCGGCCGGCAGGCCCGGTCCCTGGTCGAGGATGTCCAGTTGCAGCTGGCGCGAATCGAGCCGAGTGAGCTGCACCTGGGCACTGCCGCCATGCTGCAGGGCGTTGTCGAGCAGATTGCCCAGGGCGCGCTTGAGCGCCAGCGGGCGACCACGCAGCGGCGCCGTCGCGCTGCCCGTCCAGGTCACCGGCTGGTCCAGGGTGCGGTAGCGCTCGATCAGTTCCTGCAGCAGCCCAGCAAGGTCGAGATCCTGGTGGGCTTCGGCCTGGCGATCGCCGCGGATGAAGTCGAGGGTTTCCTGCACCATGGCTTCCAGTTCGGCGAGACTTTCCAGCATGTCGTCGCGCTCCGCCGAGGGTTCCAGCAGCGCCAGCTGCACCCGCAGGGCGGCCAGCGGCGTGTTGAAGTCGTGACTGATGGCGGCCAGCATCCGCACCCGGTCGTCCAGGTGGCGCAGCAGCCGCTCCTGCATCAGTTCGAAGGCGGCGGCCAGTTCCCGGGCCTCGCGGGGACCACGTTGCACCTCCAGCTGGCTGCGTTCGCCACGACTCAAGCCCTCGGCGGCCACGGTGAGCCGCCGTAGCGGTCGCACCAGTTGGCCGATCAGCAGCCAGGCCAGCAGCAGCACCGGCAGGGCGCCCAGCAGCAGCGACCAGCCCAGGGCGGTCAGCCAGTCATCGCGGCGCGAGGGATATTGCACGGCATTCAGCCAGCGGCCATCGGGCAGGGCCAGGCTGCTGCGCAGACGCAGCGGCGCCCAGCCGGCCGGGGTCAGCGGCGAGGCCCGGGCGGCCGCGCCGGTGAGGCCTTCCAACTGCATCACCAGGCCGTCCGGTGACTGCCCCAGGCGTTGCGCCAAGTCCCGCGCCAGGCGCCGTTCTTCGCTGAGCATGGGGAAGGGCGCCACCTCCGGGGTGGCCGCCACCCAGACCCGCGCCGGCGCTTCGGCCAGGGGGCGCAACAGTGCCCCGGCCTGCTCCTCGGGCAGGTGGGCGACGGCCATGCGGGCGACCGCCAGGCGTTCCAGCGCCTGGCCATAGGACAACGGATGCACCAGCGAGCCATTGTGGTGCAGGATCAGCGCCGCCGTGCCGTGGGCCAGCAGCAGCGTGGCCAGGAACAGCAGGCAGAGGCGCGGTGTGATGCCCTGCAGCCAGCCCCGGGGCGCGAGCGCCACGGCTAGTCCAGGGCCTCGACCGGGCAGTCCAGCAGATAGCCGCGACCCCAGACGGTCCGCAGCGGCGATTCGCCCGCAGCCAGGGCCAGGCGCAGGCGCAGCCGGCTCACCTGGCGGTCCAGGGAGCGGTCTTCCAGCGGGCGTTCCGGCGAGCGGATCCGCGCCAGCAACAGATCGCGATGCAGCACGGCCTGGGGCTGGCGCAGGAAGGCCAGCAGCAGGCGTCCCTCGGCCTGGCCCAGGCGCCGATTGCTGCCATCGGGATGCTGCAGCGTCTGGGTGAGGGGGGCGTAGCGCCAGCCGGCGAAGCGATAGGCCGTCGCCGGGGCGGGCTCCTCCGCGGGCGTCGGGGCGGTCGCCCGGTAGCGCCGGTGCAGGGTGCGGATCCGCGCCACCAGTTCGCGCGGTTCGAAAGGCTTGGTGACATAGTCGTCGGCGCCCTGTTCCAGGCCGAGCACGCGGTCGTCCACCTCGCCAAGGGCGGTGAGCAGGATCACCGGGGTGCTGTCGCGCTGGCGCAATTCGCGGCAGAGGCTGAAGCCGTCGCCGTCCGGCAGCATCACGTCGAGGACGATGACGTCGAAGCGCTGCTCGGCGAGCAGCGCCTGCATTCGTGCGGCGTCGGCCGCGGTGGTGGCTTCGAGACCCTGGCGCCGCAGATAGAGGGCCAGGGGTTCGCGCAGCTTGCGGTGGTCGTCGACGAGCAGGACGTGGATGGCGGTCACGGTGATCGGGCTGGTAGTAGCAACGGCGCTAGGATAGCGCTTTGCCATCTGGCTTGGTATTGCTTCTCATTTGCTGGATGCGACCGCCAGGGCGCTGAGCTGGTGGCCGTCGGCGGCGAAGTTGTCCGGCGCCAGCCAGCGCTGGAAGCCGGCATCCACCGCCGGCCATTCGCGGTCCAGCAGGCTGTACCAGGCGGTGTCGCGGTTGCGCCCCTTGACCACCCGGTGCTGGCGGAAGACGCCCTCGAAGCTCATGCCCAGGCGTTCGGCGGCGCGGCGCGAGCGGGCATTGGCGGCGTCGCATTTCCATTCCAGGCGCCGATAGCCCAGGGCGAAGGCCTCCTGCATCAGCAGATGGAAGGCTTCGCTGGCCAGGGCGGTGCGTTGCAGGCGTGCGCCGAAGGCGACGTGGCCGATCTCGATGCTGCCATGCTCCGAGACGATGCTCATCAGGCTGAGTTGCCCCAGAGCACGGCCATCACGCGGGTCCACCACGGCATAGAACAGCGGGTCGCGACCCTGGGCCAGGCTCGCCAGCCAGGTGTCGAAGGCGGCCCGCTCGGTGAAGGGGCCATAGGGCAGGTAGTCCCACAGCGCCGGATCATCGGCGTGCAGCGCCTGCCAGAGATCGGCACCGTGGCGCGCCGGGTCGAGGGGTTCCAGGCGCACGTGGCGACCTTGGAGGACGTGGGGCTCGGGCGCGCGGGCGGGGGTCCAGGCGAGGGTGGTCATGGTCTCTCTCCCAGCAGGTGGCGGTACTGGATGAAGCCCGAGCGGGCGGCGATGCGGTCGTAGAGCTGGCGCCCGGGGTAGTTGGTTTCCTGGGTCAGCCAGTGCACCCGGTCGCAGCCATCCGCTTCGGCGCGGGCATAGACGTGCTCGATCAGGGCGCGGCCCAGGCCGCCGCCGCGACGACCTTCGGCGACGTAGAGATCCTGCAGGTAGCAGTAGTCGGCTTCGGTCCAGCAGGAGCGGTGGTAGATGAAGTGCACCAGCCCCAAAGGCCGCTCGCCGTCCCAGGCCAGGGCGCCGTGGATGGGCTCCTGCGGATCGAGCAGGCGCTGCCAGGTGCGGGCGTAGGTGGTTTCCGGCAGTTCGGTCTCGTAGAAGGCCAGGTAGGCCTGCCACAGCCCATGCCAGGCGGCGTGATCGGCTTCGCTCAGGGGGCGGATGGTCATGGGTGGCTCCGGTTTTCAGGAAGAGGTGGTCATCAAGGCGGCAAGGGCCTGGTCGCTCGGCGCGCGGCTGGCCGCCAGGCCCTGGCGGACGCCCTCGCGGTCGGCGGCTTGGCGGTTCTGACTGAGCTTGGCGATGCCTTGGAGGCTGTCGAGGGGCAGGCGCAGGCCACGGATGGCACGCAACATCCCCTGGACATGATCCGCGGGAGCGTCCGCTACCCGCCAGGGGCGGTCGCGCCCGGCTTCGTGACTATCGGTCAGGCGCTCCAGCAGCGGCAACAGGCGCTCGGGCTCGTCGAAGACCTCGACCGTGCCGCGGGCGTGTACCGCCTGGTAGTTCCAAGTCGGGACGACCCTTCCGTGCTCGGCCTTGCTCGGATAGAAGGCCGGACTGACATAGGCCTGCGGACCCTGGAACACCGCCAGCACCCGCCCATCCTCGGCCAGGGCTTCGGCCTGGGGATTACTGCGCGCCAGATGGCCATAGAGGGTGCCATAGGGACCCTCGTCGGGAGCCAGCCAGAGCGGCAGATGGCTGACCAGCGGACCGGCGTCGGTCTGGCTGATGAGCAGCGCCAAGGCATGATCGCGCAGATGCTGGTGCAGCCTGGGCAGGTCTTCGAGGCGAAAGGCGGGATTGGGGTACATGGACAGAGACTCCAGCGACGTCCAGCCATGCTAAGGTCGGCTTTGGCTCCCTGTAAGAGCCAATTACTGCGACTTCGAGGGTGCCAATCATGCTGGGATTCGATCCCTCGGGCCTGCTGTTGGAGCCGGGGCAGGGCCTGGCGCGGCAGCTTTATCGAGGCCTGCGCGAGCGCATCCTGGCCGGCGAGCTGGCGGCCGGGGTGAGGTTGCCGGCCAGTCGCGAACTGGCGCGGTTGCTGGGCGTCTCGCGCAACACCGTGACCGCGGCCTATGACCAACTGCTGGCCGAGGGTTTTCTCGACAGTCATCTGGGCGATGGCACCTATGTGGCCGGCGTGACCCAGGCGCTGGCGCCTCGGACGGGCGCCGTACCGACGGCGCCGCAGGCCCCCGCCAGCGTCCCGCCCGGTGCTCCGCGCGCCTTCCGCGTCGGGCTGCCGGCAGTGGACCTCTTTCCCTTCGCCACCTGGGCGCGGCTGCAGCAACGTTTCTGGCGCAATCCGGACGCGGCGCTGCTGGGCTATCGCGAACCCGGCGGCGAACCGCGCTTGCGATGGCTGCTGAGTGTCTATCTGCGCCAGGCGCGGGGATTGGTCTGCACGCCCGAGCAGATCCTCATCACCAGCGGTGCCCAGCAGGCCATCGAGCTGTGCGCCCGGTTGCTGCTGGCGCCGGGCGCCCTGGCGGCGATGGAAGACCCCGGCTATCGCGCCGCGGGCCTGGCGTTGCAGAGCGGCGGGGCGCGGCTGTTGGGGATACCAGTGGATGGGGCGGGACTCGTGTTGGAGCAGCTGGCCACTCAGCGTGACTGCCGCCTGGTCTATGTCACCCCCTCGCACCAGTATCCCACCGGCGCCGTGCTCTCCCTGCCACGGCGGCTGGCGCTGCTGGACTGGGCGCGGCAGGTGGATGGCTGGATCGTCGAGGACGACTACGACGGCGAGTACCGCTACCAGGGCGCACCCCTCGCCCCCCTGGCCGCGCTGGATCGCCATGGCCGGGTGCTCTATGTCGGTACCTTCTCCAAGATCGCCTTTCCTGGCCTGCGCCTGGGCTATCTGGTGGCGCCCCCGGCGCTGGTGCCGGCGTTGCTGGAATTGCAGCGCGCCGGTATCCGCCATCTGGACGGCGCCACCCAGACGGTCATGGCCGACTTCATCGAGCAGGGCCATTTCCAGCGCCACATCCGCCGCATGAGACGCGCCGCCCGCAATCGCCGCGATGCCCTGCTGGCCGGCTGGCCCAGGGTCGCCGGCTGCGCTACGCCCGCCGTTCCGGTGGCCGGCCTGCATCTGTGCCTGCCAGTGGCGAATCTCGCCCGCGAAGCCGAGCTAGTGGCCCAGGCGGCCGCGGTCGAGGTGGAGCTCAATCCCCTGTCGCGCTACTGGCTAGCCGAAGGCCCGACCCCCGCCGACGCCCGCGCCGGCCTGGTGCTGGGTTTTGCGGCGGTGCCGGAGGTGCGGATCGGGGAGGCGCTGGTCAGGTTGCGGCAGGCCTGGGCCTGAGTGGCTAGCCGCCCTGCCGCCGATGCTCCCCAAAGGCTGCGGTGATGGCCCTGAGGGTCGCGCGGGTGCGGGGATCGATCAGCGACGAGTGCAGCTCGATGGCTTGGGAGGGAATGGCGGGCAGGCCCAGCGCCGGGCCGACGTCCACCAGATTGGCCGTCGCCAGCCGGCGGGGAAAGGCGGCCACGGCGAGACCGGCGGCTAGGGCCGCGGCCACCGCCGAGGTGCCACCGACGAAGACGCTGGTCCAGGGAATGCCGGCGGCGTCCAAGAGGCGGTTGGCGGGGTCTCGCACGGCGCAGCGGCTCAGGTAGCTGGCGAGGCGCAGGGGTTCGCCGGGGCGCACGGCGAAATCCGCCGCGGCATACCAGCCGAAGTGCTCGGGGCCAAGTACCTCGCCCTGCCGACGGTCGTCGTCGCTGCGGATGATGACGGCGTCTAATTCGCCTTGGTCGTAGGCGCTCAACAAGGCGGGTGCATCGTCCACCGAGACCTCCAGGGTCAGGCATGGATCGAGGGCCTTGAGCCGGGCCAGCAGGGTCGGTACCTCGGGGCCGAAGAGGTGGATGGCGATGCCCAGCGTGAAGCGGCGATGCGGCTGGTCGCTCAAGGCCGCCAGGGCCTGCTCATGGGCGGTGAGGAAATCCCGGGCCCGCGGGAGGAAACGTTCTCCGCCCACCGACAGACGCACCTGCCGCGGCGTCCGTTCGAGCAGCCGCTCGCCCAGGCGGTTTTCCAGGCGCTTGAGCTTGACGCTGAGGGCACCCTGGGTCGAGCCGAGGAGGTCCGCCGCCCGGGTGAAGCTGCGCAGCTCGGCGATGGTGACGAAGGCCTGCACCGCATCGACATCGAGACTCTTCACTCGATCATCCTGTTTTGTTGTCACTGAAATACCCAGCTATACGATTGTTAAATAAACCGTCACGCGGCATGTTCGCAACCTCTCGCTGTTCGCTGTTCGCTGTTCGCTGTTCGCTGTTCGCTGTTCGCTGTTCGCCGTTGGCCCGCGCCCTGGCCGACGATTGCCCGGAGGTCTCCCGCGATGCCGTCACTTTCTCTGTTCCGCAAGGACCTGGCCCTGGTGGCCATCTGTCTGTCGGCACTGATGCTTGGCCTGGAGATCACCAGCATTCCTGCCATCCTGCCGCTGTTGGAGGCCGCGCTACCGGCCGACTTTCGGCAGCTGCAATGGATCATGAACGCCTACACCCTGGCCATGAGTGCGGTGCTGATGGCCATGGGTACCCTGGGTGATCGTTGCGGTCGCAAGCGGGTCTTCATCGCGGGCACCCTGGTCTTCGGGGTGGCGTCCCTGGCCTGTGGACTGGCGTCCTCGGCACTGGCGCTGATCGGCGCGCGCTTCCTGCAGGGCCTGGCTGCGGCGGCGATGCTGGCCTGCCAGATCGCCTTGTTGTCGCAGCAATTCCCTTCGGGCGCCGAGCGCGGCCGGGCGTTCGGCTATTGGGGGATAGTGTTTGGCGCCGGCCTCGGTTTCGGGCCGCTCGTCGGGGGCGTCCTGGCGACCCTGGCGAGCTGGAACTGGGTGTTCCTGATCCATGTCGGTCTCGCCGCGATTACCGCTGCCTGTGCCCTGCGCGGGATCGAGGAGTCGGCCAACCCTGCCGCGAAGCACCTGGACCTTGCGGGCATGCTCACCCTGTCACTGGCGGTGTTCGGTTGCGTCTATCTGATCACCCAGGGACCGGCCACAGCTACTGCCGGGTGGCTGGGCTGGGGCCTGAGCCTGGGGTGCCTGTTGCTCTTCGTCGTCATCGAGCGACGTCAGGCCCAGCCCATGTTCGATTTCGCCGTGTTGCGCGTTCGGCGCTTCAGTGGCGCGCTGCTCGGCGCCAGTGGCATGAATTTCAGCTTCTGGCCCTTCGTGGTCTATCTGCCGCTCTATCTGCAAGCCGTACTGGGCCTGGATGCCCTGGCCACGGGGGGAATGGTGCTGGCCTACACCCTGCCCACCGTCCTGGTACCGCCGTTGGCGGAGCGCCTGCTGCTGCGCCACGGTCCCGGCAGGGTGATCCCCCTGGGGCTAGGCCTGATCGGCCTGGGCTTCGCCTTGCTCAGCCTGGCGGTGACCCTGGGGGCTGGCCAGGCGCTCGCGCTGGTGCCCGGCTGCCTGCTGGCCGGTATCGGCATGGGCCTGACCAACACCCCGGTGACCAACACGGCCACGGCGGCGCTGCCCGCGGAACGGAGCGGCATGGCTTCGGGGCTGGACATGAGTACGCGGATCATTGCCCTGGCGCTGAACATCGCGCTCATGGGCGCCATCCTGCTGGGCGGCGTCGCCGCCCACTTGGCCACGGCGGTACCCGCGCTGCAGCGCGCCGAATTCGACGGGCTGGCGGCGGCTATTGCCGCCGGTAACCTCGGACTGGCGCAGGCCCAGGGGGTCGACCTGGCGCTGGCCCACGCCGCGCTCGGCCAGGGAGTCGGTTGGGTGACCAGCTATGCCGCGGTCTGCGCTTGCGGCTTCGCGCTACTGAGTTTCGGGCTGCTGCGCCCCGCGCGATCCGGGCGGCATGAGCGTCTAGCGAAAGGCGGCGAGCCCTAACGCCCCCGATACGCCTTCCCGTAGTGCCGTTCCAGACGCGCTTGCATGAATTCCATGGCCAGCGACAGCAGCCAGTAGAGCACCGCCGCGGTGGTGAGCATTTCCAGGTAGCGGTAGCTGGAGCGGCCATAGGACTGGGCGAGGAACATCACCTCCCAGACGCCCATCACCGAGACCAGGGAGGAGTCCTTGAGCATGGCGATGAACTGGCTGGTGGTGGGCGGGATGATGCTGCGCATGGCCTGGGGCAGGGTGACGCGCCAGAAGATCACCCGCGGCGCCAGGCCCAGGGCCAGGGCTGCCTCGCGCTGGCCGGGTGGCACCCCGAGCAGGCCGGCGCGGAAGATCTCGCTGAGGTAGGCGCCGTAGTTGAGCGACAGGGCGAGGATGCCGGCGCTGATGGCACCGGGCACCACGCCGATCTGCGGCAGGCCCAGGTAGATCAAGAGGATCTGGATCAGCAGCGGCGTGCCGCGAAAGAAGGAGGCGTAGAAGGTCGCCACGCCATAGGCCAGGGCACTGGACGACAGCCTGGCCAGGGCCGCGGCGAAGCCCAGCAGCACCGACACGGCGATGGAGCAGAGGCTGAGGAACAGCGTCAGGGCCGCGCCCTGGAGGAAGCCATTGGGCCCCAGGCGCCAGCCCACCAGGTTGGGCAGGCGCGGCCAGACGCTGGCGAACTTGAGGTCGAAGCCGAGCACGAAGACCACGCCCCCGGCCAGCAGCGCCAGCCAGGTCAGCCAGACGCGGGTACGAAAGCTCAGCAGCGGGCGGCGCTGGTCCGGGGGCGGTAACTCAGTCATTGGGTGATGTCGGCGCCGATCCACTTCTCGGAGAGGCGCTTCAAGGTGCCGTCCTGGCGCAGGCCGTCGATGATCTCGCGCAGCTTGGCGGCGAAGTCCGCATCGCCTTTCTCGATGGCCACGGCGTTGGGCTCGGCATAGAGCGGCGCGCCGGCCAGCTTGAACGTGGCGTCCTGGGCGATGCGCGGCTGGGCGGTCACCAGGTTGGTCAGCACGGCGTCCAGGCGCTTGCCGGCGCCCAGGCCCAGATCCTGGAAGGCGACGTTGTCGTCGGGGAAGGGCACCACCTGGACGTCGTCGAAGGGATAGCTCAGCGGCTTGTCCTCCTGACCTGAGAGGGTCAGGTCCTTGTTCAGGTAGCTCTCGTAGGAGGAGGCGCTGGTGACGCCGACCTTCTTGCCGGAGAGGTCCTTGGCGCCGTGGATGCGCTCGTCACCGGCGTTGACCACGATCACCGCTGGCGAGGCGTAGTAGTTGACCGGGAAATCGAACACCTGGGCGCGCGCCTGGCTCGGCGTCATGGAGCAGATGCAGACGTCGTAGCGACCGCTCCAGCGACCGGCGGCGATCACGTCCCAGGAGGGCGTCTCCAGGCGCA
>Ga0157359_1001002_pt1 | contig 11120 bp, 5 predicted proteins | sample AttcapACBM3_FD_111482 | JGI IMG/M metagenome (GOLD analysis project Ga0157359, IMG submission 111482) | Fungus gardens microbial communities from leaf cutter ant in Botucatu, State of São Paulo, Brazil - Atta capiguara ACBM3 | ecosystem: Host-associated > Fungi > Mycelium > Unclassified ...
AAAGATCTTTAGACCTTTTTTCAAAAATATAAAAAATGGAAGCAATATATAAAGCAAATAAGATAGGAGAGGGCAGACTCTTGTCCTACACCTATGTTAGTTCTAAAAAAATAAGAAATGAAATTATTTCACATATACTGTGTTTTTCTGTCTATTAAATAGTTAGAAAAGAATGATAAAATCCTAGAATCAAAACCAGCTTTGTCCAAAATTAAAGGAAAAATTTAATGATTTAGCAAAGGAAAGAATTAAGCTATGTTAAAAACCTTTAATCCAGCCCAAGCAAATAAAGTAAGTAAGAATAACCTCTGTATCAGTTGTTTATTGCTGCTTGAGTCTATCCAATTAATTTGGATAAATAAAATTAGAAACAATGAATTAGTATTGAAGTCTTTCACCAATGACTTTCTCAATGAGTTTACCTAGTATATTGAGGAGAATAATCAGCCTAAACATTTTTAAAGAGTCATACAATATTACAATTGATGCCTCATGGTCATGGCATGAACTAAAGTCAAGGATAATGAGAACATGATTGGCTGTGCCACAATTGTCTCAGTCAGTGCCTCATGTAGTAGGTGCAATAGCCTTACTTAATCCTCATATCTTATGACTCACTTTCCTCATATACAACTGGTGTATTTCTTATAGCTCAATAATATATATAGCATAGATACTCTACTATATCCTTACACTTTACCAATTGAACCTCATCCTATCTCTTACTAAAACCTTTGCCTTAGTTGCAACCTGAGCCAAGCCTAAGGTTGTAACAAGTAACTTGCTTAGCAGTCTCTATTTTAGAAAGCTACTTTAGAGAGTATACTTAGTATATAAACTGGTAGTTTACACTGTAATAGCCTTATTTTGAAAATCAACCAAAAATAACACTAATTTCTGGTATTAGTGGTGACACATCTTGCTACCCTCTGGTGGCCTTAATCTCTGAAGATTTCCAAGTACTCTTCCAAAATATATGACTAGTACAACTCATAGAGATATAGCACATAAGCTAAAGCCAAAGATTGTTCCAACCTCCATCTTCCATATTCTTGGATATACATAATAACTTATTTGGACTTTTGAGAGACCTTATTGGATCTTGGATAATAAGATATGAACTATATCTAACAAATAGCACTTATGTGAATAAGACAATCTTAGCTTCAATGTAAAATATTGTGCTTAGCTTGATCTCATTATATGGTCATATTTTGAAAAAAGGGAATTTAAGTAGTCTTAGAATGAGTGTGGCACAATAATACTACTACTACATATACTCTGGGTTGTCAGGTACCATGAAGGTTGTTATTTGAAACTCCATGAGATTAATGAGAAATAAAGAGTCTGGTCCTTGGATTGATAGGTAATTAGAATGGAGTGTGATCTACACTAGAAGAGAGTGGAAATAGTATGGATATTGGATGATATGTGTTAGCAATCTTTCATATAACTGTGGTCATATAACATTCTTATAAGTATTTTACCTAAAGTAGTAATTATAATATCTTAAGATTTTTTCTCCAGAAAAATAAGCTCTCTCTTCTATTGTCTTCAACTTCTTTTAATTTTATTAAGATACTCTTCTTCATACTTTTCATCATTCTAGCTATACAGCAACTTTGTTATATATTTCTCTAGCAATTATCTTTTATAGAAGTTTTTGGACTTTTGTTCAATACCTTGAATTAGATTTTCCATCACTTTCCAAGTATCTATCTCTAAAGTATATTTCTTCTATCTCACCAGATACTTTGGCTTTTCTCTCTAATATTTTTCTTGAGTATTTTTCTTTATATTCTTTTACACTATCAATTTCCACTAAGAGTAGTGATTTTTCTGTCTCTCTACTTACTCTTAGTATAGTACCAACCTACTTATATTTATTACTGAATGAATCTTTATCATAGTGGATAAGTTCAGTTTCACTATATTGATTGATGCTATAGTCTTAATCTTTTAAGCTACTTTATTAATTTCTCAGTATTAGACACCTTGTCATCCAAGATCTGCTAATAGTCTCTTGAAAGTTCAAATAAGTTAGTTATGTGTTATCTGGGAACATAGAACATAGGAGTCAGAATAATTTTTAGCTTTAGCTTGTATACTGTGTGTCATGGTATACTTGGACTCTAATATTTTATTTTATTTTATTTTATTTTTATCTATTTTCTTTTGGACAATATAGAGGTGCATAACTATAGTCACCCCTCTGCTTGGAGAAGAGATGGCATAGTGAAAGAACCCCCCTGTCCATATGTATTATACCTACCTCAAACCTACTTGAGGTTATGGGTTCAATTTCTTAGTAGTCCTTTGTGTTGGGTAACTGTATAAAAAGGTTAGAGTATTGATACTCTATACATAATTCCTCCTGTAGGCACAAACTGCCATTGTGCTCTGTATAATAAATTGTTGACTTAAAAAGAAAAAAAACCATGGTCACATGATGTAATGTCATAAGTATGGAATAAAGTAAAAGGAACTAAAACAATAATATTAAGGGCATAGTTGCAGCATGTTTGTCTTGTGGTAACAGTATGATAGACTTATGAATGACACATGTACTTTAGAATAGGGTTATTTATTGCTAGCATGGACTATGTATCTATTATATAAATAGTGTAGAGATACATCAGAGACTCCTTGTTGAGTTCTCTTGTGATTTCCATGAGATACTTCATCTATAAGTTTACTTAAGTAGTCTATTAGTTATCTTGACTAGTGGTTGTCATAACACTAGTCACATATTTCAGATAAGATACTCAAGACATAACAAGTAGCTAAGTTCATCAGAAGATGGGAGGTATATTATCACTAACACTAGAAGTTGGTAGTAGTTTCAGTTGATTTTCAGGATGAGGCTTATAGTGTAAACTACTGGTTTATATACTAAGTATACTACCTAGGGTAATTATCTAGAATGGAGACTGCTAAGCATTATTCTGGTTTCTGGTAATCCTTGGATATCAGAGATAGAGATCTATAAAGTTGACAAGAATCCAACAAAGACATCTAAAGTAAAATAGAAAGATGTGATCTGTTGATAGAGGTCAAGAAGAAAAGAGGTTATGCTAGGGTGCAACAAGAACTAGGTAACACTAGCCCTTAACTGCATACTAAAGAGTTCAAAGAGAACAATATCAGCTTTAGAACTCAGAAAAAAGTGTAGAAACAATAATACAGAATGAGATTAGAACACATAAAACCCTTATAAGAGCTCTTGTGAATGCAAAAGGATATAGTTAGAAGGGATATTAAAAGAAAATATACAAATAACATCTGCTTGCAAATGCTTTCTCTTACTAGCACACTTTTAAACAGTGAACCTTACACTATGTAACAACCTCCTTTGGAAAGTCTAGTAAATAGATTGCAAAGCTCCTTAAGAGCCTCTAACAACCATATTTATTCCAGATGATGCATCTTGAAGGCACCTCTCCTTACAACTGAAAATACCAACTGATACTTACCTTACTAGTCTTTTCCAGACTGTTAAAACTCTCCAAAACTTGTCTGAAAGTGATAGAAGATACTAATAACACTCACTCAATGAGATAGTGAATAAACTGCTCACAAGTGGGAAAATTTAGATGGTGGCTCTTTTTTTTTTCTCTCTTTCACTTGTGGCTTATATAATGGTCATTCACTATTTGCAAGTACCAATTCTATTCTTTTTTAGTCAATTCCACCAGTTACTTTTACTTGTAAGTTCATTCTAGACTTCTCTAGCTTCTGATCTATTATTTTTCTGTCTTATTCTGTTGTCCAAACATTTATGGCTATTTCAATTGTGCTTGTGAGTGCCTATACTTCATAGTTAGTCTTTTGCAAGTGTAATGGTGCCTCTTATCCCTAAAGATCTCATTTTCTTGAAATCTAGTTTGATTAACAGCTACTACACCATCTCTTGAGTAGAAACCTACTTGAGAGAGCCTAAGGTATTACTTAGAAGCATTAAGTCTTCTAGCTAAAATCTTTGAATAAGTCTTAAGTATTTGAAAACTTGGTAAGAGTATATCTTTTTGCAAAAAAGTGTTTTCTGGCATAACATCATACTAGAAGAAATCAGTGAGTGCAGATAAGAAGAGTTAGCATTATCTGTAAGTTGAAACAGATGTAGTTAGATTGGGATATAACACTTAGAAGCTATATTGTAAGAAGACTGGCTCTTTCAAGACTTTTCTCTTTTGGCTAATCTGTATTTTATAATCCTTTCTCTCATCTGCTTTTCTGCACTCCAGAAGTACTTGCTAAGCACTCTAGCACTCTTCCAATTTGGTCTCTCCATTCTAAACTATTCCTGATTACTTCAGTATTATTATTTCTTACTTATGTAAACAGAATTCTGACACATTAAAATGGACCTGTTATTATATAGAGCAGTTGGTACTTTTAAGAATTCCCATTCTATTCTCTTAGGATTTCATGAAGGTGAGTGTATAGTCTAGTGTTTCTGTTATGATTCAAATTTCAAAGAGTTAAGATAAGAAGAGAACTTTGTATTAGATTAACATGAGAGAACTCAATGAAGTTTCTAGTATAGAACTGTCTACTTAATATATGCTAAGTTATTGGTCTGTGCTATAGTACCATTAACCTACCCTAAAGGCCATGTATTATCCTTAAGGTTAACATGTGTTAAATATATTATAGTGATATTATTTCTTTGAAAACTTTTTACTGTTTTCCCTTGTGACAGTGTGACAGTGACAGATATGTGACACCAAGTCATGCTATGTGACAATTTGTGACAGTGACAAGTGATGTTATGCTAATTCTAACCCTAAGTTTCCAAAATAAAATAAAATAGAAAATAAGAAAAATAAAAATTGTTAAGTCCATTGTTCTTGACTTTGACAATTTCTTAGACAATAGACTTAGGATTTTCTAGAGATTTGGAGTGCTTGCCCTTCTGTTCAGTTGCTCTAACATATCTGTTTCTTTGTTATAAGAATACTAACTTGTCATATAATGTTTGTCTTGTCTAATAGTTTCCATTTTATTTAAGTATATAAGAACTAATTGTTGTTAGCCTAAAGTTTATCTCTTTCTAGGTTGTGAACTCTAAGCATATACTACTTATATTATCTCTTTTCCTATCCAATTAATTTTTTTTATATTATGAACTCTAGTGAACTCTAGCCTATTATGCTCATTTTTTATTTACTATAACTTGTTAATTTTAGGTCCAACCTTTCTTTGTTAGCTATTCCATCTAAAACCTCAAGTTTTTTATGTTTAACAGCATCTAATCTTTAACCTTGTATTATACTGGCTCTGTTCTCTTTTACAAATTCTTCTGCTCTTACTATTAAAATCAAAAACAGTAAACTTTGTTTATTCTTTCTTACTTTTACTTTCTTTTTCTTTTTTTTTTAATTTTACTCTATATTTAAAAATTGGGTTAGAGTTTAGCATGATATCATATGTAAATGTCACAAGTATTATAGTCACATAGTTACATAATACATAGAAGAATATAGAAGGAGAATGATATTATATAACATATTAATAGTATATTGATCTTATATAGTATACATAGTCTTTAGAGTAGGTTGGTAGTGGTCTTGCATAGACTATCAGCTAGTATATATAAAATAGACACTTTATACTAAAAACTTTATTGAGTTCTCTTATATAAATTCTATATAAGATTTTTCTTTTAACTTATTACTTTTACTCTCTTATTATTCTTAACCAAAAATAACATTGCTTTTAGTCAAGAAGAATTGCTGGGTCTTAGACATAAAGGATATATGTCAGAAATCTTCTAAGTAGACTTAGTTGTTTTGCATTTTTTTAGTCTTTTATAATTTTTCTTTTCTTTTATAATTTAGTTTTCTTATTTTCTTCTTTGGACCTAGCTAAAGGCATGATGTGACATCATATGTCACAGTCACAGTCACACATTTATGTGACTTGATAAAACATATAGAAACTACTCAAAGAACTTATTCATAGCTTTAGAATAGGTTAGGTATGTATAGACCTATTTTTAGAATTATATAAAGTAGACTACTTTGTAGTAAGAGCTTTATTGAGTTTTCTTATGTCACTCAATATATAAGTATGCTTTTTGCCTTAACATTTAGGCCTAAGTCATAATAATATACTAGTTAAATAGAGAAAGCTTAACTATGTTATTGTTTCTTTCTCTCTTACCACTATCTTGTATAGTAGTGCTCAAAAGAAAATTAGCAAATACATTGTTTCCTTTTGATTCTTGTACACTTTTCAACCTAGAGTTTCAACATAATATAAACATGGACATGGAGATAGATAATTTAAAAGATTGGTCTACAAAATCTAGTATTAACAACTCTAGAGAGTCATTAGTACAGTCAAGTGTATCTTCTATTCCTTATATTGAAAGAATGGAAGCACAGAACAACAATTCATTATAGGCTGACCAAGTAGAGCTCAATAAAGCCCAAAACAATATTCTGTACTATGTGACTCATCTGTCCTATACAAATTCAGAGAAAGGGACAAACATACTAACTAATAAGGTGATAGGTACAAAAAACACACTGAAATCTAATGAAGAGTGTGTGGACAGCAATAATATAAATATATGTTAACCTCTTCTATTCCTTATTTAGCTAATCAACTAGCTGATCTAAGCTCTTGGTATAACAACATGTATCCTATTCCTATTTTTGGTACTAGTGATTTTATAAAAATCAATACTAGCAATATCACAACTTCACTTTATAAAATTGGCTTCTTCATCAGGAATAGGAATTTCAGTAGTAAAACTGAAAAGAACATTTCACATATCTCAAGTTGGTTAAGTAGCTTGGAATTTAATTTCATCTATCTATAAAGCAGGATGGAATAAACTTACAGTTAACAATAATAACATAACTTTCAGGCAATACATTTTAGCTCAATTCACACCTAAAAATACTAGGAATAACACCACCAAAGGAAAGATATTCAACAAACCAGACAAGATACTGAATATATCTAAGATCCCTTCTCCCATTCCCTTAAAGCTGAGTAAAAAGATATCAGAGAAGTTAAAGTTCTACAAGAGTAAAGAAAAAAGAATGACAAATAGGAAAAAATGAAAAGTTGATCATATGCTTAAGTTTCTTTGAATAATATCAAAGAAATTGTAAAAATAAAAAACAACTTCCTAAATCTTTCATCTGTAAGAAAACAAAATGATAGACTTTAATTTAATTTATTTTCTTTCATATTTTTATTTTCTTTTTGAATTATTTTCCATTTTTCTATTTTTAACTCTGGGGTTAGGGTTAAAGTGATCAGTCACATCTGATGATGTGGTCACAACATTGATCACAAAACTTAAGAAAAGAGAGTAAAAGGTTCTAGAAAAAAGTGATGTCATACAACATGGATAACACATGTTGACCTCATGCTTAACACATGGTCAATTAGGGTAGGGTGCACAGTAGTTAGCATAGACCATCTGTACAGGTATAGAAGGTAGACTACTTTGTAAAGAGCTCTCTATTGAGTTCTCTTGTGTTTACTCCAATACAAGAGTTTGATCTTTTATCCCACTCTAAGAATTTAAGATTATAACATTATCTGTTCTAGTTCTTATGAGCTTGAACAAGACAAATAAAATTATGGTCTTATTCAGCAAGCACATTGCAAACATTAACAGGGCACTCAAGGAGATCAAATCAGAAGTTATGGTGGACTTTATTTAAGCCAATAATAAAGATCTTTCTATCACTACTAATAAAGTTGCATCTAATCTAGACCTCAATATTATTGAAAAGTATATCAAGAACATAGGTGTCATCAACTCTGAAGATGTCATGACTTCAAGACTACTTCAATCAAAATTATACCTCAAGATCTTGGATATTCTATATCTCATAGAAGATACAAATGTTCCTATAATATCCAATGTTGTCAAAAAAGTTTTATAGTCCATGCATATTTTCAATAATATGATCCTTGCCTTTAAATCAAGAATTATCAAGACTTCAAGCAAATCAGATATGGCCATTATTTAAATCAATATTTGAGATGTGCAGAGTGGTACTAAGGCTAAGTCCCTCATTAATAGATGCTTTAATGTAGAAAGATATATCACTATAGTATAGAGTACCAACATGAATCTGAGAGTACTCCAGTACAATAACTGTTGGAAGTAGGAACATATAATGTTTTTATGTCAAGCACACAGGACAAGATGTATTAAGTGCAATAGACTGCACAAAGTCAAGTATTATTGCAGTTTAGCATGGTACTGCAAAGTGAATTTCAAGACTAACTCTTCAAGATTCAAAATACCAAAAGGCATACTATGTTCACATATCTTCAAATACAGTAACTGTGAAGTAGAATATCAAGCTGACAGCTACTTGTGCTCATTCTGGAAATATTGATTCAACAAGGAATGGCATTTGAAGAAGTATCAGGAGCTTCATAAAAATAGAAGTAAATCAATATGCTCAGTTATGAATGAGAAAATATTATGATTTTAAAGAATCTCAAACTTTTTTTGCAGAATGTTTGAAAGAACAGACTTCTCATGGACATAATCTTAGAAAACAAAAAAGAGTTTGATATTATCTTTATCCAAGAGCCTTTGTGATCTTATATCCAAACCATTCCAAGTTTGACTTCTGAAGAAGAAGATAAAGTCATTGGTACATATAAGTAATTACCCTTAGATGTTCATTCTCATTGGACAAACATCTGGAGAAAGTGATCTAAGATGGATGATTATATCAATATTTGAATTACTCATTTGTGTTTCTCTTTCTGAAGAGACATTTTCAATCATAAAGACATTAATTGTTTTTCTTTCTTCAATAATGGTTGTATTTATTTTATGATCAATATTTATTCAGATGAGCAACAACCAGCCTTAAGGTATCTCAAGGATACTGAGGTCAATATCTGTAATGTTTTTGTCATGACTAGAGATTTTAATATAAGGAATAGTGATTGGGATTTGTCTTACCCATACCATCCAATTCATAGTGATATCCTCACAGATATTGCTGATTCCTTTGGACTAATATTATCTGTTCCAGTCCAATAGGTTCTGATGAGATATGCAAATAATCCCAATAATTCTAATTTAGTTATTAATCTCATGGTTTTTTAACCAGACTCAAATAAGATTAATAAACATATTATTTTACCTGAATCCTAACACCCCTCTAACCATGCTCTATTAATTGTCAAAATATTTATCTATGAAGAATTTATTCAAGAGAAGCAAACAACTATTATTAGAAATTCCCAAGAGAAAGAAATGTTTATTAATGAGCTTACCAGCACTCTAGGAAACATCAATACAATAAATATATCAAGTATTGATCTCTGGAGAAGACAGTTCAAGAATATGCAAGAATTTCAAATTCTACATGGTATAAATTCTCTAAGAACATTAATATTACTAAACATTCTAAAGCCTAGTAGAATGATGAGTATGGTATCAAACTAAACACTTACTACTTCTCAAAGTCACTAGAGGATTGGAAAGAATTCAAGAAGGTTGTCAAGAACACCAAATGTACTTTATTTGATGACAAGATTCAAGAAATTGCATTGAAAAACAAGAGACTATAAGATCTTATGAATTATATCAAGAAGTATAAATTCCCAGCCATGGAAGTCCTTCAATATATGGGGCATTCTTGTATTAAACTTGATAATCTACAGCAAGCTCTTCACTAGACATTCAACTCAGCACAAAATTAGCATGTGAGCATTCAGTTATTAGACAAAACATCTTTGAAATCTACAAGAGAATGGCCAAAATTTTCTAAAAAGGAGTTTAGAATTATGATTTACAAATACAACAGTTCTTCCACTCCAGGTCCTGATTGAATCTCTTAGAGACATCTCAAAGTTATTCTAAACAATAATAAATATCTAGCCAATATTATCAATATTGCTAATACATGCATTGATCTTGGTCACTAGCTATCACATTTTAAAATATTGATCTTGATTATCATTTCAAAACCAAATAAAGTATTGTATGTTACAACCTTAGGCTTGGCTCAGGTTGCAACTTAGGCAAAGGTTTTAGTAAGAGATAAGATGAGGTTCAATTGGTAAAATGTAAGGATACAGTAGAGTATTTATACTATATATACTATTGAGCCATAAGGAATACACCAGTTTTATATGAGGAAAGTGAGTCATAAAACATGAGGATTAAGTAAGGCTATTGCATCTACTACATGAGGTGCTGACTGAGACAATTGTGGCACAGCTGATCATGTCCTCATTATTCTTGACCCTAGTCCATGCCATAACCATAAGGCATTGATCATAACAATACCCCCATTTTAGCATTCATATCCTCATGAATCATATCAAGACCTCCAATTCTCTTACCACATATGTGGCCATAGTCTTTTTGTTAGGACTGATAATTATATGTCCTCAGTTATTGATAGTGATAAAGTATGATTCATATGGTGGACCTTCTTGAAACATTATGATTGGATAACCATTTCTTGATGTTTTAGTATTTTGTTTGTTATCCACTAAGGCTGTTGTGACTTCCTTCCAGAATTCAGCGTCTTGTTCACCTTTGGATTTCAGTAATTGATAATGTGGTGGTGGTCAGAAAATTCTTGTTTGTGTTGGTGCTTGAATGAATTTCATGTACTTAATGAGATTATCGACTTCATCAGTTATAAAACTAGATCAGGTTGTTGATGATGTCAATTTGGAAACCTTGTAGGGCTTGATTAATATCACTTCTTCATCCTCAACCCTTCCTTTCTCTTTCTTTACTTCTTTGTCTTTGTATAACTCTTGAATCTCCTGAATATTACTGTCTACATATGCATTTTCCTTTCCTTTGTATGTATCCAATTCATCCACCAGCATTCTTTGAATTTGGAACACTCAATTCTCTATGTTACTTTAAATAAGATATCATAAGTCTTCTGATATCCCTGTAATATTTGTTGCATTGATGAGTTGATTGTTGATACTAGCTTTCAATATTGAATCTTCCATTTCCATAATTGTTGTATTTGTTACAAACTTAAGACCTTAGGGTTGGTCAAAAGAGTGAACCTTGTATTGGGTTAACACAAGAGAACTCAATAGAGAACTCTGTATAGGATTGTCTACCTTATATACAAATACCTAATGGT
>Ga0157359_1001003_pt1 | contig 11119 bp, 10 predicted proteins | sample AttcapACBM3_FD_111482 | JGI IMG/M metagenome (GOLD analysis project Ga0157359, IMG submission 111482) | Fungus gardens microbial communities from leaf cutter ant in Botucatu, State of São Paulo, Brazil - Atta capiguara ACBM3 | ecosystem: Host-associated > Fungi > Mycelium > Unclassified ...
AGCGAGGGCTCCTTGTCGAGTTCTCTTGTAATCCCCACTCTTTACTTGATAGCCTATTGGAGAGCTTTGCTTGTTGTGAGATCATTTGTCCTTGAGTGATGAGTGGTTGCTACAACAGTGAGGATCACAAGAGAACTCAACAAGAAGTCCCTGATGTATTGCTATCCTATTTATACTATAGATACATAGTCCATACTAACATTGAATAACCCTACTCTAATATCCATGCATTATCCATACATTAACCTCATATTATGTGACATGTCATGTGACTGCAGTCACATGCCTCTTCATCATCAAAAGAAAAAGAAAAAGAAAATCAAAAGAAAAGAAATATTAAATCAAGAAAAATAGATAAAAGAAAAAGAAAAATGTTAGTGTCCAAGTGCACCATAACAAGTGGAGCATATCAACTAGATATTGGGTCTTTAGGAGCAGTGGTTAGTTTTACTATATAGAATACTAGGTATAGTCTTCTCATTAACAAAGATAGTTTCAGTCTGTATAATATTAGACTCACTCACTTCTTTTGTTACAACTCAAAGATCTTAGGGTTGGTCAATAAAAAGAAACTTGTATTAGAGTTAACACAAGAGAACTCAATATAGAACTCTATACAAAATAGTCTGTCTTATAGACTAATTACTTATAGTCCATGCTCTGCTACTTTAGCATACTCTAAATAACTATATATATATTATATACATGTAAGAAATGAAAACAATGGACTTCAATTTTATTTTATTTTCATTTTCATTTTCAATTTTCTTTTGAATTATTTTACATTTTCTATTTTTAGAACTCTGGGGTTAGAGTTAGAAGTGATCAGTTACACTGTCACATCTGTCACATTTGATGGTGTAGTCACAACATGAATCATAGGATGTGAGAGAAGAAAGTAGAAGATTCTAAAAGAAGTGACGTCATATAACATGTATGTTGTAGCAATATAGTGAACATGCTTTCTGACATCATCATCTAGGCTCTTCTAGCCTTGTAGACCCTTCTAGACCACTCTAGGCCTATGACATCATCTCACATGACTTCCAGGTCATATGCCCTTTCTCCATTATAGACTAATAATAATACTACTATCTACATCTGTCCTAACCCTAACCCTAGCCAAAGTCTGTCCACACACTCATCTTATAACAATGTATACCACATGTTGACCTCATATCTTACATATGATCATTTAGGGTAGGGTGCACAGTAGTTAGCATAGACCATCTAAATAAGTATATAAGGAAGACTACTTTGTAAAGAGCTCTCTATTGAGTTCTCTTATGTTTCCTCTAATACAAAAGTTTGTTCCTTTATCCCACTCTAAGGATTTAAGATCATAACAATACATTGTTATGATATCATCATTTTAGAACCTTTTACCTCCTTCTATTATATCATGTAAGTATGTGATAATGTGACTATAACTTATGATATCTAAATCCTAACTCTAAGTTTAAAACTAGAAAATAAATCAAAAAAAAGAAAAATAAAATAAAACAAAGTCCACTCTGATATCTCTATAGTATATGATCCCAAACACTGGTATGCTAACTTAGCTAATAAATATATAGTGTGAATGTCTAATATATTCTATCTCTAGAGTTGAAAACTAAGGTAGATGTTTGGTATTTGTTATAGTATCTGATTATATTCTCTTGAAATTTATAGATAGCAGCCTTGACTTCTCCTAGTATAGACTTCATCCATTTCATAAACTGTTACTTCTTATAGCTTGGAATTCTTCTGATAGAGCTCAAAACCCATCTGTGAAAGATATCCAGTACTAAGAAGAAAGAAGGCTACATATAAGTAAATAACCATAGTTATTGTGTTAGGATTTAGTAAATAGGAGAAGGTTATGTCAGTTGTCTTGTTGCTTGCTTATAAGAGCTAGAGATACTGGTTAAGCTCTTGATTGACCTATCTAGTTTGTTTATTAGTCTATAAATGCCAAGTAGTAAAGGATATAACATTGATCTCAAGTAAGTAGTATAGTTTCTTCATAAAAAATATTATAAATTAAAATCTATGGTCAAAAACAACTCATGTAGAAAGGCTATGAAGCTTTCACATATGATGTAAGAAAAGTTTAACTACTTCTTCTATGCTTACTATAGTATGGATTGAAACAAAACAAACTGTTTTGGATACCAAGTTCACTATTATTATCACATTAAATCCTGCAGACTTAGAAAGCTCTATAATAAAGTTTATGCTAATTGTCTTCTATCTTATATTTAGAGTGAGGAGAAAATACATCCCTAATAAACAGGTATTAGATAGACTTGGTTCACATATAAAGGTTATAAGTGCTAATATATCTTAATATCTGTGATTACTAGTAATTCTACAACACTAGCTTCAAGATCTTCCAATATCCTACATGTTTTACTACACCTCGATAAAGGGAGACAACACAGCAACAGAGATTTGAGATGTTAGAAACATAAATCTTATTCTAGAATAAGAGTAAACCATCACTTTTAGACTACTTTGCAGTATATATGAATCTTACAAACAAATTTTAGTTAACAAGGTCTTCTTCATACCTTCTATCATCATATTTTCTAGATCTTAAATAGCAAGAAACTCTGGTTTAATTAGGACCATGTCTTTATTGTTATGGGAGCTAGTGCTATATTCAGGCCTTCAAGACAAAGCATCAGTATCAAAGTTAAAAACAGTAGACTCTATTTATTCTTATTTTCTTTATTCTTTTTTATTTTTATTTTATATTTTGAACTTAGAGTTAAAGATTAATATGATGTCACAGACCTGTCACATGTCACAGTCACATGTCACACAAAGAATATAAAAGATTCTGGAAGCAATGATATTATATAATATATTTTATATATGTTAATCTTATAGATAATATATAGCTTTTAAGATATAGAGTTATATAGATGACTAGTCTAGTATATATAAGGTAAATACTTTGTACTTGGAACTCTATTGAGTTCTCTTATATAAACTCTATACAAGGTTCTTTTTTTGACTTATCACTAAGTCTTAAGTTATAATAGTTAGACTTATTTATAGATTTGCTAGAATAGTAATACAACTTGAAATTAAACTGAGTAAAATATAACAACCACCATACTTTTTTTTTAAAAAAAAATCAAAAATTTATAATATGGGGTGCAATGGCAGACTGTAGTAACTACTTAGTAGCTATAGTACATTGATGGGCAGACAACATGAAAATGAAAATGAAAAAAGAAAAAGAAAACAAAAACTTACATATAATAATAGGATTTCTACATTTACTATACTCTACTTACAAAAAAGCTCCTGTTGTTTTCTACCATGCCAGTCTCTATTGAAATAGTTATGCCAATAAGAACAGCTAATGCTGTTTGCTTGATAGTTACCCTTGCAATTCATGTATTTGAAAATGTGAGAACAAGGCTCTTCTTCTTTGGTAGCTGCTTGATTCACTTTCTTGTTTTCCATACAACACCACACTTTCTCTCTGTAATGTTCAGTAACATAAGCTCCATAGCACTTAGTACATCTGGAGACATGAGAACAATAACTGAGTGTCAAGTAGTCCTATTTCTAGCAGTTCTTACACTGTGGAATACTTGGGTTCATATTTGTGTCACAAATGGTTGCAACAAATTATCCAACATTGAAATAACAATTGATAATGTTCTTTGCCAAAGAATCACTCTGGGAATCCCAGATATCCACCTAAACCACTACCATATTAGATTTAGAAGATACTTTGATGACATGTGGTTTTGAAGCCAACATGACATCCTTGAATAAGTGCGTTTCCTTGAGAATGCCCTCAATATAGTCAGGAGTGATAACTTCTTGCTCAATCTTATATAGAAGTCTAACAATTTTCATATATAACTTGGACTTGGAAAGATGTAGACCCTCAATCAAATCCAAATTGACATTATCAATATTTTTCAAGAATTTCTTAATTGTTAACAAATCAAGCATGTTTGCTAGCTTATTTATTGTGATGATAATTCCATTGTTGGTTATTCAAATGAAATCTGCAACAATGTCTGATTTGGAATTTTTCAGACATTTATTGACATTAGAAATATGAGTGTGAGCTGAGTTAATAATCAACTCAGCATTTGATTTAGCTATAGAAATTATGACTTCTTTCCTTGATGACTTTCTAGTCATTATATTAATCTTGGGTTTCTTGTTACCCACTCTACTATTCTTTGCTTTCAACATCTTTTCCACTTCATCTGCTGACAAAGTAGAAAATGCTTCCTTAACTTGCAAAATATCTTCAATGCAAGACAAGATATTTGATTTTGAAGCCTACACATAAGACTTCCTTGTATTCAAATATTTTGGAGCCTTCTTGACAACTGATTCAATATTCTTGTTAAAAGGAGGAGCCACTGGCAAATTTGTAGTGAGAGGAGGAAAAACTGCTGTAGAAGGCAGAGAGATAATAGAATTCAAAATAGTTGATTTTCCTTTCAAATTCACAGAATTAGACATTGATGACTCTTGTTTCCTATAAAAGGGCATAATACTTTCTCCAACACATTTCTGAATGGTCAGAGATGCTTTCTTCTCAAAAGTGAGAACATCTTATGGCACATATTGTTTCAATAAGCTTCCAAAGACTCTTGACAACCAGAATAAAATCTCCACTTGGCAGATTCTTATCTACTGGATGATTTTTGATGTAAGAACCTATTCTTTTTATAGACTCATGAATATTTGCAGCATCTTTAGACCAAGTTTTCTCAGTTCCAAATATAGATACTGCATGAAATACTCTATCCCAAGAACTAGTGATTGCTAGTTGATTGTCACCGTAATCTAATAATGTAGAAGCAGAATCACCAAATTCCACCCTGTTCTTGCTACTTGAACCTATATTATATAAGGGATTATGAGGCAATAACATATATTCTCTTGCTGGAGAAACATGCAGTATGGGTAAGGTAGAAGCATCTGGAATATCAGTGCTCCAATCCATAGACAAATTATCCTGAGGCCTCTGGAGACCAGGACTTAGGAATAGACTAACAAAAGGTGACAATGGTTTCTTACTGTTGGTTTGTTTTGATTTCATGATGAACTTACTCATAGTAGTAAAAGATGATGATGAAAATACAAAATGCTACTATTTCCTATGAGCGCTAACCACACAAGATGGTAGGAGAAGGAAAGGGTCTTGGTCTAACCACCATACTTGTTGTTGTGGTAACCACTAATCAAAATAATTAATAACATACTAAGTAGTCTTATAGAGTAAGAATCTTGTAGAAATCACAAGTGAACTCAACAAGAAGCTTCTAATATATTCTTATACTATATATACTATTATAACAAGTTCTACTCTAAACTATATATGTTATTGATGAGACAAACATTGTCAGAATTGTAAATAGTGAACTTAACAAAAAAAAATTCTTTTTCATTTTTATTTTATTTTCTATTTAGGACTTAGGGTTAGGGTTAGCATGACATCACAAGTCACTATCACAAATTATTACATGACATAACTTAGTATTATATATTAGTTACTATTATATAATCATATATCATAATGAAAAACAGTAAAAGATTCTAGAAGAAATAACATTACTACAACATGTTTGATATATGTTGACCTTTAATGTCATAGTATGCTTGGACTCTGACATTTTATTTGATTTTCTTTTCTTTTATCTATTTTCTTAGATTTGATTTTTCTTTTTCTTTTCTTTTCTAATTCTTTTATTTTTGGACAATGAAGAGGTATGTGACCATAGTTACATGATATGTCACATGAAGCAATATCATAAATCTGGAATAAAATGGAAGAAACTGGAACAATGATGTTAAGAGTATGGTTATAACATGTTTATCTTGTAGTAATAGTATAGTAGATTAATAAATGATACATATACTTCAGAGTAGGATTATTTATCACTAACACAGACCATGTATCTATTGTATAAATAGTGTAGAAATATATCAGAGACTTCTTATTGAGTTTTCTTGTGATTTCCATAAGATATTTCATTCTTAAGTTTACTTAAGTAGTCTATTAGTCATCTTAACTAGTAATTACTACAACATTTAGAGTAGGTCAATGGTACTGTAGCATAAACCAGTAACTTAACATATATAAAGCAGACAGTTCTGTACTAGGAACTCTATTGAGTTCTCTTGTAAATACCCATTTCAAGGTTCTTTCTCTTAACTAACTTTAAGATTTTAAGTTTGTAACAAACATACTATAACTATATTCTTAATATCATTGTTCTAGTTTCTGGAACTTTTACTATTTTCTAGACCTATAACATCACATTATGTGATGCATCATGTGATAATAGTCATATACCTCTTTATCATTTAAGAAATAAAAGAAAAATAAAATGTCAGAGTTATAACACTTGTCTATAATTGTTCATAAACTCTTTCAGAGCTCAAATAACTACTAATATCTCCTTGTCATTATTATGCTAGAAAACATACTCTTATTAAGTTTTCAAGTACTTAAGATCTACTTGAATACTTTAGTGAGAAAACTTAATAAGAAGACTTAATACTTCTAGATGATATATTAAGCTTTCTTAAGTATTTACTTAAGAGATGGTGTAGTAGCTATTAATCAAACTAGATCTCACAAGACAAGTTTTTTAGGGATACAAGATACTACATTGATACTACATTGCTTGTAAATAACTAGCTATGAAGAATAGGCACTTACAAATATAACTAGTATTACCACAAATATTTGGATGGTAGGATAAGACAGAAATATAACTTATTGGAAGCTAAAGGAGTCAGAAATAAGCTTGCAAGTAGAAATAGTTAATGAAAACAACTAAAGAGAAAGTGAACTAGTACTCACGAATAGGAAAAGACTATTGGGCTAGTATCAGATAGAAAATAAAGAGAAAGTTATATGTTTACAAGACCTCAGAAAATCTTTTTAGCTGTTTAGGTTACATTTCATGATTTCATTTTTTATATTTCTAGACTAATATATAAGCTATAAGTAGAGGGGAGAAAAAAGAGAGAACTCTTATCTGAATTGTCTCACTTATAAGTTGTTTAATTACTATTTCTTAAATGACCATTGTTAGTATCTACTTTTACTTTTAACCAAGTTTTAGAGAGTTCTAGTAATCTAAAAAAGGCTAGTAAGGTAAGTATCAGTATCATTGTAAGATTTAACTTGAGAGATACCTTCAGAGTACATCACTTAGAATAGATAATACTAAGACTTAAACTCAAGAGTAAGAGCAAAAAGATAACCTTATATAAGGTTTATATAAGAAAACTCAGTAAATTTCCAAGTATATTCTAAAGTTAACATGTATAAAATATATTATATAACATTATTGCTTCTGAATCCTTTTATATGTTATGTGATCATGTGACCATAACTGTGACATGTGTGACATCACACTAGCCCTAATCTTAAGTCTAAAATAATATAAATAAAAGTAAAACCAAGTTTATTATCCTCAATCTAATAATTACCTTCCCTTTTAAGGTTTTTCCTCTAGAAAAACTGATTTCTATTTTCACCAGTTTCTCTCCAACTTTTTATAATATTTTTCTTCAAACCTCTCATTATTCTAAATATATTTGCTACATACTTCTCCAATAACTTTCTCTCTCTTCCATATATTATGTTCTATTATGAACCTCTTTCATTATACTACTGAGTAAATTCTCATCAAAGTTGGCAATTGTAATTTGACTACATTAATAGATACTACCTTGTCAATTATGTATGAACCAACATATTGATCCACTAATTTCTATACCAGTATTTTCTTAAACACCAAGTCTTTTATACTTAACATCACTTTATCTATTCCTTAGCTTTTTTTCTTCTTTTATCTACTTATCTTTATCTTCTCCTAAGCTTTCTTTAATACTACCTCTACCTCTTCTTATACTTTCTTCATTCTCTCTGCAAACTCTGTTACTTTATCTACTATTCCTTTTCTCCTAATATCTACTTCTATTCTCATTTTTCTACTATAATTTACCATAAACAGTGAAACTTTGGTTGCTGAATGAAATTTATTGTTTACTGCAAACAAACTTTGTTATTACTAACCACTTAGGCTAGTCCTTTTGTCTATAATCTATAAAGAATTGGAGATATTATTTTAACTCCTAATTCATGTTTTTGTTTGTTTATCTATTTGTGAGTAGAAAACTGTTAATGACTTTGTTTCAATTCCCAACATTTTTTTCAACTCCTTTATTAGCTTCACTACAAACTGTAGTCCTCTGTCCAATATCATACTTTCCAGCAATTTATACAACTTTCATACATTATCTCTAAACAACCTTACTAGTCTATCTGCTAATGTTTCCTTTATAGTTGCTACAAAATGTGCCATCTTTGACAACCTATCACATACTACTAAAATTTCATTCTTTCCTACTATTAACAGTAACTTTGTAATAAAGTTTACTATTAGATGTATGATAGTCTCTTCAAAACCTTATTTTCCATTAATTTTCTTGCTGATACCTTTGTTCTATTCTTTATTCATTAACATATATCATATTCATCCATATATTTTCCTATGTCCTTTGTTATTCCTAGCCACCAATAATTTCTTATTACACCAGCTCTATCATCTTCCATCTTCTTCTATATCTAGCTACTAGTATATCATGATGCAACCAGATAATTTCTACTCTTAACTTCTCATCCTTTAGTATATAAACTTTTCCTTCCTTTAACACCAAATCTCTCTCTATTTGCCACTCATTCTCTCTCAGTACTTTGACTCCCACCTTTTTTATCTTTTCTACTACTCTAACCACTTCTTTGTTCTTTTTTCTACTAATTTTAATTTTTTCTACAATATCTATCTCAAGTCTTTCTACTATTACTTCTATTAGTCATTTAATCCATTCTTCTTCTATCAGTTTTTGATTTTCATTGTCATTTTCTATCTTCATCTTCTAATCTGGCATTCTACTCAGTCCATCTGCCTTTCCTATTTTTGTCTCCAGTATATGTTTTAAAAATCAAATCAAATCTTGACAAATATAATGCTTATCAAGTCTGCCTATAATTTAATTTTTGTGCCTTCATGAAGTATTCTAAATTTTTATGGTCTATCTAGACCTTGAACTTGAATTTTGTGCCCTTTAACTTCTCTTCCACATTTTTTGGCTAATTTATGTTCTGTAATCCTTTCCCACATCTACACTCATCCACTTCCCATACTCAAGACTCTTTCAATAATACTCTGTAGTCTTCTAAAGTCTGTTAGTATCATCCAATTGTTATGATTGATCCTTATGTTCACAGTGAGAATACATCATAGACTATATGTTCTAGGGTGATTTCTTTATGACATAATAATTGGCTATACTGTAGTTGTCTCAGTCAGTGCCTCATATAGTAAGCATTGTTTCTTTATATTTTTCTCATGTTCTATAACTTGTTTGTTATATATATGTAATATACAATTCTCATAGTCAATAGATATATATAGTTATAAATACTATTTTGTATCCTTATGCTTTACCAATTAACTCTATTTCCCACTCTTACTCAAGTCTTTGCCTAAGTTGCTGTCAAAGCTGAAGACAGTGAACTCTAATTATTTTCATTTTCCTTTTTATTTCTATTTTTATTTTTATTTATTTTCCTTTATTCTATTTTTAGAACCAGGGTTATGGTTAAGGTGACAAGATCACGCTGTCACACATCAGTCACAATTAGATGACATGGTCACAAGTCATGAGATACATAGAAGAATGTAGAAGGTCCTGGAAGAATGATATTATACAACATGTGCAACACATGTTGACCTCAAGGAGAACACATGGCTGTTTAGGGTAGGTTAAAAGTAGTTAGCACAGACCATGGAGTTTTAGCATATAAAGTAGACTATTCTGTACAGAGTTCTCTATCAAGTTCTCTTGTGTTAATCTAATACAAGGTTCTATTTATTGATCAACTCTAAGGTCTTTGAGTTATAACAGTTGCAACCTGAGCCAAGTTTAAGGTTATAACACCACTCATCCACTTTTCTGCACTCTAGAAATGTTTGTTAAGTACTTTAACTCTCTTCCAATTTAGTTTCTCTATTCTAAACTATTTCTGATTACTTAAGTATCATCATTTCTTACTTATGTAAACAGAATTTTAATACATTAGAATGGACCTATTATTATATAGAATAGTCATTACCTTCAGAAATTTTCATTCTGTTTTCTTAAGATTTTCTAGAAATAAGTGTATAGTTTAGTATTTCTTAAACAATAGCCTTAGGATTTTCTGAAGTGCTCTGCTCTTCTGTCCAGTTATCCTAATACCATTCTTCTTTCCTATGAAATATACTAATGCTGTTTAAGGTAACTTCAAAAGTCTTTTCTCAATTGTTTGTTAATAAACTCATACATTTCCCCTCTTTCTTCTCTTAACAACAAATACACCTTCCTCTTGCTTGCAAAAATATTTCTTTCACCTCTATTGTATTATTCCATATCTTCTTTGTTAGTATCCTCTCACTTGCTTTCTTTCCAAAAATATAGATCTACTTATAGAATTTTTGAAGAATCAATTTCTTCTTCTCTTCTTCAGACTTTGTTACTTCCTCTTTCTCATACCAAATCTCCTATTCTTCTGCCATCTTCTTCATTTCCATTATTCTTTTTCTTTTTCTTTTTTTCTTCTTTTTTTTCTTCTGTTTTTTTTCCTCTTGTCTTCTTGTCTTTTCTTCTTTTTGTTCTTTTTCTTTCTGTTTTTACCACTCTTGTTTTCTCTGCTTCAGTCTCTACTACTTTCTATATTTCTCTAGATATTTTGTTATTTTGACTTCTCCTATTCTCCAGTCAATTTCAGAATTATAACATGCTAGCTATAGTATTTCCAAAATTATGTTCCACTTCTGTTCACCAATTACATCAATCTCCATTCTTTCTCTGTATTTCTGATAATATTTACTTTCACTATATATTCTTTTCATTAAAGAAACTATCCACATTTTTCACATATATTGGTTTTTTTATTTTCTTTAACTTAAACCTTTACTTTTTTGCAAACTCTGAATTCATTACCAGTTCTATTATACCACTATTGTCAGAGCTGAAAACAATATAATTTACTTATTTTTATTTTCTTTCTCATTTTATTTTCTTC